>Ga0210049_1000863_pt1 | contig 27351 bp, 26 predicted proteins | sample CryGeyCG2014_300_2_FD_183964 | JGI IMG/M metagenome (GOLD analysis project Ga0210049, IMG submission 183964) | Groundwater microbial communities from aquifer - Crystal Geyser CG06_land_8/20/14_3.00 (SPAdes) (version 2) | ecosystem: Environmental > Aquatic > Deep subsurface > Groundwater | place... | reverse complement strand
AAAGGTCAAATCGCAAAGCGCAAAACTAAGGAATTTTAACTTTGACTTTTGACCTTTGACTTTTGACCTTTGAGTTATTTTTTTCTTTTCAACTTTTAACCTTCAACTTTCAACCTTTAACTTTTATCTACCAGTTCCCTTATCTTTACGGTCATGTCGGAAACGACTGCCTCAACTTCGTCTGTCTGGCACCACGCCCTTGCCGAAACAGTCAGCTTATCCCCTGTCGCGCTGCTCACCACAACGCCTGTAGGCGGCTCCTTCAGGATCCTTGCGTCGGATCTGAAAACAGCCAGGATGCTGTCCGAGATCTTCGCGAAGTCTTTCCCGGAGTTGACCTGGACAGGAATGCTTATCCTGCGTATCTTGTGGGTGCTCAAGTTCTTGATCTCGCCTGCAAGCAGCTTCGCGTTGGGGAAGATTATCCTGACGTTATCCGGCGTATCTATGATGGTTGAGGTTATCTTTATCTCCTTGACCTCCCCTGTTTCGCCGTATACCTCAACCTGGTCCCCGGTCTGGAACGGCCGCTGTGCGAGTATCATCATTCCGGCAACGAAATTCGAAAGAGCCCCCTGGGTCGCAAGCCCGACAACAAAACCTATTATCGCCAGTCCCACGACAAGCGGAATTATATCTATCTCGAACCTTGTCAGCGCCATTATGACAGCTATGATGATTATAACGAAAGATATGGACCCTGCGAGGAAACCGCGCGTGGCAGGCGGCATATCAGTGCGTTTCAGTATGTTGTTTATGAACACCGAAAGCAGTCTGGCAATCACCACTCCCACCAGCACGATCACTATTGCGGTGATCACGCGCCAGGTATACTGGCTCAGCGCGCTTGTCATTTCTTCCATTGTATTATTACCTCCTTGATTATGATTACAGTGATTATTAACTAATGATTACGGTGATATTAAAATAATCACTGAAATCATCTTTAAAAAATCACTGTAATCTTATCTTCTCTGCATGGCGATCTTGCCGGTGCGCGCCAGCTCCTTTATGCCGAACGGCCGCAAAAGGTCCAGGAGCGTCTGCACCTTCTTCGCGTCCCCGGTGATCTCCATGATCAGGGTTTTGGGCGCAACGTCAACGACTTTGGCGCGGAAGATCTCCGCTATCTGCATTATCTCTGACTTGGCGGCGGCATCAGCCGTGTTCACCTTCACAAGCGCCAGCTCCCTTTCAACGGAATCCGCTCCGGTAAGGTCAATAACCTTTATTATGTCAATTAATTTGTGCAGCTGTTTTATCACCTGCTCCAGCATCTTTTCGTCCACATTCACCACTATGGTCATCCGCGAAATGGACGGGTCTTCGGTTTCCCCGACGGCAAGGCTGTCTATGTTGAACCCCCTTGCGCTGAACAGGGTTGATATGCGGGCCAGGACCCCGAACTTATTTTCCACAAGGCAGCAGATCGTATGTTTCATGTCGTTCCTCCAATTAAATTGCCCCCGCAGGTTTTTACCCCTATAGATTTTTTATGAAATCTACACACAGGGGTTCTTTGGGAATAAAACCTATACGCGGGGATTCTTTATGAACAAAATTAAAAATGCAAAATTACACAAACTTGAATTTTTTCCTAAATTTTTAAAACTGGATGTTGCCACTACTTTCTATCTAATTCCTTTTATTTGCTTTTTTAAATCTGCTCTAATTTCATTTATAATTTGTTTATATTTTTCCTTTTTTTCTTTGTTACATTCGATTAAACAATTAATATCCTGAACATCTTGACTATATACTTCACTGTCTTGCCTATAAAGCTCGATAAGCTTTGTTTTACCAAATTCATATTCTCCAAATTGCTTTAATAAACTCATTAATTTTTGATAATGCTCTTCTTCGATAAATAGATAGCTTTTTTCTATTTCATTTATTGTTGTTTCCAATTGCCTAGAAAATTCCTTAAGATTTTTCATATTTGCTTTCTCCCAAAGAATATCTGCAGACAATTTTAAACTATATAGGGAATGCCAAAGATCGTTATATAATTCAAATTGACGATTCGAATATCGTAAAGACGTTTCTTTTAAAATATCTAACTCTAATTTATAATTTTCTATTTCTTTTTGATATTCTTTTTTAATTGATTCTAAATATTTTACTGCCCATATTTTTCCAATATAGGTTGACAATTTCCAAAAAATAAATCCTGCTCCCCCTACCGATATAGTCACACTTGAAATAACTTTAAAAATTTCTACAAAACTCATACTAATTACCTCGATTACAAATTATTATATATAATAACATAAGATAACTTAAAATTCACTTTAATTTTGACATTTTCAAAGAAGACCTGACACGTTTGCTTTTATTATTTATTTTTTTAGCTGCTTCTTTAGCTACGATTCTTACACATTCATCCGAATCATTTTTTATAGTATAATTTAAATGTTTTAACACAGATTTATCGCCAATATTGCCAAGAACCTCTGCAACAACCAACCTGGTAGAATCCTTCCAATCCTTTAATGCTTTAATTAGAAATGGGATTGCTGCTGGACCGATATTGTATATAGCTGTGGATATACTGATCTCGACTGATACATCTTTATGATTTAAGGCATTAATTAGCGCCGGGACGGCATCTTTTGCTTCTGGGCCAATTTTACCTAAGGCTTCAGCAGCGTACATTTTGTTTGTTCTTTCTTCATCCTGTAATAGCTCGACTAATTCTGGGACTGCGTCTTTTGCGGCAGGACCAATATACCCTAATGCTATAATATAATCTTTACAATCTCTTATATCCTTATTCTCATACTCGTTTTTTAATGCTTCAACTAATACCGGGACTGCGTCTTTTGCTGTTGGACCAATTTTGCCTAATGCTCTTGCAGCGCTTTTTCTGACATCAGAATCTTCATATTCGTTTTTTAATACTTTGATTAACGCTGGGATTGTACCTTTTACCTCAGAACCAATGTTACCTAATGCTTCAGCAGCATATTGTTTAACATTCCCATACTCATAATTTAATACGTTTATTAACGCCGGGACGGCATCTTTTGCTTCTGGGCCAATTTTACCTAAAGCCTTAGCAGCTTCACTTATGACTTCTTCATCACTGTCATCTTCATTTTTCAATGCTTCAATCAACACAGGAATCACGGATTTGTCGCGCATTTTTCCAAGGGCTTCGGCAGCGCTGGATCTGACCCACTCTTCCTCATCCTTTAATGCTTCAATCAGCGCAGGGATTGCAGATGGATCGCCGATTTCACCCAAAGCATATACTACCATCCGCCTAAAATTTTCCTTATCTTTCAATAACTCGATCAACGCTGGAACTGCATCTTTTGCGCCAATGTCGGCCAAGGCTTCTGCGGCACATCCTATAACAAAATGATCTTTATCCTTTAATGCCTCTATCAACACTAGCTTTGCATCACTTGCTCTAATTTTACCTAAAGTTTTAGCAGCAAATCCTCTGGCATCCCCGCTCTCCTGTTCATCTTTTAATATTTTAATAAATGATGAAGTTATATCATTTGGTACAGACCAAATATTTCTTAAAGCAATAGCGGCAACCATCCTGACAATATAATTTTTATCTTTACATGCTTCAAGCAACACTGGGCGTGCGTAAAAACCAATACGACTCAAAGCTCGGGTAATACTATCTATAACATCTTCGTTATAATTATCTTTCCTTAATACTTCTTGCAAAATAGGAATAATGGAAGTATTACCCCATTCTTTTAAAGAATCAGCAGCTTCAATTACAATCTCAGGTACCTCGCTATTAAGTGCTTTTATAATATCTTCTTTTTGTTTCATAAGATTACCTTAATAGTCTGAATAATTAAAAAAATCTCGATTTTAAAATTTGAATTGTTTTAAAATTTTTGGTTCTTCTACAAATGTTGTTATATAATACAATAAATGCCACGAGTATATAATAAGGGCCTTTGCGGAACAGACCTAAGCGCAGGCGCAGAAGCAAATTCCCGATTGCGATAAGGAGGAAAGCCGAAACTGACCGACGAAGCTTGTTTCAGCGCACCCCGATAAGAGAATTTCGGAAGGAGTATCCCCTTAGAGCAATCGTGTGGCTCTCAAACCGAACTTTCAGAATTTGCCTGCGCCAAAGCGTAGTCGTGGAGCAAAACCCTTATTCCATATATGAGTATATATTACATTGGCCGACAACATTTGGAGAAGAACCGAATTTTTTTACATTTTTAATTAAAACCAACTCTCATTTAAGCTAAGCCGCCCATCATTTCCGAAAGCGGGGAACCCGCGGGCACTATCGGAAAAACGTTTTCCTCGGGTGCCACGTGAAAATCAATGACCGCCGGCAGCGGCGATTTAATGGCTTTTTCGATGGCAGGGGCGACTTCTTCGGGCTTTGTGACGTTGACACCCAGCGCTCCGTATGCCTCGGCTATCTTCACAAAATCAGGATTCATCATGCGCGACTCTGAATAACGTTTCTCGAAGAACAGCTCCTGCCACTGGCGCACCAGCCCCAGGAAACCGTTGTTCAGCACCGCGACCTTGACCGCGATCTTGTACTGCACCGCAGTGGCAAGCTGCTGCAGGTTCATCTGAAAACTGCCGTCGCCCGCGATGTCAAAAACCGTCATATCCGGGCAGCCAACCTTGGCCCCTATCGCCGCTGGGAACCCGTAACCCATTGTGCCAAGGCCCCCGGAAGAAAGCAGGGTCCGCGGTTTTGTGAACTTGTAGAACTGCGCCGTCCACATCTGGTTCTGGCCGACCTCCGTGGCGATTATCGCCTTCCCCTTCGTGATCCTGGAGATCTCCTCAATAACGAACTGGGGCTTTATTATTTTCTTGTCCTGCTTATACGTGAGAGGATATTCCTTTTTCCATTTTTCAATTTTTTCCACCCACCCGCTGATATTCCCCTTCTTCACGATCTTGTTCAGCTCTTTCAACACGTTCTTAACGTCCCCGACGATCGGGATGTGCACCTGCACGCTCTTGCTGATGCTTGTGGGGTCGATGTCAATGTGCGCGATCGTCGCCTTGGGAGCGAAATGGCTGATCTTTCCGGTCACCCTGTCGTCAAACCTTGCCCCGATGCCTATAAGCAGGTCGCATTCTATAACAGCGTAATTCGCGTACCTCGTCCCGTGCATACCGAGCATCCCCAGGGAAAGCGGCGAAGTCTCGGGAAAACCACCCAGGCCCAGGAGCGTTGTTGTCACGGGAATCCCTGTTTTTTCCGCCAGCTCTTTAAGCTCGTCCGCGGCATTCGAGATTATGACTCCGCCGCCCGCGTAGATCAACGGGTGCTCGGCTTTTTGGATCGCCTCGGCAAGTTTTTTTATCTGGCCCTGATGACCGGTATAAGTCGGGTTGTAACTGCGCAGGCTGATCTTTTCCGGATAATGGAACTCTGCCGCTGCCATCTGCACGTCTTTTGGAATGTCGACAAGGACAGGCCCCGGCCTTCCTGAGGAAGCAATGTAGAAAGCCTCCTTTATTGTGTATGCCAGGTCCTTGACGTCTTTCACGAGGTAATTGTGCTTGGTGATCGGGCGCGTAATCCCCGTTATATCCGCCTCCTGGAAGGCATCATTGCCTATCAGGGGGGTAGCAACCTGCCCTGTAATTGCGATAATCGGGATGGAATCCATATAGGCGGTAGCAATACCGGTAACAAGGTTGGTGGCGCCCGGGCCCGACGTGGCAAGGCAGACGCCGGTTTTGCCTGTTGCGCGGTAGTAACCGTCAGCCATGTGGGCTGCGCCCTGCTCATGGCGCACGAGGATATGTTTTAACGGCGCGCCGTAGAGAGCGTCGTAAATGGGAAGGGACGCGCCTCCGGGATACCCGAATATCACATCAACTCCTTCCTTGATCAAACTTTCGATAAGTATCTGTGCTCCGTTTTTTTTCATTATGACTCCTCGATTACGGTGATTTTTAAAAATGATTACAGTGATTATTTTAAATAAATTTTCAAATCGCTGAATCCGCCTTTTGCCGCACCTTCGTATGATACGGGCGCAGGATTATTTTTGTTGTCCCTGTCTGTTTCATAAGTTCTGGCAACGGATTCTCCCCTTTTTATCTCGCACTTCGCATCTATTGATACTCTGCCGCGCGGGAACGAGGGGGTTATCCTCGCGTTGTAAAATTTTATTTCCCTGTCACCTTCCATGCCTTTGAACACAACTTCCTCGATGATCTCCCTTCCTGTACCGCCGGCGGACGCTTCCAGGTCTTTCCAGATAAGTTTGACAGTAAGAACGGGTATTGAGCCTGCGGGGCATTCTTCAGGCAGGCATACCTTCCCGCCTGAGCTTATTGTCTGCGCCTGCTGGGCCCCGGCTGCGACAGAAAATACCATTAGAAACATTACAGACATTAAAAACATTTTATTCATTTTTTCCTCCGGAAACGTTTAACCTCTTTAACTCTTTGAGTATTTCTTTAAGCAGGGCGAGCACAAGCCTGCGAAACTGTATAGTGCTGGAAAGCTTCGCCCACTTTCGCGGATTCTCCTCGGATATATATTCCTCAAGCACTTCAATTATGTCTTTCATTAAAAGCTCCGTTTAACCACAGGTGAACACTGCAATACTTTCTTTTACAGGGATTCAGCGGGATTTAAACTACAATATTCTCAGTTTTTTGAATCTCTTTCGTAAGATCCCTGCAAAAAGCCTTTTTCGTGCTTTCGTGGCACTTTCGTGATTTCGTGGAAATCTGTGGTTAAAATACTATTTCGGTGATGGCATTCGGCGGCACTTTCGCCTTGACCTTCCTGCCGTCAGGAAGCATTATCTTTTTCTTCACGGGATCGTTAGTAGTATTAAGGTACAGGACTCTGTTCTTGTCAAGCACGGTCGCGTATACCCCGTCCGCTTCGCCGTCCGGGTTTATCAGGCCTTCCTTTTCAATAAGCCTTGAAAGCTTGTCAAAGAACTCCTGCCTGTTTTCCCACTTCACCGGCACGTAAAGGGTTTTACCTTCCCCAATGGATTTTGTTCCGCCCGAAATCTTGAACGTCCTTTTGTGGTATTTCTTATCCCCGCCGACCGTTTCAAGCTGGCCGAAATCAAGGGCGGCAAGCGCTCCCCCATCCTTTACCCATTCCCTTATGGTCCTGATATCCGCATCTTCAAGCACGGCGCCGTGCAGCATGATCAGTATGCTGTACTTTTTCAGCGCCCCGTCCCTCAGCATAGTTTCGTCCACATAGTCGTAATCCAGTACATCCCTCAGCGCGGACGCCTTTTCGAAAAAGCCCTGCCAGTCCAGCGTGAGCGAAACGTTTGGATACCACAGTGCCGCGTCCACGGTAGGTTTCGCCGCGAATATATATTTGAAATTTGCCTTCTGCGCGCTGATCGTCTGCTCTGACTTGATCACGTTGGGGTTGTAATCGTGCAGCTGCCTGGCGCCTGAGGCTGTGGCGTTGTAGATCCTCACGGCTATCCCCTTCTCGTCCTCTGCGCCTGCCGGCTCAAACCCGTAATACGCGTTGTAAAATTTACCCGCTGAACCCACCCATCTTGTTATTACGAAATTGGCTGCGTAATTGGAGCCCTCGTTGGTAATGCGCACTCCGGCGCCGTGCTTCGCGGCCACCCTGCACTGCTGCGCGAAATCAGAGCCGTGCTCAGGTATCGCGTCACCCCCCGTGCAGAGATAGATCTCCGTGTCAGGAAAATATTTCCACGTAAGCCCTATCCACCAGTCTGACCACCTTGTCATAGAGCCCCGGTACCACTCGACGAAATCCAGCCAGCGCCTCCTGCCTTCAGGTCCCAGGCTTGCGGTCTTTTTGCGGTACTCTATGAACGCCTCTCCCCTTGCCGGAAAATCTATCTCGTCAAACGCTTTGAACGCCGCGCCCCACGCCTTGTTAAGGCTGCTTATCCTCCTGTATTTCCCGCTGAAGTATTTCCTGAAATCCGCGAGGGCGTAATCGTCGTTGCACCAGAATCCCTGGTGGTTATGATATTCGCCGGGGCCCTTGAAAGTCCACCCGCCCCCGGTCACCGAATAAATCGCCTCGCCGTAATCACCCTGGATCCCGAGGAGCACGGACTCTATGACATTCTCTCCCCTGTATTTCTTCGCGAATTCAGCGATAAAACGCTCTATCCATTTCGGGAGGTTCGGGTTCCACAGCGATTCAACCTTGCTCTGAGTGCCGTGTTCCAGGCATATGCAGCCGAAATGGTCAGGTGTCTGCCTGAACCAGTTCGGGATCGAGTATGCAGGGCCTACTATAAGGAAAGGGACCCATTTCAGGTTGTTCCTTTTAAGTATGTCCACCTGCTTGTCCCATACCGACCAGTCCCACTGGTCCTTCCCCTTATCCTCAACGGTCTGCCAGGTAACATAGGATTCGATGCTCGTGACGCCAAGAGACCTGTAAAGCTTCGCCTTTTCCTCGTCCGCGTCATTTCCGAAAGTGTATTCCATCCCGCCGGGCCACAGTTCTTCAGCCATCTGTTCCTCCTTAAATACAGTATCAAAGTGTCAGAGTATCAAAGTATCAGAGTTTTAACACGCCAACACGACAGTTCTTCTGTTTTTCCGTTACACGTTACACGTGACACGTTACACGATGAACACAATGCCGACCGAGACCGCGCATTTGATGGAATCCGGGTCAACGCCGCGCGCCCCAACGGAATAAATATCCCATCCTGCTTTTGTCGCGGTGCGGAAAACGTCTATGCCAGCGCCTTCCATTGAAGGGCGGGATTTCAGCGGGAACCTGCACCTGCCGCTGTCAAGGGACTGGCAGTACTGGCCGCCGCACAGCGCTGTCTTGCACCCGCCCGCTCCGAAAGCTGTGGCGAAATAATACCCGTCGCTGAAAGCAAGCGATTCAACGCTGCTTCCGATCTCGTGGATCTTTCCCTGGTGGCGCATATGCCCCGCAAGCCACTGCTTGTCGCCAACGAAGTCCTCTTTGGGCTCAACTTCCGTTTTGAAAAGCACCGCGTATTTGAACTTCCGCAAGGTCCTTCTCATCTCTGAAACAGGCGGAACGTGGGGCGGGCAATTCGCGCTTTCCCCGTAAAGGTGGCACCTTGGCACAGCGCACTTAAGCCGCACCCTGTCGTCGAAAGCGACAAAATAAGCAGGCACGACCTTCGCGGCCTTCGCGCCCAGGTCAATAGCCGCTTTCCTGTATTTCTCAAGGTCTTTTTTCAGCTGTTCTTTTGAAACCTTAAGAGTGATCTTCCTCGCCTTTATCTTTTCCATTTAGTACCTTTTCACCACAGAAGATATTGTAACCACGAATTTCCACTAATTTCCACGGATTTTTATATTATTTAATATCAAGCTTTTAGCATTTTAAACTTAGTGAAAATTCGAGTTAATTCGTGGTTAAAAATTAGTTTTGTCCTAGTTTTATTCCTTTTATAAGCGGGTGGCCGGCAAGGTATTCCTTCGCTGTCATTACCCGCTTGCCTTCCGGCTGCAGTTCCAGGATCGAAAGAATGCCTTTGCCTGTGGAAATAAGGATCTCATCTGCTTTTATATCAATGATCTCTCCCGATGGTTTTGCAAGGCTGAAGCCTTGCCCTACGTAAACCGATGATCTAAAGATCTTAAGGCGTTTGCCTTCTAAAAAAGTAAACGCGGAAGGTTCTGGATCCAGGCCCCTGATAAGGTTGTGTATTTCCTGCGCCGGCTTTGACCAGTCTATCCTGCAGTCCTCTTTCTTTATCACGGGCGCGAGGGAAAAACTGCCTTCTCCGAAGCTTTCGTTCGGAGTCCGTATTCCCCCGATGGACATCGGGGGACATCGGACCTGCTTCCTATAGGAAGCGCTGCCGGATTCAACCATCTTCAGGGTTTCGCACAGGAGCTGCACCCCTTCTAAAGACATCTTCTGCTCAAGGCTTCCCTTTGTATCGCCAGGCAGTATCTCCATTTCTTTCTGCAGGATCATGTCGCCGGTGTCTATGCCCTCGTCCATCCGCATCGTTGTCAGGCCTGTTTTTTTCATTCCCCTGATAACGCTCCAAGCGATCGGCTCAGGTCCCCGCAGCTCGGGGAGCAAAGACGCGTGCAGGTTAACACAGCCCTTTGCCGGGATTTTCAATATTTCCTTCGTTAGTATGTGGCCGCTCGCAACCACAACTATCAGGTCCGGCTTCAGTTCTTTCAGCCTGTCCGTGGCCTCGGAGATCTTTTCCGGCTGCAGGACAGGAATGCCCAGCTGTCCTGCCGCGAATTTCACGGGGGGCGCGGAGACCTTCATGCCCCTGCCCTTCGGTTTGTCGGGCTGGGTCACGACGCAGGCCACCCCATACGCCTTTGCTATCATGTTCAGGGACGGCAGGGCAAACTGCGGCGTCCCCATGAAAATAATCCGCATCCAACCTCCGGAAGATGCTAGATCCTAGATCCTGGATCCTAGATCCTGGATGAAGGAGTTTATTTTAATAATTCCTTAATCTAGGATCTAACATCCCCGCCCTGAAACCTTAGGGCGAGGCTCGCCCAGGCATAGGCCATGGGCGGCAGCATCCAGGATCTGCATTTAGCGATAAGCTATTTCAGGGGAGTAATTTTTACTTCAGAAAACTTGGCTTCGGTGTTTTCGCCTTCAACGTGGCTTGTCACGGCAAGGCCTGCGAGCACGCTCTTGCCCATGCTTATCTCGATCTCTCCCGCCTCGTTCCACTTCTTGCCGTCGCTTGACCAGGATCCGGCGAACTTGCCGCCTGTCTTTTTCATCTTCAGGTATATCGGATATGAAAACTCGCCTGCTTCAACGTGCTGGCTCATATCGTTTTCTTCGGGCCTGTACTGGAACGCAAGGCCGTGCTGGGGAGTTGCGACCAGCATCGCGTGCTTTGAGCCCGGTTCTGCGCTCTCTCGTATCATAACACCTGCTTTTGACCATTCAAAAACTTCTTTCAGACTGCTTATCTTCGCGGACACCTCGAAATTGCCGCTCATCTTCTGGTAAACGAACCTGAAGCCGTCTGCCAGGTCCCAGATGTCAAGGCCGCCCGCTTCCACGACAATGGAATCCTTTCCCATTATGGTCTTGCCGCCGCTTGTCCCTATGTCCTTGCTTTCCCAGTTCTCCGCGGCTGTCAGAACACCTGCCGCGCAAACCAGCACCGCCAGTAACAATACGCTCTTTTTCATGCTACCCCCTGTTCTCGTGCGTCGTGCTTCGTTCTTCGCACATCGTTAAAATCTCAGTGTTTTCAGTGCCTTCAGTGGCAAAACTGTGTTAACCTGTGTTCACCTGTGGTTAATATTACTTCGTAGTGGCGATCTTCAGGGTCCTGCGCGCAAGGTCCGAGATCTTCGCCCTGAAAAGGGATTCATTGCCGCTCACCACAGTGCTGGAAAGCGTGTCGTTCAGGGGCGCGATCCATTTCTGCGGAAGGTTTTTCGCCCCAAGCATTGCTCCGGCGACGGAACCTGTTGTCGCGCCGTTGCAGTCCGTGTCAAGCCCGCACATTACGGCAATCGATATGGTCTTTTCAAAATCCCCTTTTCCGTAAAGCAGGCCCAGCAGCACGATGCACGCGTTATTTATCGTATGCACCGGGTGGTAATGCCCGTATTTCTCCATCATTTTTTTAAACGCGCCTTCCCATGAAGTTATTTCCGCGCTCCACTTTACCATGTCCTGCACTGCTTCGTAAAGCCTTGAAGTGCGGGGGATCTGGCTTGAGCCTATCCTTATTATCTCTTCCAAGCTTGAAACCGAAAAAGCCGCCGCTATCATTGCCGCTACGAACATTTCACCGTATATGCCGTTTTTCACGTGCGAGAGCGAGGCTTCCCTGAAAGCGAGTTCTGCCGCCTGCAGGGGTTTCCCGGGAGACGCATAACCCCAGAAATCCGCCCTGATCTGCGCGCCTATCCATTCCCTGTAGGGATTATGGAAGAGCGGGACCTCGTCAATATGCAAGCCGTTCGCAAGGTTCAGGTACGCCTGCCTTTCCGCGGTGCAGACGTGGAAGAACGGAAGCGAATACAGCCAGAAATTGCCCACGTCCGATGTGGTAAAATTCAATCCCTTTGACTCGGCTATCAGAAGGCCCGCGGTAGTGTAATTAATATCGTCGTCAGGCTCCATGTACTGGATATGCTCCCTGGTAGACGCGGGGCACATTCCTTTTACCTCGGTTCCCTCTTTGTCCAGCGATTTCTCGGGGAAGTAGTTGTCAAGCGGGTATGCCGCCGCGTTTTTCAGGTATATCCTGATATTTTCCTCTGTCCATCCCTCGACCGGTTTGCCCAGGGCGCATCCGGCGCACCTGCCCAGCCACGCGCCGTAGATCCTGTCATAGAGCTCCTCTTCAGAAAACCTCATCGGGAGGATATCCCTTCTCAAAGCAGGCCTTTTCCTCAGGATACGGTTAAAATCTGAAGGTTCCTTATAGGGGAAATCCTTTTTAGGCTTGAGGCGCATTAACTTCCTGTAAACGCCCGCCCTTGCCTTGTCATCCTTTGCCCTTGCAGCCATTTCTGAAAAACCCGATATATCGCAGCCCTCTTCCTGGCGCTGCTTCAGCTCTTCTTTTAAAAGATTCTGCACGTTCGTCCATCCGGCCAATTTTCCTCCTATCTTTTTTAAATAAAATTATGAGTTACGAGTTATGAATTATGAATCAACTGCATGGTATTAAATTTAAATAGAACTCCTTGTTTTTGACTCATAATTCATCATTCATAATTCATAATTAATCTTTGATATGCAAAACATAGTCTTTTAAAAGATCCTGGGCGCTGTTGCTGACCCCGGATCTGTCAAGGTCATATAAAGCTTTGCGCAGATATTCCGTGCCGATCGCTTCTGAATGGCGCAACGCGCCTGTTTTTTCTATGAGAACGCGCATACCGGACGCTCCTTTTTTCCCCGCGCCAAGGGCAAGGACGAAAGGAAGCGTCTTCTTGTTCTTTTTAAGGTCGCTCTGTATATGAAGGGAACGGCTGCCTTTATCGCCGAAGCCCGAGATATCGTTAAAAATCTGGAACGCCATTCCCGCGTTAGCCCCGAAACTTCTGTAGCATTTAATTATCCCGCAGTTTTGGGTTGAAACAAGAGCGCCTGAAACAGGGGCGGATTCAATAAGCGCGGCTGTTTTCTCCCTTATCATCCGCAGGTATTCGCCTATTCCTACCCGGGCTCTTTTTTCAAAGGACAAATCGAGCATCTGGCCTTCACACATACGGTAGCAGGCAGAATTAACCGCAGAGGATACAGAGTTGATAACAGCCGGCTTCAGGCCTGAATCAAAAAGACCTGAAAGGGCAAGGCCTACCAGCGCATGCATCGCGTCCCCGGCGTTGATAGCCTGGTTCGCGCCCCACTTCCTCCAGACCGTCTGCCTGCCGCGCCTGAATTCGTCCCCGTCCTGTATGTCGTCGTGGATAAGCGAAAAATTATGTATCAGTTCTATCGCGACTGCCGCGGGAAGCGCTTTTTTATAGCTGCCGCTGATCGCTTTTGCGGTTAGCAGACACAGAACGGGTCTGAATCTTTTACCCTGAGCTCCAGTGGATTGGTTTTTCAGCAAACCCAACTGGTATCCAAGCATCTCCCCGGCAATAGGGATATCGCAGAATTTCTTCAGCGTTATGGTAATTTCCCTGTTTATCTCATCCCTTAATTCATTTATAAGTTTCATATTTTGGTATTTTTTCGTGATTTCGTGGTACTTTCGTGTTTTCGTGGAAATCAGTTAAATCAGTTTCGCGTATTTCGCCAGATACCCGGTTTTTACCTTCGGCGCGGGAGCCTTCCATTTCGCGAGCCTTGCCCTGATCTCCTTTTCACTTAAGACAAGGTCGAGTTTACGGTTTTTGATATCGATGTTTATCCTGTCCCCGTTCCTGACAACCGCGATCGGTCCGCCGACCGCTGCTTCCGGCGCCACATGGCCGATGCAGGGGCCCTGCGTGCCTCCGGAGAACCTTCCGTCCGTAATGAGCGCGACGCTTTCCCCCATCCCCATTCCCGTAAGCACGGCAGTAACCGAAAGCGTTTCCGGCATTCCGGGAGCGCCCTTATCGCCTTCGTAACGTATAATGACAACGTCCCCTTTTTTGATCTTCCTGCCCATGACAGCTTTCATCGCTTTTTCTTCCCCGTCAAAAACCCGGGCGCGGCCCGTGAATTTCCACATTTTAGAGCTAACGGCTATCTGCTTGACAACCGCTCCTTCAGGCGCAAGGCTCCCGAAAAGAATAGCTATCCCGCCCTCTTTATGGTACGGGTTTGATCTATTGTGTATGACCGCGGAATTCAGCACCCTGCCTTTCCGCGCGACCTCCAGTATGCCCCTTCGGCCGTTCACCGTAGGCGAAGGCTTAAGCCCGTCTTTCAGGACATTTAAAATCGCCGGTATGCCTCCCGCATATTCCAGGTCCTCAAGAAAATATTCGCCGCTGGGGCGCAGGTTTATGATATGGGGCGTGGACCTGCTGACCTTGTTGAAAACTTCAAGTGGCAGGTCTATATCCAGCTCTTTCGCGATGCGCGTAAGATGGAGGACAGTGTTTGACGAACCTCCCAGAGCCATATCAACTTTAATCGCGTTAAGGAGCGCGTTTTTTGTCATTACGCTCCTGGGCAGTATATTTTTCCTGACCATCTCCACGACTCTTTCGCCGCTTTCCTTGGCGATCCTTTTCTTTCTGGCTGAAACCGCAAGCGCGGTGGCGCATCCCGTGAGTGACATTCCCATTGTTTCCGTGATGCAGGACATAGTGTTGGCGGTGTAAAGGCCCTGGCAGGAACCGAAACCCGGGCATGCTTCCATCTCAAGTTCATCCAGCTCTTCCCCGGAGATCTTACCGGCTTTCGCCCTTCCCACTGCCTCAAACGTGTCGTGAACAAGGTCAAGCCTGATCGTGCCTTTGTACCTGCCGCAAAGCATGGGCCCTGCGGTGACGACAACGGTCGGTATGTTCAGGCGCGCGGCTGCAATAAGACAGCCGGGCGTGATCTTATCGCAGTTTGTGAGCAGCACAAGGCCGTCGAAACAGTGCGCCCCTGCGACAGATTCGATAGTATCCGCGACTATTTCCCTTAAAGGGAGCGAATACCTCATTCCCTTGTGGCCCATGGCGATGCCGTCGCAGATGCCCGGGATCCCGAAGATGAACGGCACGCCGCCGCCGGAGCATACTCCCCGCTCTATGAACCTTTCAAGCTCGCGCATCCCAACATGCCCGGGGATAATATCAGTGAAGCTTGACGCTATGCCGATGAACGGCTTTTTCATGTCCGATTTCGAAATGCCCGTTGCGTAAAGCAGCCCGCGGTTCGGGACCCTTTCTATTCCTTTTTTAACTGTATCTGACCGCATTTATTTCCTCCTTAGTCCGTTGGATTAATAATCGTCGGAAAAGTTATAAATTATGAGTTATGAATTATGAATTAACTTCATGGTATTAAATTTAAATAAAGATCCTTGTTTTTGACTCATAACTCATCATTCATAATTCATAATTGGGGTTGAATCGATGAGTGTATGTCCGGTTCCCTGACATAAACCGGCTTTAATCTAAAAAGATCGTCGCCCTTCCTGTTCTTCTGCAATTTCCTGTAACCTTCAAAAGCAATAGTGCCTGCTTTCGGGCGCCACAGTTCTTCAGGCGCGAATATTGCCTTACCGCCGAGTTTTTCTTTTATCGCGTCCCCGTATATCCTTACTGCATTGCCGATAAATACCGTCGGACGTCGGACGTCGGACGTCGTAAGTAAATTCAGTAAATCCTCAATGCTTAATACTGAATCTTTCATTACTTTTCTTAACTTTGAGCTTCTGTCCTGTATACTTATACACTTATCCACTTGTCCACTTATCAACTTGTTCCCTTGTAAACTTGTAAACTTGTAAACTTGTAAACTGTATAAGGAAGTATAGACCTGCTGTTTCCTCGCGTCCGTTATCACGCATATTTTAAATCCCCCGCCATCCCCCCTTTCATAAAGGGGGGTAAGAGGGGATTTTTCATTTTTTTTGCTGGATACCGCATTTAAAGCAATCACATCCAGCGTTCCCACGGCTACTATCGGAACATCCAACGCCTGCGCGAGCGCTTTCGCTGAAGCCACTCCAACGCGCAGGCCCGTGTAACTGCCCGGGCCAATGGATACGGCAACAGCATTGATGTCCCGGATCTTCAGCTTGTTTTTTTTCAGGATCCTGTCAATGAAGAATACCAGCTTGGAGGAATGCTCCCGGGGAGTTCTTTCGCTTGTTTCATCAAGTAATCTACCGCGGTCAGCCAGGCCAACGCTGCAGTATTCCCCGCTTGTATCGATCCCAAGAACTACGAAGCATTTTTTGACGCTGATTTTCACTGATTTTCTCTGTGCCCTTGGTAATAGTATTAAAAGACAGTTTACTGAGTTTATAGAGTTTACATAGTTTACAAAGTGTAAACCGTGATAATCTGTGACAATCTGCGTCTAAAGTTATTTCGTACTTTCCTCGCCCATCCTTTCCAGGTGGGCGAAGTCTCGCCCGCTGTAAGACGGACGGAGTGATTTCGTGGAAATCAGTAATTCTCTTTTATTTTTGCCTAAGATCTCAATTTTTATTCTAACGCATTCCGCCGGCAGCAGTTCTTTCAGCCTTTCCGCCCATTCGATGACCGCTGCGCCGTCACCGTAAAAAAATTCTTCATATCCCAGCGCGCGGACATCATCCGTGCTGTTAAGGCGGTACAGGTCAAAGTGGTAAAGAGGTATCCTGCCCTTGTATATGCTCATGAGCACGAACGTGGGACTTATTACCTTGCCTTTGACACCCAGGCCTTTTGCCAGGCCCTGGATGAACGTGGTCTTGCCGCTTCCGAGGCTCCCTGTCAGGCAGAGTATATCGCCGGCTTTCAGTTTTTTAGCAAAGCCCTTAGCAAATTTTTGTGTTTCTTTCGCACTGTTTGTTATTATTTTCATTTTTTATGATTGCAATGATTTCTTTAACTTTCAACCTTCAACCTTTAACCTTTAACTTTTTAGCCTGCCGCTGCGCGCTTCCCTTCTTCCGATAAAAGGAAACAAGGGTCTTCTTCAAGCTTTCTAAGGGTAAAATCCATCATTTCTCTTGCCTTGATAAGCTTTAAAGATGCGTTACCGGACAGGCCGGCTTTCATTATTCCCCGGCTGAGCAACAACGGTTCCATCTTCGGAAAATCCCGCACGATCCCGTAACGGTGTATTTTTGTCCTGGCAATGATCTTCCTGCCGCTTCTATCTATTATAACGGCATCCACAGGTTCCGGCTGTAACTGGTAATCAACCCCGGCAAGCTCTTCCGCGCAGTGGAACGTGGTAAAACAAGCCAGCCCGATGCCTATCATAAGCACGTAACCGTTATCCGCTGAACATAATTTGTCGTAAGGGCTGCCCTTGCCGCACGGCGTGCTGCAGAGCTGGTGGCCTTCTGTCAGAAATTCCGCCTGCCTGCCTATTGCCGCGACAGAATGCGTGGGGCCCAGGCTCCTGACCGCGTTTTTCCTTTTCCTGAAGGTCTCGGGGATCGTCCCTGTCCAGCAGGGAGTATTCAGAACATCGAACACAGGCGGGCTGGCAGCTGTCAGCTGCGCAGAACCTGTCAGGGTCGGCACCAAAACGGTTCCGCTCGCGCCAACCGTTTCTATTAAAGAGTCTATGACGGCATCCGCCCCGCCTTCCACCCAGCCGAAGCTTTTCAAAGAACTGTGGACGAGAACATTTGATCCTTCTTTTAGCCCGGTATTTTCAACAAGATCCCTTTTTATTTCCTGCTTTGTTATTATATTCATAACGGGATTACGGTGATTATTAACTACTGATTACGGTGATTTTAGAATAGATTACGGTGATTATAAATAAAAAATTGCGGTGATTAAAAGTGCGAGAAGCCTAAATTTTTAGCGGTTCTCTTTCTGCCCTTATTGTCAATGATAAAAAGACTTTTGTCTTTTATGATCTCGCCGACTGCCGTAACAGGAGTGCCGGTCAATCTTGGCACCAATGCCAGGACCTTCTTTAATTTAGCCGGCGGGACAGTGAAAACAAGCTCGTAATCCTCACCGCCTGTCAGTACTAACTTACGACTTACGACGTACGACGTACGACGGATAAGTTGCTCTGAAACAGGGATCATGTCTTCATGGATCTTGGCGCCTGTGCCGGATTCCTGGCAGATGAACCCAACCGAAGCAAGAAGCCCGTCGCTTGAATCTATCATTGCGGTTGCCAGCTTGTTCTTAGCGATTATCCCCGCCTCTTTTACTCTTGGGCTTGGCATTAAATGCCTTTTTATAAGATATTCGTGGTTTTGGCGATGCACGATGCACGATGCACGATGAACGGTTTTTTTAAGGAGCTCAAAGCCAGCCGCGGAGTCGCCGCAGGACCCTGTTACGCAGATCATATCTCCGGGCCTGGCACCCTTGCGCAGAAGAAGGTTCTTCTTTTCAACTTCGCCGATCACGGTCGTATCTATTATTAAAGAATCCGATTTGCTGATATCACCGCCGATAACCTGAACGCCTTTACTGCAATGGGACAGTCCCTCCCGATGACCATCGGGATGGGACAGTCCCTGACCTGCGGCGTTCATCCCGCGGTATAGATCATCTATGAATCCAACGTCTTCTTTACCTGTCAATCCCAGCGTTACAAGCGCGTATTTTGGCTTCCCGCCCATTGAAGCGATGTCGCTCATGTTTACAGCCATCACCTTCCATCCTAACATGAACCCGTACGACGTACGACCCGCAAGGGCGACGTACGACGGCAAACGGGCAAGGAAATGCACGCCCTCAATAAGGATATCGGTAGTCCAAAGTAAACATTTACCGCGGGAAATTGGAATAACGGCAGTATCATCGCCAATTCCGATCAAACCACGTGTAACGTGCCCGCTCCGATTTATATCGGGGCGAGGTCTCGCCCCGACTGACGTCGGGGCGGATAACGTGTTACGTGTAACGCGGCTACGGATGCGGTCAATGAGCCCAAATTCCCCTAAATCCTTGATTTTCATACGAGTTTAACCACAGGTTAACACAGTTTAACACAGTTTAGATACATCAGGGCTGAAGCCCTGAGTTATCCGCCCCGATGTCAGTCGGGGCGAGACCTCGCCCCGATATAAATCGGGGCGGGCAATAAAATTCCTTGTTGTTGCGTTGACACGTTGATACGTTGACACGCTGACACTGCATTTAAAGAAGGCCGCGCAGTTCTTCGACTTTCGGAAGATCCGAAAGGTCTTTAAGCCCGAAATAAACAAGGAATTCGTCGGTGGTCCGGTAAAGGAGCGGCCGACCGAGTACTTTCTTACGGCCCGCTATTTTTACCAGCTTCTTCTCAAGCAGGCCGTGCAGGACTCCGGACGTATCAAGGCCCCTGAGCGCCTCTATCTCCGCCCTTGTGATCGGCTGTCTGTAGGCTATGATGGCAAGGGTCTCAAGGGACTGCTTGCTCAATTTAGCAAGGTTCTTGGAAGCGTAAAGCATTTTTATCCAGGGCGCGTATTCGTGTCGCGTGCACATCTGGTAGCCCTCTGCGATCTCAACTATCTTGAAGCTGTGCCCCCTGCTGTCGTATTCCTGTATCAGTTCGGAAGCGAGCTTTCTTGCTTCTTCCGGGGTTATGCCTATAAGCTTTCCTATCCTTTCGGGAGTAAGGGGGCTGTCCGATACGAAAAGAAGGCTTTCTATGACGGATTTCAGGGGCAGTTCCTGCGGCGATTCGGCGGCCTGCGCCTCTTCCTTCTTCTCCATTCCGACCCCGGGAGTCGGAACGGTTTGTTTTTCCTGGTCCTGCGCGTCTTCAGTTATGTTGTCATCTGTTTTATTCTCTTCCATTATCTCCGCCTTTTGATCTAAACTTGTATTTTTATCAGTTCAATGTCCGCGAACATTTTTTTCTGCACGGCCCTGATGATCTTCTCGAGTATCAGCTCAAGCAGCGCGAGGAATGAAACTATTATTTCGATCCTTGAATGCGAGGTCTTGAAAATATCGGTGAATTTTATCACCGGGTTTACCGCAAGCATTCTGGATATTTCCTCCATCTTCTGTTCCACGGTCACGGTGTCCCGCGCGATCTCGGTGAATTCCTGTCTTTTTGCCACGTCGGTAAGCACGGTCTTGAAAGCCGCGACAAGGTCAAACAGGCTTGCCTCAACGTATTCTTCCTCTTTCAGGCCTTCCGGGACCGGCCGGGGGAACATCTGGCTGGCTATGACCGCTTTTTCTTTTAATCCCTCCGCGACCTGCTTGTATTTTTCGTATTCCTGCACCTGCTTTTCAAGGGATTCCTGCAGCTGCTGTTCCTCCGCCTCCAGCACGGGCTCCTTGGGGAGCAGCGCCTTGGATTTCAGGTACACCAGGCTTGCCGCGATAACCATGAACTCGAGCGCCTCTTCCACGTCAAGTGTATTTACCGCCGAAAGGTGTTCGAGGTACTGGGATGTGATCTTCGCGATCCATACCTCGTAAATATCCACTTCGTTCTTCTTGACGAGCTCGAAAAGCAGCTCTATCGGCCCTTCAAATCCGTTCGCTTTTACGTTCAGTGCCATCTTTTCTCCAGAAAATCAATTATGAATTATGAATGCTGAGTTATGAATCAACAGCAAGGATTTTAATTTAAATTAACTCCTTGATTCATAATTCATAACTCATAATTCATAACTATCTGTTACGCTATTTTCATTGCCTGCCGCACTTCGTCCATTGTCGCGCGCGCCATTTTGCCGGCCTTTACAGCCCCTTCGTTAAGTATATCCCTGACCTTGTCCCTTGTCCAGTGCTTCTGTTTTTCCTGTATGGGAGCGAGGAATTTTTCAACGTAACCCGCGAGCCTTTTCTTGCAGTCCGTGCAGCCTATCCTGCTTGCCGCGCAATCGCCCCGCAGCGCCGCGGGCGCATCCTTCGGCCCGAAAAGTGTGCAATAAGTAAAAACGTTGCACAAATGCGGATGCCCCGGGTCGCTGAGCTTTATCCTTGCGGGGTCAGTGAACATTCCCTGCACCTTCTTCGCTGTTTCCTGCGGAGTTTCGTCAAGGCTGATGTAGTTATCGTATGATTTACCCATTTTTTTCTGGCCGTCAAGCCCAAGCAGCTTTGAGGTCGGGGCTAGCAGGCCCTGGGGTTCGGGAAAAACTTCCCCGTAAAAATAATTGAACCGCCTGGCGATCTCGCGCGTGAGCTCAAGGTGGGGAAGCTGGTCCTCACCCACGGGCACCGCGTTGGCCTTGTACATCATTATGTCCGCTGCCTGCAGCACCGGGTACCCGAGCAGGCCGTAGGAAATGTCCGCCTTGCCTATGTGCATGTCCCTGACCTTTTCCTTGAATGTGGTGCACCTTTCAAGCCACGGAACAGGCACAAGCATTGACAGAAGCAGGTAAAGCTCGCTGTGCTCGCGCAGCTCCGACTGCACGAAAACCGTGCTCTTCGCGGGGTCTATGCCGGCAGCGAGCCAGTCCCTTACTATGTAATAAATATTGTCCTGGTAATCCTTTGTGTCAAGGTGGTCTGTGAGAGCGTGCCAGTTCGCGACCATATAATAGCACTCATATTCGTCCTGCAGTTTAACCCAGTTCTCAAGCGCACCCAGAAGGTGGCCGAGATGCAGCCTGCCTGTAGGCCTCATACCGCTCAATATCCTTTTTTTACCTGTTTCTTGCTTCATAAAGGGACTCCTATCAGCCTGGCAAGAATTGTTATTATCGGCACGATCAACATGGAAAAAAATCCGCTCATTAGCAGCAGCAGTATAAAGAACATCCCGAATGGCTCAAGCCTGCTGTAAAGAACAGCGAGCGGCATCGGAAGCAGGCCTATGAGTATCTTGGAACCGTCCAGCGGTGGTATCGGTATAAGGTTAAACACGGCAAGCACAAGGTTTATCCCTGCCAGGTTTATGAGAAAAATGTAAAGCAGCGAATCCGGGTTTATGATCCCGATCCTCAGCAGGAGAACCGAGATCAGGGCGAGAATGATATTCACGCCCGGCCCTGCCAGAGAAACCCATATCATATCCCTTTTCGGGTGGCGCAATGCCTGGAAGTTGACGGGAACGGGCTTTGCCCAGCCGATAATGAACCTGGATTTGAAAAAAAGCAGGGCAAGCGGAAGTATCACAGACCCGATAGGGTCAATGTGCGCGAGAGGATTGAGTGTTATCCTTCCCATAAGCCTTGCAGTGGGGTCACCGCACTTCTCAGCGACCCAGCCGTGCGCGACTTCGTGCAGGATCACCGCTATCCCAAGAGCGATCAGCTGAAGAACTATAGTCACAATACCTCCCCATAACTACAGTGACAAGTGATCCCCCTGCTTTTTCATGAAAGCAAGAAGGGGGACTCACTTTAAGTGGCAAGTAACAAGTGACAAGTTTATTTGCTGGATGCTAAATGCTGGATACTGAAAGATAAATGTAATAATCTGTGTGAATCTGTGTGAATCTGTGTCTAAGTTTACGGGATTGTCGGGAGAGAACGCTTGAAGGCGTTCTTTTTTATCCTGTCCCTGATATTCTTTATGAAATCCCGGCTGAAACCCATAGCTTTAAGCTGGCCCGGCATTTTCTTACGGTCGATCATATTGAAAAGCAGTCTGTCTGCGTCTTTATACCTGAACCCCAGCTCTCCCTCATCTGTCTGGCCCTGCCACAGGTCCGCTGTCGGCGGTTTTTTAATGATCTCTTCCGGGACTCCCAGGTATTTTGCGACCTGCCAGACCTGGGTTTTGTATAAGCAGCCAAGCGGCATTATCGCGCACGCGAGATCCCCGTGCGCCGTACCGTAACCAAGAAGCAGCTCTGTCCTGTTGCTGGAACCGATTACAAGCGCCCTGTATTTCGCGGAAAGGTCATAAAGAACAGACATCCTTTCACGCGCCATTTTATTCCCGACACGCACCCTTGACGCATCCTTGAATTTTCTAAAATACGCGTCTATCTGCGCGGTTATGTCAACATTCAGAGCGTTGATGCCCAGTTTTCTAATAACAAGTCCCGCGTGCTTTATAGATTCTTTTGAATTTGACCTGTGCGGTATGGTCACTCCCCACACGTTTTTAGGACTCAGGGCTTTTGCCGCGAGGAATGCAACTACGGCAGAATCCACGCCGCCTGAGATCCCCAGTATCGCGCGGCTGAACCCCCTTTCACGCGCCTCTTGCTTTATGAATCCCGCAAGGCGCCTGCTTGCTTTCCCCGGATCGATCTTCAAATCCTTCATTTTACCTCATTGCGTATTAATTCAGCCACGGATGCCCCCCTGCAGCTCCGATGAAACTGGAGCTATAACTCAGGGACCTTCGGGTCAGGACCAAGTTAATGACCCTACGGCACGGATTAATCCTAAGAATTATTCCTTGCTTTTGCTCTGACACGTTGATACGCTGATACGTTGACACGTTTATTTAAGCCACTCTTCTTTTCAGGACAAGCGAACCCAGCAGCATCATGAGAAAAGCGAAAAGTATAAGCATAACGAATTCAAAACCTATCTGCCCCAGCCCGAAACCCTTTATCATCACCCCTTCTATCGCAGAACTGGCGTAAGTAAGGGGCATAATATATGATAAAGGTTTTAAGTATCCCGGCAGGTCCCTTATCGGCCATATCAAGCCGGACAGAAAAACCTGGGGCACAATGACGATCGGTATGAACTGCACTGCCTGTAGTTCGTTCTTCGCGAAGAAAGAAAGAAGTATGCCCATATTGACCGCGCCAACTGCGAAAATCGCGTTAAGGGCAAAAAGCAGGTAGATGCTTCCCATATAATTGATCTTCAGGACGTAAAGCGTGAAAAACAGGACCAGGGCTGACTGGGCAAGCGCGAAGATGCTGAATCCCAGCGAATAACCCAGGATGAGCTCCATCTTTGTCAGCGGCGAGGCAAACAGCCGCTCCATCGTGCCGTACGCCCTCTCCCTTAAAAAGGAGATTATGGTCAGCAGGAAAGTAAGAAAGAACACGAAGAACGCGATGAACACCGGCGAAAAGTAATCTATATTCGTGAATTTTTTTCCGCCGTAAACGTACCTTGTGTCGATCTCAACCTTCAGGTTCGTTTCAAGCGGGGTGCCCTGTATCAGCAGGCCCGGTATTGTTTTAGAGAAGAATTTTTCAAACTGGTTCTCAAGGACGACTTTCTTGGAATAGCTGGTGCCTTCTATGACAAGGCCGAACCTTATTCCCTTTCCGTCAATGATGTTCCCGGAAAAATCCTCAGCGAACAGGAGCAGGCCGTCAAGCCTGTTTTCCCTGATGACCTTTTCCGTGTCCCCGCCCGCAAGCTCGATGATATCAAAACCGCCGTTCTCCTTCAATCCCTCAACGAATTTCTGGCCCACGTTTATTTTTACTTTCTTTATGACAGGTATGGGCGGAAAGGTCCTGGGCGGTTCCACAATGGTTCTTTCCGCTCCTTTGTCGCTGTTAATGACCCCTACTCTGATATTGGCTGATTCTGTCTTGAAAAGTATCCCGAATAGCGTGAAGACGACTATCGGGACAATAAAAACAAGCGCGAGCGTGCGCTTGTCCCGCAGGAACTGCCGTATTATCCTTAAAGCCATTGCAGCGATCCTGTTCACTTGTATGCTTCTCTCTTTTTCCCTATTCTTCTTCCCCCCTTAAAATTTCCTTGTTCTCCTCCCCCCTTGTGGGGGAGGATTAAGGTGAGGGGTTATTTTCCCGATGTCCTTATCAGCTCCAAAAACGCCTCTTCCAGGGTCTCTTTTCCTGTCATTGACCTTATCTCGCCTGGCCTGCCCTCCGTGAGCAGCTTGCCTTCCCTGAGGAAACCAAGCCTCGCGCACTTCTCCGCCTCGTCCATCTGGTGGCTGGATATAAGTATTGTCACGCCTTCTTTTGCCAGGCGGTTGAAGTAATCCCAGAATGAAACCCTTAAAGCCGGGTCAATCCCGACAGTGGGCTCGTCCAGCAAAAGCAGCTTCGGGCTGTGCGCCAGGGCGCACGCGAGAGACACCCTTTTCTTCGTGCCGCCGCTAAGGTTCCCGACAAGCTCGTCCGCTTTATCAGACAGCTCAAGCAGGTCAAGAAGCTCTGTTATTTTCTTTTTCAGTGCGTTCCTCTCAACGCCGTAAAGCGCGCCGAAAAACGATATGTTCTCCCTTACTGTAAGATCTATATACAGGGACTCGCTCTGGTTCATGTACCCGATCTGAGCGGCTTTCTTGAAGGGATTAGCGCTTCCCATAACACTGATCGTTCCCGATGTAGGAAGGAGCACACCGACTATAATGCGGATAAGGGTTGTCTTGCCTGAACCGTTAGGCCCCAGCAGTCCGTAGAGCTCACCCTCTTTTATCTCAAGGTTCAGCCCGTCCAGCGCCTTCACGCCGCCAAAATTCTTTTTAAGGTTCTCAGTTTTTATAACCATACAAGATTTCCACGAAATCACTCCGCCCGTCTTTCAGCGGGCGAGACTTCGCCCACCTGAAAGGATGGGCGAGGAAAGCACGAAAAGATTCAGCCACGGATTTCCACGGATTTCAACTTTGTATATAAACTTGTGTACTTGTAAGCTATATTTAAATTTCAACTTTTAAAATTTACAATTTGAAATTTGCAATTTGCAATGTTTTCTTATAACCACAAATTCCTATCAAGGCTGCGGTACTGTATCGCCTCGGAAATGTGCTGCTCTTCTATGCCGCTCTTGCCTTCCAGGTCCGCTATCGTGCGGCTCACCTTCAGGATCCTGTCATAAGCGCGCGCGCTCAGCCCCAGCTGCTGTATCGCTGATTTGAGAAGCTCCATGCCTGCTGCTTCAAGCCTGCAGAATTCCCTGACGTCTTTCGTGCCCATCCGCGCGTTACAGTAGATCTTCCTTCCCTTAAATCGCTCTTCCTGGATCCTGCGCGCCTTCTCCACCCTTGCCCTTATGTCCTTTGAACTTTCTGAGGAAGTATTGTCAGCCATATCCCTGTATTCAAGCGAAGGCGCTTCTATGTGGATGTCGATCCTGTCCAGCAAGGGACCGGATATCCTTGAAAGATATTTCTGGATCTGGTGGGGCGTGCATGAACACTCCCTTGACGGGTGCGTGAAATAACCGCACGGGCAGGGATTCATCGCCGCGACCAGCATGAACCTTGCCGGATACGTCAGGGAGGTAAGCGCCCTTGATATCGTGACATTGCCGTCTTCAAGCGGCTGGCGCAAAGCTTCAAGCACGTTCCTGTGGAATTCAGGAAGCTCGTCAAGGAACAGCACCCCGTTATGCGCAAGGCTCACCTCGCCGGGCTTCGGGATCCTTCCTCCCCCGACCAGGGCAACGTCCGAAACCGTGTGGTGCGGAGCCCTGAAAGGCCGGGTCGCGATCATAGCTTTTTCTGAAGGCACAAGCCCAACTATGCTGTGAAGCTTTGTTGTCTCGATCGCCTCGTCAAGCACCATAGAAGGAAGGATAGTGGAAAGCCTTCGGGCAAGCATTGTCTTGCCTGAACCCGGCGGCCCTACCATAATGCAGTTGTGCCCTCCGGCTGCCGCGACCTCAAGGGCGCGCTTCACGTGATACTGGCCTTTCACGTCGGAGAAATCCACTTCGTATTCCGAGGCTTCCTTCCACGCCTCCTTTATGTTATATGAATAGGGCTGTATCGTTGACTTTGCGCTGAGGAATTCGCATGTTTTATTCAGGTTGTCAACCGCGAACACGTCAAGCTTTTCCACAATAGCCGCTTCTTTCGCGTTCTCCGAAGGTATTACAAGCGACTTTTTGGCTTTCTTGCCTGCGATGGCTATGGGCAGGGTTCCGTTTATCTTTCTTATCCTGCCGTCAAGCGCAAGCTCTCCGAGTATTATGAAATCCCCGAATTCCTCGGCTTCAAGCTGTCCTGTAGCGACTAATATGCCTATGGCGATCGGAAGGTCAAAGGAAGAACCTTCTTTCTTGATGTCGGCAGGCGCGAGGTTTACCGTGATCCTTTGCGCGGGGAACTCAAACTGGCTGTTCTTGATCGCGGACCGGACGCGTTTTTTTGCTTCTTTTACCGAAGCGTCAGGCAGCCCTACTATATCAAATACAGGGAGGCCTTTGCCGATGTCAACTTCTACTTCAACGGTATACGCGTCCACCCCTATAATCGCCGATGAATACACACGTGCCAGCATATCTTCTCTCTCCTGTCATTGCGAGCGATAGTGAAGCAATCTCGTTCTTAGCAGTCGTAGGGCAAGGCTTCAGCCTTGCGAATGCTTTAACCAGTTATCCAATTATCCAGTCGTCTAATTATCTAATTTATTAGACTTTATATTATATACTATTTTGGCAAAAAAGCAAGAAAAAGTAGAAAAACCGCCTTTTTTGGCGGTTTTCTGCGTTTTTTATTAAAAATTCCAATTCTCAGAGATTA
>Ga0210049_1000862_pt1 | contig 27357 bp, 24 predicted proteins | sample CryGeyCG2014_300_2_FD_183964 | JGI IMG/M metagenome (GOLD analysis project Ga0210049, IMG submission 183964) | Groundwater microbial communities from aquifer - Crystal Geyser CG06_land_8/20/14_3.00 (SPAdes) (version 2) | ecosystem: Environmental > Aquatic > Deep subsurface > Groundwater | place... | reverse complement strand
AAAATCTTGCGATTTCCTAATCATAGAGTTTTATCTGAAATGCCAAAGGTTGTTGAGGAGTTATTGATTGAGTTATAATAAGGCGGCGCGCCAGTTTCACTGGCACGAAATTCGGCGGCGGAAAAATTGGAATCGGAAAGCGAGGGCGGGCAAAAATTCCTTCCCCCCAACCCCCTTCCTTTTTGCCCGCCCGAGCGTTCAGTTTGGCGCGCGAAGTGCGCCGTCAGTTTCGTTCAAAAAAGGTTCGAGCTTCGTTCAGCAATTGCGACCAAAAAATGTATGATATAGACATAATTGATATTATTGATATAATTGATACAATATAATTAGGTCAATATAAAAATTATTATCAGGAAGAGAAAAAAATGAGAAAGGGTTTTACTTTAATCGAATTACTGGTCGTCATTGCAATTATTGGTATTTTGGCTGGAGTAGTAACTGTTTCTGTTGGAAATGCACAAGCTAAAGCGAGGGATGCAAAAAAAGTAAGTGATATATCTTCATTACAAACTGCACTTGAAATGTATTATAATGATACTGGTTCGTATCGAATAAATAATTGTAGTGGTAGTTGGATTGATGTGTATGACCGTATTACAATTGAACTTAAGGACAAAGGTTATCTTTCTTCGATCCCAAAATCACCAGTCAATGGTCAACCATATTATTTTAGTTGTCCTAACAAAGATAATTATCGTATTTATGTCAATCTAGAAAACACAAATAATCAAATCTTAAATTCTGATTACGATGGTATTTTTTATGATGACATTTCCTATTACATCAACTGTAAAGACCCATCGTATTGTGTGTCAGGTGGAATAAATAATCCATAATTTAATATATTTTAATTTATTTTAATTTTATGAAGGGATATTTATGAACACATATATCGGCAACATTGAGAAAGAGACATTTGAGAATACTAATTTTCGCAAAGTTTTGTTTACAGCTAAGCACAGTCAACTTGTTGTTATGAGCTTGAAAGCGGGGGAGGATATCGGAAACGAAGTTCATCAACTTGATCAGTTTATTCGAATTGATAAAGGAAGTGGAAAAACCATATTGGATGGAAAAGAGACTGAGATTAGTGATGGATTTGCGATAGTAATTCCCGCTGGAGTTGAACACAATATTATCAACACTGGAGAAAAAACGATGAAACTTTATACCATTTACTCTCCGCCTAATCATAAAGACGGCACAATCCACGATACAAAGGAAATTGCCGAAAGTGGCGAAGAACATTTTGACGGCAAAACTTCACTCTAATACTTATTATGTTAGCCACCGTTTTTGCAAAACCCAACGCCAGAGAAAATCTGATTGAAGAAATTGCCGTAAATAAATTTAAAGTCTCTGTCACTGTCGCTCCAGAAAAAGGCTTAGCTAATAGAAAAATAATCGAATTACTATCAGAATATTTAGACACTCCAAAATCACAAATAATCCTCAAGTCTGGAGCTAGAAGTAGAATAAAATTGTTTGAAATAAATCTCTAACTAATATTTTTACCTATAGATATCAAAAAATGCGCTGAAGCGCATTTTTTGTTTTTGTTAACAAATAGACAGTTTATCTATTATAGCCACCATGACCGAAATCATGTTGCGGTCTTTCTTCTCTTGGTCGAGCTTCATTAACAACTATTTTTCTTCCCTCAATATCCTTTTCATTAAAAGTATCAATTGCTTTCTTGCCCTCTTCATCATTCTCAAAGGTAACGAATCCAAAACCCTTTGAACGTCCTGAATCTCTGTCATTTATAATAACAGCTTCAGAAATAACTCCTGCTTCAGCAAATAAAGACTTTAAACCTTCATCGTTGAGAGTATAGGGAAGATTTCCTACATATAGCTTGATCATATTTTTTCCTTTATAATTACGTAAGGCGACCTTTTCAAACTAGCTTGTCCCTACGCATAAAGCTTGAGAACATTAACGCTATGAAAACTTACTGATTCTATATTAACACAAAAATAGCAAAATGCAATAGTAAAATTATTTTTTAATATTTGATTATTTAGTTAATTATAAGTAATATAATTTATAATCTAGTTCTTTGACAAGGAGGTAAAGAATGTTACTCAGAGAATTTCAAATTGAAACCGGCAGGAAATCAAAGAAAAGCAAGGGAAAACCTTAGCACTATTCTTGGCTATTGAACAACTTAATTTTCAAATTGAAAGATTGTATGCGATTTGGTTGTTAGCTTATGTTGAAGGAATGTTAGCCAATGAATCAATCGCTGAAGTCAATCGCATAATTCAAATTAAATCAACAACACCTTAATACTCAACAAATGAAATTAAATTTTTAAATCCCCCTGTATGAACGGGGGTATTTTTTTCAAATCGCAAATTCAGATAAAACAACTAAAGCAATTTGTGCTTTCTTTTTCTTTTTAGTTCCTCAACGACTTGCTTAACTCCTTCGCTTTTACCCTTTTGGGCAACCAAAATTGCATCTTCACCACTCACGACAATAATATTTTCAAGTCCAACTGTGGCAATCAACTTATTGCCACTTTCATTTAGCACCATTGAATTTTTAGTATCTACTAATGTAACCAAGCCCTCAAAATAGTTACCATTGTTATCATTAGTATTGTTTTCAAAAAGTTGAGAGACACTATCCCAACTGCCTACATCCGACCAACCTAAATCGACCGGGATAACAGCAATTTTATCTGTTTTTTCCATAATAACAGTATCGACTGACGCACTTTCAAATTTATCGTAGATTGTTTTTAAATTCTTTTTGTTTTTAATTATTTTATCAATCCCTTTTGATAAATTTAGTGCATATTTTTTTAATTCATTCAAATAATGTTTTGCACTAAAAATAAAATAACCAGCGTTCCAGTCAAATCTCCCGGTTTTAAAATAATTTTCTGCGGTCTGATGGTTGGGTTTTTCAACAAATTTCTTTGCCCAAAAAATATTATGATTATCAATTTCTTGTTTCAATTTTCCCTTTTCAATATATCCATAACCAGTATGGGGATGAGTTGGTTTTATTCCAATAGTAAAGATAATATCCTTTTCAATTTTAACCGAAGTAAAAGCTAAATTGATAGCATCTTTAAAAGCATCCTCCTTTAAAACTATATGGTCGGAATGGATACTGGCAATAATTGCATTTGGATCTAGTTTATGAATTTGTGCGACTGCCATAGATATCGCTGGAGCAGTATTTTTTTTATATGGCTCAGGTAAAATTTGTTTTGGATCAAGCTCGGGAAGAAATTTTTTTGTTAGACTAACATATTTATTATTAGTCGAAACAAAAATATTATTTCTTCCAACAATTTTTTTTGAGCGTAAATAAGTCTGTTCTAAAAGTGTTTTATTGCCAAATATTTTTTGAAATTGTTTCGGCTTGGCTTCTCGAGACCATGGATAAAGCCGAGTCCCAGTTCCACCAGCCACAATCAAGATGTAATGATTATTTTTCATAATAATTATTATAGCACAGAAATTTTTATTGTGATATAATTTCAAATGACAATTTAATTATCCACAGTTTAAATTAAACTAAACTTTTTTGTGTATTTTCAATCAATGAATAAAAGTAATCCCATTGTAGGTATTGATATCGGAACAACTAAAATTGCTGTCTGTGTCGGAGAGGTAAGAGAGGGAATTATCAATGTTACCTCGTTGGTCAAAACAATCAATTCTGGCATGAGGAAAGGCGAGATTATCGACTTAGACGATACAGTGTCAGCCATTTCCAGCGTACTTCAATTAGCTGAGCAAGAATGTCAAGCTGTAATTTCAAATGCCTTTGTCGGTATTGGTGGTGCTCACATTTCAACACTCGTTTCGAGAGGAACAATCGCTATTTCTAAACCCAACGAAGAAATAACTCAAGTCGATATTGACAGAGTAATAGAAACTTCGAGGGTAATTGCTTTGCCAGCTAATAAGGAAATTATTCATGTTATTCCAAAATATTTTATCATAGATGGTCAAGAAGAAACGAAAGATCCGATAGGATTAACAGGGGTTAGATTGGAGGTCGAAAGTCTAATAATCGCCGGTAGCCCAAATTCAATTAGAAATTTAACCCGTTCTGTTTCACGAGCCGGGATTACTTTGGATAGTTTACTTTTTTCACCTCTTGCAACGGGTCATGCTTTGTTAGATAAAAAACAGAAAGAAACAGGTGTTGTGCTAGTTGATCTTGGAGGTGGAACAACTTCAATCGCAATCTATGAAGAAAAAGATATGATTCATTCAGCCATTATTCCACTTGGATCAATCAATATTACCAACGATATTGCAAGAGGTTTAAAAACTTCATTAGAAAATGCTGAACAAATTAAAATTAAATACGGAACTGCCGATATAGCTAAAATAAAAACAACAGAAAAAATTTATATGAATAAATTTGATCCTGACGATGAAAGTGTTTATGGTAGAAAATTCCTCAGTGAAATTATTGAAGCACGAGTTAAAGAGATATTTGAAATTATTGTCAAAGAATTAAGAAATATTGATAAAGACGGTTTGCTTCCAGCTGGGATTGTTTTTACTGGCGGTGGAGCTAATCTTGATGGAATTGTTAAATTGGCTAAACATGAACTCCAATTACCAGCTCAAATTGGTAAACCTAATTTAGAAATTTCTGGTTCCGTCAATAATTTAGACGATCCAGACTACTCAACCGCTTTAGGCTTAATGCTTGACGGCTATGACCAACTTGGAAACGGTGGTTTTTCATTTAGTTTGTCAAAAGGCAATATCACGGATATTTTATCTACCATCAAAGGTTGGTTACAGAAATTTTTACCTTAAAAAATATCTAAATAGCATAAAATTATTTATTCAGATTTGACAAATATATTTTTTTGTTTAATAATCATTTTAAAGAATAAAAGGGAGGGGAGATAGTTAAGGAGAGGTTATAATGATAAAAGAATCCCCATTAGAAACATTTGCTGTCATCCGTGTTGTCGGAGTCGGCGGTTCGGGAAACAACTCGATCGGAAGAATGATTCAATCAAAACTCCGAGGAGTTGAATTTATTGCCATCAATACTGATGCACAAACGTTGGCAAATAATAGTTCTCCCACCAAGATTCAGATAGGAAAGGAGCTAACACGTGGCTTAGGTGCAGGAGCCGATTTGGATATCGGAAAAAAGGCAATCGAAGAAAACAAGGATGAGGTTTATGAAGCACTCAAAGGTTCTGATATGGTGTTTGTTACTTGTGGAATGGGTGGTGGAACCGGAACCGGAGCATCTTCACAAGTTGCTCAAATCGCACGGGAGCTAGGTTCATTAACGGTTGCGGTTGTTACTAAACCTTTTTCGTTTGAAGGGTTAAAAAGAAAAAAAGTTGCCGAATTAGGTATTGAGGAATTAAAAGACAAGGTTGATACCTTAATTACAATTCCAAACGATCGTCTACTTCAAGTTATTGATAAAAAAACATCTTTAAGAGATGCTTTTTTAGTTGTCGATGATGTTTTAAGACAGGGCGTTCAAGGTATAACAGATTTAATTACTGTCCACGGAATAATTAATGTAGACTTTGCTGATGTTAAAACGATTATGAAAGATGCCGGTTCAGCCTTAATGGGAATCGGCAGATCGTCTGGTGATAATCGTAGTGCTGAAGCAGCCAAAGCGGCAATTGAATCACCGCTTTTAGACCTTTCAATAGAAGGTGCTAAAGGTATTCTCTTTAATATAACTGGAGGACCAGATATGGCAATGTATGAAATTGATGAAGCGGCTAAAATGATTACTGAAGCTGCCGATCAAGACGCCACAATAATTTTTGGAGCGATTGTTGATGAATCTATGTCGGGAGAAATTAAGATAACTGTTATTGCGACTGGGTTTGACTACGGAGATGATGTCAAACTAAAACCAAAAGTATACCAACCAAGTATTAAAATTGAAGAAAGCGAACCTTTTATCCAAAACACCCCCATGCTTGAAGAAGATGAAACCGAAGAAGATGATATGGAAGTGCCAGCGTTTATTCGCAGAAGATTAAAATAATAGATTATTCTATTTACGAACTAAAAGCGAACTGCCTTAAGTTGTCTGAGTACGATTTGACAGCTAACTTTTTTTGTTTTACAAATATTAATACACAAAAAATATTAATTAAAAGGAGGGTGAAATGAGCGATCAAGATTTTAGTTTAAAACCGATTGAAATCGTGTCAAAAAATGATAAACAACCAATTAAAAAAGAGTTGAACGGTAGAGCTAAGCCAACCGCTCAAATTGACCCTTTACTAAATCTTAATCGTCAAATCGATTTTAAATTTGATATTTTGGGGAATACACAACTTAACGAACTCGGTGAAAAAATATTTTTAGACCGCTACGCTCTTAAAGATGTTGCAAAAACAAATCTAAATATTGGGGATAAAGTTATCGTCTGTATTGATATTTATACTCGGCAAAAAGAGATTGGTCATATTGAAAAATTTTTATCTGATACTAAAGTTAAAATCAAATTAAATGATGGATCTATATTTGAAAGTGATATTACTGATATTGATGTACCGATTGAAACAATGCCAGATGAAATGCTGGACCGAGTCGCAGTTGGAGTTTCTAAAGTTGAAAAAACCAAAGACCTCCAAATAGATTGGCAGAAAAAATTCCGTTGGCTTCTAGAAGATTGGAAATTTGTTCCAGCTGGTAGAATTTTAGCCGCCGCTGGTACCAATCAGCAGTTAACTTATTACAATTGTTATGTAATTCCATCTCCGCAAGATTCAAGAAGGGGTATTATTAAGACTCTCGGGATTATGACTGAAATATTTTCACGAGGCGGGGGAGTTGGAATTAATATTTCAACCCTTCGACCGAAACATGCTTATGTGGCTGGCGTTAATGGGCGATCGTCCGGTGCTGTTTCATGGGGAGCACTCTATTCTTTTGCGACTGGATTAATCGAACAAGGTGGATCAAGGCGAGGCGCATTAATGTTAATGTTAAACGATTGGCATCCAGATATTTATGACTTTATTGATAGTAAAAGAATCGCTGGTCAAATTATTAATGCTAATATATCTGTCGCTGTTAGTGATAAATTTATGGAACAATTGAAAAACAATGGTAACTGGGATTTAAAATTTCCTGATTTTAGTCACGAAAAATATAACCAGATTTGGGATGGAAATATTGAAAAGTGGGAAAAAAATGGTGGAAAAGTAAAAATCTATAAAACCGTTAAAGCTCGTGAAATGTGGGATAAAATTATCAGTTCTGCGTGGACATCCGCTGAGCCGGGGCTGTTCTTTATTGAACGCTATAACAAAATGAGCAATTCCTATTATTTCGCCGATATAATTGGCACTAATCCTTGTGGTGAACAAGGTTTACCAAGTTTCGGGGTTTGCAACTTAGGAGCATTAAATTTAGCTAAATTTTATAATGAAAAAACCCAAGATATTGATTGGAAAAAGCTTGAAATCGCTAGTCAATATGCGACTCGATTTTTAGATAATATTATTGATGCTACTCCATATTTTATGAAAGAAAATAAAACTCAGCAACAAGGCGAAAGGCGAGTTGGATTAAACACAATGGGTTTAGCGGAGTTATTGATCAAGAAAAAAATCCGTTATGGCAGCCAAGAATCACTCGACTTTATTGATAAACTATATAATTTTTTAACTACCACTGTTTACAAAGCTTCGATCGGTCTAGCGATTGAAAAAGGTGCTTTTCCACAATTTAATGCCGAAAAATATATTGAAAGTGGTTTCATTAAAACTTTGCCTCAAGAAATCAGAGATTTAATTATGAAATATGGAATTAGAAATGTGACACTTCTAACCCAAGCGCCAAATGGCACAACCGGGACGATGGTTGGGACATCAACTGGAATTGAACCGTTTTACAGTTGGGTTTACCAAAGGAAAAGTCGACTTGGCATTCACGACGAACAAGTTAGTATTTATAAATATTGGAAAGAGAGTCATAAAGATAAAAAATTACCCGATTATTTTATTACTGCGATGGATATGACCCCAGAAGATCATGTTCGTGTCCAAGCTACGATTCAAAGGTGGATAGACTCAAGTATTTCAAAAACTTGCAACACGCCAAACGATTATACAGTTGAAGACACCAAAAAGCTGTATAGATTATTATACGATTTGGGTTGCAAAGGGGGAACAATCTATCGAGACGGATCTCGTGACGAACAAATATTATCCTTAAAAAAAGAAGAGACTGAACCGGAGACTGATAATGAAAAACCAATTCGTCCACGACCCGAAAAATTACATGGCGTCACTGTCAGTAAAAAGACTCCAACCGGCACAGCATTTATTACTATGAATAATGATGAAAAGGATAATCCGTTTGAAGTTTTTGTTGAAATTGGAAAAGCGGGGAGTGATATTAAAGCGATGGCAGAAGCTTTAGGCAGATTAATTTCGCTTTTTTTACGACTTTCTTCGTCTGTACCAGGCAATGAAAGAATCCAATATATTATCAACCAACTTCATAGTATTGGCGGATCAAACAGTATTGGATTTGGAAAAAATAGAGTTATGAGTTTGCCGGACGCAATTAGTCAGGTACTAGAGAATCACTATAATATCTCGAATGGATCAGACAATCCAACCGCTCACCAAGCAAGTTTAATCTCGACCAATAAAATTACTCAGCCCAAAACGACTACCGATCTTTGTCCGGCTTGTGGACAAGCTACTTATCAGAGAACAGAAGGATGTAAACTTTGCCTCTCTTGCGGACATAGTGAATGCGGATGAATTTTTCCACAACTTGTTTTTTATGTTCGGTTTTTGTATGCTTTTAGTACAATGTTGAATATCATAAAAATTGCTTAACATACTTATCCACTGCTAGACAAAAAAATTCATTAAATGTGTCAGTTGCGACGAGGGTTGCACTTTATCATCTTGTCGGTTATTATCAAAATGTAGTTAAAAAATAATTTTAAAAGGAGTTTTATGAAGAATAACAAACTTTTTTTACCATTAGCGGTTGTAATATTGGTTGTTATTGGTGGCTATTATTTAATGCAACCAGCTTTAAAAGATCAAGGAAGCCATTATAATCAAGATATTTCTAGCAGTCAAGTCGAGCCAATTAGTTATGATGGTCGAGATGGAATCGATGTTTTAACTTTACTTAGAGAAAAAGCAACCATAGAAACTCAAGATTTTGGTGAAGATTTGGGTGAATATGTACTTTCTATTGATAGCAAAGGTGCTCAAAAAGATTATTTTTGGGTTTATTATGTTAATGGTGTCAAAGCCGATTCAGCCGCTTCAAAAAATATAACTAAAAATAGTGATAAGATTGAATGGAAATACGAAAAATTTGAATTCTAAATTATGAAATCTTGGCAAAGATGTATTTTTGTTATAATTATTGTTTTACTGATATTAAGTATGGTGGCAACATTTTCTAGCTTTATCTAAATTATTTTGTTTCTAATTACTAATCTTTACTCTTCTATTTTCTATATTTAATCTTAAAACATGGTTTATATTTTAATTTTATTGGCTGGTTTTTCTAGAGTAATTACCCATCCAGCAAATTTTACTGCGATCAATGCAATTGGAATTTTTGGTGGAAAATATTTAAATAAAAAAAGTGCTATTTTTTCAATAATATTTATAATGTTATTTACTGATATTTTAATCGGTTTTTACAATCTTAAAATAATGTTAGCTGTTTATATTTCTCTGATTGTTTCGACTTTGCTCGGACAATATTTAAAAAAACATTTTAATTTTAAAAATTTGGTGTTTGCAATTTTTACTTCATCGACAATTTTTTTTGCGTTAACCAATCTTGCAGTGTTCTTTTTTTCTGGAATGTACATATTAAATGTTTCTGGTCTTATTCGTTGCTTTACTCTCGCTTTACCATTTTATCGTAATATGTTATTGGGTGATATCGTCTACACAACGGTAGTGTTTGGGTTATATGAAATATATAAAATATTAAAAACAAAAAATAAAAAATTAAGAACAGAATTAAAATCAATAAATTAAATAAACATGAAAGGAAAAAAAAATGAGCAATATTGAATTGATTGATTTTTACGCCGATTGGTGTGGACCGTGTCAAATTATGAAACCAATCATCAAAGAAATTGAAAAAGAATTAAAGAATGTCAAAATCACCAAAATCAATGTTGATGAAAATCAAAAAGAAGCACAGAAGTACAATGTGATGTCAATTCCAACCTTTGTGATTAGAAAAGACGGAAAGATAATTGATCAACTTTCAGGAGTTTTGACCAAAAAAGTTTTAGTTGAAAAATTAAAATAATATTTTATCTAAGCGTGATTAAATTAGAAAATCTTTCCCGTTACTATAAGATGGACAATCAGGTTATTAAAGCCGTTGATAATATCAATCTTGAAATCAAAAGAGGCGAGTTTGTAGCGATATCGGACCATCGGGATCGGGAAAATCAACCCTGTTGCATATTATCGGTCTCCTTGACACACCCACTCACGGCAAATTAATGATCGCAAATAACCATATTACTTCCCAATCCAATATCAATCGCTTAGCAAAACTCCGCAGTCAAACAATTGGATTTGTCTTCCAAGCCTACAATTTGATCCCACGTATTAGTGCTTTATCAAATGTCGAGTTAGCACTCGTTTATGGAAGACAAAAGAATCAAAAGGATAAAGCTTTTTCAGCTTTAAAACTAGTTGGATTAAAAGGTCGAGAGAAACATCAGCCTAATCAACTTTCTGGCGGTGAACGACAAAGGGTAGCTATTGCTCGTGCTTTAGTCAATAAACCAGATATTATTTTGGCTGACGAACCAACTGGCAATTTAGATTCAAAATCTAGTAAAGAAATTATTGATTTGCTGATTAAATTAAATAAAAAAGGAAAAACTATTATTATAGTCACTCACAATCAAGAGATAGCTAAAAAAACCAAACGAATTATTAATATGAAAGACGGAAGAGTTATATAATTATGTTAATTTTGGAAACAATTAAAAATGCATTTCGTTCAATTTGGGTAAATAAATTTCGCTCTTTTTTGACTATACTTGGAATTATCATCGGAATTTATTCAGTTATAATCTTAGTTTCAGCCGGTAAAGGTGTTCAGCAAAAAGTTGGTGAATTTATTAATGTGCTTGAACCAAATACTTTAATCGTTCTGCCAATTCCTTCACTTGGAGATGACAACCCACAGTTCCAACAAGTCGGTGGGCTAATGTCCAATATCAGTAACAACGATGTAAATGCATTAAAGCAAAAAGTTGAGCATATAAAAAATATTAATATGATTGTTATGCCTTCTGGTATTGTTAAATATAATGACAAGAAAGCTATTCCATTTATTAGCGGAGCTTCTCTTGACATGAACTCAATTTTTAAACTTGAAGTCGAAAACGGTAGAACTATTACTAAAGATGATGAAGATAAAAAAAATAATGTGGTTGTGCTAGGAAACGGAGCTAAAAATACACTAGAATTAACAACCGATGACATTGGTAAAATAATGACTATCGGTAAAACTGAGTTTGAAATCGTTGGATATTTCAAAAAAACCAATGTTCAAATTTTCGGATTTGATTTAAATAATCTCTATTTGATGCCTTATACAAGTGCCCAAAAATTGGATGACAGAAAAACTCTAGATCGTCTTTTTATCACCGCTAACAGTAAAGATAATATTGAACAAGTCAAAAATGATATTATTCAGGTATTTAAAGATGAGCATGGCGATGAAGATATTTCAGTTTTGGAACAAAAAGATGCACTCAAACTATTCGACCAAGTATTTGGTATTTTAACTACGCTTTTGTCTGCCATTGCCAGCATTTCGCTTATCGTGGGCGGAATTGGAATTATGAATATTATGCTCGTATCAGTGACTGAACGAACTCATGAAATTGGGATTAGGAAAGCTATTGGTGCTAATAACTCAATAATATTAATTCAATTTTTAGTTGAAGCAATTATATTAACAGCTATTGGGACAGTAATTGCATTAACAATGGTTTTTATAAGCACATATTATATAAATAATATTTTAGGTGATAAAGCACCAATTAATCTTGTTGTTGATCTAGATACAATCTATCTAGCAGTTGGTATATCGGTCATAATCGGAATTGTTTTTGGTTTATTTCCAGCCGTAATAGCTTCTAAAAAAAATCCAATCGAAGCTTTGAAGTATGAATAATTTTAAAAATATTAATTTTGAAAAATACTACCAAAAATTAAATTCTGAACAGAAAAAAACGGTTGATGTGATTGAAGGACCAGTTTTAGTATTGGCTGGTCCGGGTACAGGAAAAACACAAGTTCTCGCTTTGAGAATTGCTAATATTTTAAATAAAACTCAAATCAATCCGTATAACATTTTATGTTTAACTTTTACCGACATTGCAACGGTTGAAATGCGAGAAAGACTTTTGAATATTATTGGTAACTCTGCATATGACATTGAGATCAATACTTTTCATGGCTTTGCCAATAAAATTATCACAGAATATTCATATTTTTTCAATCAATATTTAGACAATCAAAAACAAAAAGGTTTTCGTGATTTAAAAAGTTTAAATGATTTAGAACGATTGAAAATAATTAAAAAGTTACTTATAAAAAGTAACTATTACCGCTTAAAACCGCTTAAAAACAACCTCTATTTTCTAGGACAAATTACTAGTACATTTTCCAACTTAAAACGAGAGGAGATTAGCCCAGAGAAATTGGAATTCGAATTAAATAAATTGTTAACTTTGGATACCAAAAAAAGTAAAACCGAACATAAAATATTAAAAAATAAAGTTGATCGAACTCGTGAACTAAAAAATCTTTTTATCGATTACCAAAACTATTTGGCAGAAAATGGTTTATATGATTATGAGGATATGATCAATTGGATAAATAGTGCAATTGAAAATAATCAAGAATTGTCGTTAATCTTGCAAGAAAAATATCAATATATTTTAGTCGATGAATTTCAAGATACTAATTCATCACAATTAAAACTATTGGAAAATTTAACCAGTTTTTTTAAAAATAATCCGAATCTTTTCGTGGTTGGCGACAAAAATCAATCGATTTATCGTTTTCAAGGAGCATCAAATTTTAATATAAAATATTTTACTAACAAATACAAAAAAGCGAGTCAGATTACTCTTAAAGAAAATTATCGTTCCAGTCAAAATATTATCGATCTTTATTCCTACTTTATTAATCCTAAAAATAAAATACTGAAAGCAACTAATAATAAAGTCGGAAAAATCAACTTAAACATATATGACAATATTGACCAAGAAATTTATTCGATTGTTTCAGACATAAAGAATCGACTTAAAAACAAAACAAAACCAGAAAATATTGCAATTTTCGTTCGCCAAAATAGTCAGATCGATGAATTAGTCAATTACTTTAAACGAACCAAAATACCTTATAACATTAAACGATCTGAGAATATTTTCGATGATAAAATAGTAATTAACTATTTAAATTTACTTAAATTTATCAGCCAACCAAATAATAAAATATTGTGGGGACAAATAGTTTTTACATTCTCAGAATTATTAGGATTAGAAAATTGTTATAAAATTAAAACTCTAAATATTTTAAAAAACTCAAGTTATACTCAACTCAATAGTAAAACAAAAAAATTAATTGACAGCATCAAAGAGTTAATTATTAAATCTTCCGATTATGATACCGCTCAAATTTTTGAAAGAGTTTTTATCGACTTTGGTTTTAAAGAAAAGATTTTAAAAAATGAAAACTACCTCAATTTAATTAATATCTTCCAATCTATATTTGGTTATGTAAAAAAGAGTCGTAATAGTTTAAAACAAATTTTAGATGATTTTAATTTTGCTCAAACGCAAAATATTAAATTCTTAAAAGACAACAAACTTTACAATTCTAATTATGGTGTGACAATTTCAACTGTACACAGCGCTAAGGGCACAGAGTATGAGATTGTATATTTACCACAAATGGAAAATAGTTTTTGGCAGAAACGAAGTAATGAACTGTTTATAATTCCTTTTTCTGGAAACAAAATTAATCTGAAACAAGAAACAATTGATGAAGAACGTCGACTTTTTTATGTAGCGCTTTCAAGAGCAAAATTAAATATTGAAATATCTGTCTCAAGCTTTCGAGAAAACAAAAACATTGTTTTGAGTCGATTTATTTCTGAGCTTGATCCAAAACTTCTTCAAACTAATCGAATTATCTCTGACCAAAATTTAGCAAAAAAAATATTTTCTCAGAAACTAGAAAATATAAAGTTAGATTTTAAGACTCGTGAAAAAAATTGGTTAAAAAATAAAGTAAAATATAGTTCACTTTCTCCAACTGGAATGACCAACTATCTCCGTTGCCCAAAAGATTATCTTATTAAAAATATTTTACATATTCCATCAATTAAATCTCCAGCCCAAAGTTATGGAACTGCAGTTCATAAAGCTTATGAAGATTTTTTTGTTGAATATCAAAATAGGAGAGAAGTACCCACAATTAATGAGTTTACTAAATATTTTAACAATGCGCTTGAGAATGAAATATTATCAAAATCTGAACTTAGTCATTATCAAAAAGATGGACATACTCTGATCAAAAATTATTATTCGAAAAATAAAGATATTTTTACGGTACCAATCCACACTGAGTACAGTTTTTATAATCATAATATTTATTTTGATGGAATTCCTCTAACTGGAAAAATTGATAAAATTGAATGGATAAACCCACAGGAAAAAACGGTTAAAGTTATTGATTATAAAACTGGTCGGGCTAGATCAAGAAATGAAATTTTGGGTCTTACCAAAAAAAATGATAAAAGCTACCTTTACCAATTAATGTTTTATCAACTACTAGGCGATCTAGATTATCGCTTTAAACTTAAGTGGAAAATTATTGAAACCGAACTTGAATTTTTAGATAATGATTTTCGCTTCACCAAAAAGAAGTTTCATTTTTCATATATAGAAATGATGGAATTTAAAGAATTAATTAAATCGGTTTGGAGTGATATCCAAGCCCTCAAATTCGAACATAAAAAAGGCGATTATTCTTGTGATTTTTGCGATCTATTTTAAAAAAATTCCCCTAAAAAGGGGAAATTTGTGTTAAAGTATTATTGTTTGAAAAATAATGTATCAATTACAATTATAAATGAATAAAGTATTGCGCAAAATGCTAAACCGATAAGGATATAATCGTAATAAATATTTTTTACTTTCTTATAAAATCTAAGCATTTTTTTTGCCTCCTCTTCAAGTCCAAATACTTATATAGAATACTAAATATATTATTATATATCAATAGTAACAAGCTGTGTTATAATCTAACTATTATGAATAACACAATTAAATGCCCGTATTGTAAAAAAACGATTGAGATTACTTCAGCGTTAAGCCATGAGATTGATGAAAAAACTAAATTAAATTTAGAAAATAAAATCAAAACAAAATTCAAAGAAGAATATAATTTGAAATTGAAAGACAAAGAAAATGAAACTGGGGAATTAATAGAGAGAAACAAGGAATTGAGTAATCAACAATTAGAACTCAATCGATTAATCCGATCACTTAAAGAAAATGATGAAAAACGAGCTCTTGAAATGGAAAAACTGATTGGAATTGAAAAAGATAAAGCTAAATTAGACGCTATAAAAAAAGCTTCTGAGGAGTATCGTCATAAAGAGATGGAGAAGGATAAAACGATTAACGATTTAAAAAAACTTCTTGACGATGCAAGGCGAAAGTCAGAACAAGGATCACAACAAACACAAGGTGAAATACTAGAACTTGATTTAGAAAATGAACTTAGAAACGCTTTTCGGAACGATGATATTATTGAAGTAAAAAAGGGGACTAAGGGAGCAGATATTGTTCAAGTGGTAAAAACCCCATTAGGTAATAGCACTGGAAAAATAATTTGGGAATTGAAAAGAACAAAAAGATTTGATCAAAATTTTATTGATAAATTAAAATCTGATCAACGAACTGAAAAAGCTGAGTTGGCAGTCTTAATTACAACTATGATGCCTAAGGATTGCCAAAAAGATATAATTTCCGTCAATAATGTTTGGATCGCTACACCCAAACATACAATTTCGCTTGCCAACATTTTACGCCAACAACTTTTAGCGGTCGCTAAACAAAAAGCCATTTCATCAAAAACTCAAACCGATGCGCAAATTTTGTTTGACTATATGACCTCAAGCGAATTTTCTCATCAACTTGAAGCGATAATCGAAACCTATCTTTCGCTACAAAATCAAATCAATAAAGAAAAAATGGCGTTCGAGAAACAGTGGAAACAACGAGAAAAAGAGTTGGAAAAAATGTACAAATCATTATTTGGTATTTATGGTAGCTTGACCGGGATTGCTGGAAATAGTCTACCTCAAATAAAAGGTATTGAAATGCTCGACATTGGAGAAGAATAATGAAAATAAAAAAAACAACCAATCGAAATATTATTTTTTTAATCAAAAACTACTGGGTTGAAACATTACTTATAATTAGTTGGCTCATAATATTTAATAACGATTCTATTAAAATATTCGGGAACAAATTAGCAATTACTGAATATTATTTTGTAGCAATTTTTATTTTTAGTCTGATGATTATTTCAATCTTAATCAAACAAAAACTAATTCCTAAATACTTATTCAAAAATAATAAGTAAATGGTATTGGTGATATTTAATATATAACTATTTGATATATTCTAATTGTTTTGCTATACTTTTAATAATTCGCATCTGAACAGAAAGGAGGTTATATATGTCGTCTGCATTATTTTCATATGATTCTTCAGGATCTACTTTAAATCCCGAAAAACAATCCGCTTACCATGAAAATTATTTGAAAACTGGAGATATTGGATATCTTCACTTAATTGCACTTTCTTTACGAAATTTTGTTGTAATGATTGCTAAAAAATTCTCAAATAATCCTGATGATCTTTCAGATTTGGTTGATGAAGGATATATATTAACAATTAATGCATTAAAAAAATATAATAAAACTGAAGGTAAGATCACTACATATGTTGGTAAGTCTATCCATAATGGACTAAGAAGGTATATAAATAATAAATGTAAAAATTTGGTTATACCAGAAAAATTACTTTTATATGTATGGACAGCATATCAATTACAAAAAATTTCTTTAATTAACGATAATCAATGCTTGAGCGATGAAGAAATTGCTATTGCTTTAAAAATAAATGTCGAAGAATATAAATACGCACAGAAATTATTTCATTTAATACCAAATATAAGTCTTGAAGGATTTGTATCTCAATTGAGATTTGTATCGCAAGACGACACGCCTAGCGATTTTCGAGATATTTTTCCTGATAAATTGTATAATTTAGAAAATTCTGTCGTAGATAGTCTAACTATCAAAAGGATGTTGAATTATGCAACAAAAAAACAAAAAGAAGCGATCGAAATTCGTTTTGGATTAGAAGATGGTCAATTTAAAACCCTTGAAGAAACTGCTAAAATTCTTGGCTGTAATCGCCAAAATGTTAATGTATTAATAAAAAGTGGCTTAAGACGAATCAAGAAAAAAGTTTATGAATTAAATATTCAAAATTTCCTTTAGCCTCCATATTTGGAAGCTTTTTACTAAATAGTGTGCTATAATCAATCTATGAAATTAAAGAAAACAACCAAATACTGGTTAGTTTCAATCGGATCAGTGATTTTGACAGCCCTGATTGGATCGTTAGCAACTTTTAATGCGGTTGATGGTTGGTACCAAACTATAGCTAAACCAGGCTTTAGCCCACCCAACTGGATATTTGGACCAGTTTGGACAATATTATATTTTATATTAATCATCGTTTTATTTCTAATACTCAACTCTAACCCAACTAAACATCGCCAAAAAGTCTTAAATATTTTTTACCTTCAACTATTTTTTAATGCTTTGTGGTCAATACTATTTTTTGGTTTAAACCTTATTGGAAGCGCATTGTTTGTCATTGCGATTTTATGGTTTTTAATTTTTCTCTGTATCACAAACGCTAATAAATTTTCTCTTAATGCCGGCTGGTTAATGATTCCATATTTACTTTGGGTTTCTTTTGCCTCAATTTTAAATTACTCAATTTGGTTGTTAAACTAATCAAGATCTAATTATGAAATATTCAATCAAATTCGAAAACGAGGATTTTTATATTGTCAACAAACACTCAAATATTGAGTCCTTTGAAATTGCCGATAAAATTAATAAAGACAAAAATATCAAAAGAAATGGTTTAATCCATCGGCTTGACAAAGATACATCCGGCTTAATGATAATTGCCAAAAACGATTCTACGCTTAATATAATCCAAAGACTTTTTAAAGATAGAAAAGTTAATAAATCATATCTAGGTTTAGTCTGGAATAAATTAGAAAATAGCGGACAGATTGAACTTAATATTTCTCGAGATCCGAAAAGAAAAAAACCAATGAAGATTACCCCCTTTTTAACACAATTGAATAGAGGAAATTTGAGATTTTCTAAAACTAGTTGGCAAGTAAAACATTACTATCAGCATAAAAATAATTTTTTTTCACTGGTTGTATTTACGATTTTTAGTGGCAGAACTCATCAAATTAGATTAACCGCAAATTATTTGCATCATCCAATAATGGGAGATAGGATATACTTTTTCAAAAATACTAAAAAAATAAGTGATGACTTAAAATTGGAAAGACAATTTTTGCACAGTTACAATATTGGTTTTAAATATAAAAATAAATTGTTTAATTTTCAATCTGGTCTTCCAACCGACTTGAAAATAATAATTGATAAAATTGGTCCAGCTATTGAGTAATAATTATTATTTGCTATCTTATTAATATGAAAAGAATTATTTTATGGCGAGTTTTTTTAATTATTCTAGTAACGCTTTTAGCTATTTTAGTTGTCAAGCCAAACAATAAAAACATAAAAATCTTAAATGAAACTAAGAAAATTGATCTTGTTAAGGGTTTAGATATTGCTGGCGGAAGCCAATTGACATATAAATTGGATCTTTCGAAAACCGAGGACAATCAAAAACAACAAGCCACCGAAAGCCTACTTTCAGTTATCAGAAAGAGAGTTGATTCGTTAGGCGTATCGGAACCAGTCATTCAAGCAGGAACATTAAATAATCAAAAAATTGTAACACTTGAGTTACCTGGTATTCAAGATATTAATCAAGCAATTGATTTAGTTGGTAAGACTGCCAATTTGGAATTTCAAGAACAATCGAACGGAGAAGATGGAGATGGTGTAACTAAAGAATGGAAAAAAACCGCATTAACTGGAAAATATTTAGCCAATTCGACAGTTACCTATCAAGGTGGGGGAGGATCGGGAAATTCTGCTGGAGGTATTAAATCTGAACCAGTTGTTTCAATCTCTTTTAATAGCGAGGGCGCTAAATTATTTGAAGAAATTACCACCCGAAATGTTAGTAAACCCGTTGCAATAATTTTAGACGGGGAAATCGTTTCTGCACCTAATGTTAATGAAGCAATAGTCGGTGGCAATGCTGTAATTTCTGGAAATTTTGACGCCACATCAGCCCGATCGCTTTCAATTTCACTTAATTCAGGCGCTTTGCCAGTTCCACTTGAATTAATATCGCAACGAACGGTCGAAGCGCAATTAGGCAATGAATCAATCTCAAAAAGTATTTTTGCTAGTTTTGTAGCCATTATTTTAGTTATTTTATTTATGATTTTTCAGTATAAAGGATCGGGCATAATTGCTTCACTAGCATTACTTATTTATATTATTATTGTCTTAGCTGTCTTTAAATTAATACCGGTTACTATTACTTTAGCCGGAATTGCTGGTCTAATTTTATCTATCGGAGCGGCAGTTGATGCCAATATTTTAATTTTTGAAAGAACCAAAGAGGAAAGTCAAATGGGAAAAGGAAAAATAACCGCCATTCAAGAAGGTTTTCGTCGAGCATGGTCGTCTATTCGTGATTCAAATTTTTCTACAATAATTACTTCAATTATTTTAATCTGGTTTGGATCTGGAATTGTTAGAGGGTTTGCTGTAACACTTTTAATCGGAATTTTAGTTTCGATGTTTTCTGCCATTACGATATCTCAAACGCTCTTGTTGCTTTTTTCTAATTTCAAATTCAAATTACCTAAATTTAGATTAAAAAAATCAATATGAAATTTGATATTTTAAAATTCCGCTATATTTTTATTTACTTCAGTCTAATAATGACACTCGCATCAATCTTTGTCCTCAGTTTTTATAAATTAAAAATTGGGATTGATTTCACTGGAGGGAGTGTTTTAGAATTAAGAAGTAAAATAGAAAGCAATGAGAGCATTAAAGAAGTCTTTCAAAAAAGAGATTTGCCAATTACGATCAGCAAAACCACTCAGGACAGTGTCTTTATAATCAAAACTAAAACGATTGATGAAAAAACTAAAGACGAAATTATTAACGAACTATCCAAAGTGGGGGAGAGTGAGCAACTTAGTTTCGAAAGTGTCGGACCAACTATTTCTGAAAGTTTAAAAAACAAAGCAATCCTGTCAGTAATTTTTGCTTCTTTAGCAATAATTTTGTATATTGCATACGCATTTCGCAATTTGCCAAATTCAGTTTCAGCTTGGCGTTTTGGTATTATTGCTGTGGTTGCACTTTTGCATGATATATTTATTACTACTGGTGCATTTGCCTTTTCTGGTATATTTTTAAATTATGAAGTTGATAGTTTGTTTATAACCGCAATTTTGACAGTTATGGGGTTTTCGGTTCACGATACAATTGTCGTTTTTGACCGAATTCGTGAAAATGTTATTTTAAATCCTAGAAATTCTTTTTATATCAATACTTCACACGCATTAGCCCAAACCTTTTCTAGATCGTTAAGCACATCATTAACGCTTATATTTGCTCTGTCCGCACTTTTTGTATTGGGCGGTAGTACTTTACAGCATTTTATATTTACATTACTGTTTGGCATTATTATTGGTACTTACTCATCAATTTTTATCGCCTCAAACTTAATAGTAATTTGGCACAATAAACGACCTCTAAATTAAATATATTTGAATGTTACATATTGCATACGCAATTATTTGTGTAATTTTTTGTGTTCTGTGAGTAATTTATCATCAATTTAATAAATGTTGCATACATCGCAATTTTGCGGTTTTAAACCTGTTATTAGTGTGTTTAATTATAGTTATTAATCAATTTAAATAGAAAATATAGACATTAATAGATGAAGAAAGATTGTAGTTTAATTCATCTTGGTTTAAATTATTTGATATACATATTTAATAGCACATATACATATATGCAGTGTTTAGTTTATAAAATTAGTTATGTTTTGTCGCACAAGTTTCATTGTGCGTCTTTGTATCTTTATCCACCGTCAACTCTCGCCTACTCAAAAACTGCGTTTTTTATGCTGAAATATTTTTGCACAATTTGAATTAATTCCCAATTCTTCTCTCTTCCTGACTTGGTCTATCTATCATCTTTTCTCCTTTATCTTAAATCTTAAAATATGCCCTCCCCCAATGTTTTCGCCTCTCCCCCGAAAGGAGTGATTTTAATAGAGGATAATTACAATTTATCTAGAGGTAAAAGTAAATCGTTTTCAAGATCAATTACATCCTCAGTAATTGTATATTTTTTCTTTTCTTCAATATTTTTTATCTTTGATTTTTTATTTTTAATTTTATTTTGTATGTACCATCGATTGCCTTTTCCATCATTAAAAAATATCTCTCCCTCTTGTTGATATAAATTATCGTCGAGTTTAGTAATCTTACTGCCTTTAGTGTTTTCAAGATTTTCCAGACTATTTTGGGAATATCCGGAAACATCTGTTTGCCTTTGTTCAACGTCTTCCCTAGACTTTGCATACTGTTCCCGTGAACGATTAATTATTTTTTCACGATTTTTGTAACCTTCTTTTTTAGGAGCCAGGGAAACTGCCGAAAATGCTGGTGATGTTACCCCGTCAATCGCCATTTTTACATAAATATTATAATTAGCTAAATTAACTAAATCATTAGCATCAAAAATCGGTTCAAATTCTTTAACTAACGCTTCGCTGTCTCCTGCTCCAACTCTGAATGAGATTAATGTTCCCACATTGCCAAATATTGCTTCTTTAACAATTTCAGGCATTTGGGCAATATACTGATTTGTCATAACTAAATTTAAATGATATTTTCTAGCTTCTGAAAGTATAGTCGCAAAACTTTCAGTAGCAAAATTCTGAAACTCATCAACATACAAATAAAAATCTACTCTTTCAGCTTCTTTAATATGAGCTCTTTGCATAGCTGAAAGTTGAATTTTTGTAATCATCATCGAACCCAATAAGGCAGCTGTGTCCTCCCCAATTTTTCCGATGGATAGATCAATCAATAAGACCTTTTTTTGATCCATAATATTATTTAGATTAATTGTTGATTCTGGTTGTCCGACTATATTACGTATAGTTGTCGTTGATAAAAATTGTCCTACTTTATTTTGGATTGGAGCCACTGCCTCAGTTCTAAATTTCTGATCATATTTATCATATTCATTTAACCAAAAGTCTAATAATACTGGGTCTTTAACATATTCCAAAACTTTCTTTCTAAAATTTTTATCGATTAAAATTTTAATAATTTCGAGCATCGTCGCATCTGGATAATCTAAAAGTGATAAAACTGCATTTCGTAGTATATACTCTAATCTTGGACCCCAGGATTCTCCAAATATTTTTTTAAATATCCCTACTACGCCGGACGCAACAACATTTTTTAAATCCGGGTCAACATTTTCAAGTAAATTAAAACCAATTGGAAATTCTCTATCAGCTGGTGAAAAATAAACTACATCGTCGATACGATTATCCGGCACAAATTTTAAAACATGCTCGATTAAGTCGCCGTGCGGATCAACTACTGCTACTCCTCTACCCGATAAAATGTCATCTATTATCATATTTTCAAGCAGTGTTGATTTACCTGTTCCAGTTTTTCCAATTGTATATATGTGCAATCGCCTATCTTTTTGTTTTATTCCAAATTGCATTCGGTAATTCCTAAAATTTGTTTCGCCTATCGAAACAATATCCGTATCTCCTTCACTTTTTATTGGCAAGTTTGATGGAGGTTCTCCTTTTTTACTGCCCGCCCAACTAATTAATGGTGTCTCGACGGATATATTGGGTAAATGATAGATTGATGATAGTTCTTCAATATTTAAAACAAATGCTTCTGTGTTAGTTTTTCTGAGAATATAATTTTCCAATATTTCCTGACCCGATGAAATTTCTTTGATGCCAAAGCCATTTAAATTGACTGTATTAAATTGTTTAAATGCTCCCACTAGACCGATCAGTTTATTTTTTGATAATTCCTCTTCATTGGATATACACACAATCCGGATCGTAGTTAAAAACCCAAGCTTAGTAATTTTTTCATTAATTCCCGATAAAGCGGCTTCGACTGGACCCGGCAAAACGATATCTTTTCCACTCGTATTTTTGAACGCCCCATCAGTTGACGATGATACAAATACCCCCTTAGCGCTCTGAGCCAAATCTTTTGACAAACCAGATAATCGTTTTTTTAATTCTTTTTTAAAGTCTAGACTTTCTGGTCCTCTTCCAGTCTCTTTGACCGATTTTACATATTTAACTCCCCTCTCTTGCCAATCATCAGCAATCGGCTGGACAATTATTTGAATCCATAACTGTTCTCCTTCTTCAATTTTAGATAACATCCCAGTAATACTCGATAACGGATCAACTTCAAAATTTAAAAAAGTTTTAATCGGGAATACATAATCTTTATTTAATTTTAACTCGGCACCAACGATCGCCTTTTGGTTCGGATCTCTCATAGCAACGGACGCATAATCTTTAACTTCCGATATTTCAACTGTCGGATACTGCGAATAAATCTGTCCTTCAATAAAATCTTTCAAATGAGCTGGAATATGGGTGTAAAAAATAATAAATTTTCCTTTAGACGCTATTTCGAAACTCAATTTTTCTTGGTTTTCTAACTCTTCCTGAAAAATACCGTGCATCGAGGCAAACATATTCTCAGCTGCTAAAGGTCCCTTTTCATTATTTCTAGGCACCAATATTTCTAGCAATATATATTTTTTATCCTCCACTTGACTGATAGATCGATTATTTTTGATAATCATCCACCATAAAACCCCAATGCCTATAATACTGACATAAACAATTAAAGCGATGATTATAATAGTTAACAATGGCATAATTTATTCCAACACATTGATTCCGCTTTCTTTATCAATTTTTTCTTTTTCATATCTTTTGTTAAGTATTTTTTCAATCTCATTCTTGGTATGAGTATATTTTAAATTTGACAATTGTACAATTGCTTCTTTCATCGTTTGATTTTTTTCAATCGGGCTTAAAACGCCGTGCATAGTAAATGGTTTTGATGGCGTTAAATCAATTAACAATTTTGTATAAGTTGTATATTTATCCAAATTTACCATATCGTCAATCGTGACACCAGGGAATTCTTTAACCATATATTCAGCATCACCAGCTCCTATTCGGTAGCAAATTAATGTCCCTGCGTTTCCAATAACTGCGTCTCTAATTTTTTCCGTTAGCTGAGCAATGTACTGGTTAGTCACATTTAATGATAAACGATATTTTCTTGCCTCAGAAAGAATGGTGGCAAAACTATCGGTGGTAAAGTTTTGAAATTCATCCACATAAAGATAAAAATCTTTTCTTTCCGTCTCGGGGATATTGGCTCTTGAAAATGCTGCTGACTGTATTTTCGAAACCAAAACCATACCTAAAAGATAGGAGTTCATTTCTCCCAATTCCCCTTTTGATAAATTAACTAATAAGATTTTTCCTTCATCCATAATTTTTCTGATGTCAAATGCGCTTTTTGATTGCCCAATTATATTACGCATCATTTTGTTAGTCATAAATCGTCCAAATTTTGAAATAAAATAGTTATACATTTCTGATTTGTGAAAATCGGCTGTTTTAGCTAATTGTTCTTGCCAAAACGCTCTAATAATTGGGTCCTGAACGCTTTTGATTGCTCGTTCCCTAAATTGATCATCAGTAAAAAGTCTTGGAATATCGATTAATGTGCCTCCTTCGGGAAGACTCATAACTGTTAAAGCGGCATTTCTTCCCCAGTGCTCAAATTGCGGTCCTATAATTCCCGTTTTATTAGGATCGTAAAGTTTGTAAAACATCTCAAGCCACTCAGCAATTAAGAAATCTTTTTCTTCATCGTTACTCCACTCTAGAAGATTTAAACCCATTGGATTTTCAGTATTAGCCGGATCAAAATAGATAACATCTTCAGCTCTCTCTTTGGGAATTTTTTCCAAAATTGACTGAACAGCATCCCCGTTCGGATCCAAATATACAATCCCTTTACCATTACGAATATCTTGATCAACCATATTTTCAAATAAAGTCGTTTTACCAACACCAGTTTTTCCAATCATAAAAATGTGTCGTCGTCGATCCTCATCTTTTATTTTAACTGGTACTTTTTCACCTCGATGAATCGATTCTCCTATAATTATACCCTCAGTTGGTAAATTGGCTGGTGCCGGTAAAGTTCTCGATTGCAACCACTGAATATTGGGTGTTTCAACAAAACGGGTTGGCAAATGAAAAATTGAAGCGATTTCTTCACTATTCAAAATCATTGAATACTTGTTTTCAAAAATTCTTAAAATAAAATTTTTTACCACTCGGTAATTATTAATTGTATAGCGAATTGGTATAAAACTATTCCATGCCGAAGCATTAAATTGAGAAAAACTGGAAATAATATTTTCTCGGTGGTTTTCTGCTACCGATTTTTCATCTGAAACTGAAACGATCCTTATATAAGTCTTAAAACCTGGTTTACTAGCTTTATCGTTAAATGCTTTCATTAAATCATCTTGCACCGGTGTTTGACGCCAACTTTTTCCTCCCGACGCTCCCCCATCTTTACTACCACTTTTTGCAATATAATTCAAAACTATTTCTTGAGTTTGATTTAAAAACCGAGTTTTCCAATTACTGTGAATATAGTTAGTTTTGCCTTCTAAAACTTCTCTTGCCGCTAAAGCAGAATAGATCCTCCAGCGATCGCTAATCGGTTTAATTTGAATCTGAATTGCTACTGATGAATGCATTCCTAGTTTTGAAATTGAATTTGTTAAACCATTAAGCGCATCCACATCTAAATTTTTATAAGTTTTTATCGGATAGATAAAACGTTTGTTAGCTCGTAAGCCAGCACAAGAAACAAATTGACTCTCATTACCTTGAATATCAAAAATATTATGATTTGGAACAACATCAATAACTGCATATGGATAGTAAGCTAAAATCTGCCTCTTTATCATTTCTGAATGATCGGTTGGACAAGTCAAATAAAAACAGATTAAATTATCTTTGGCAACAATTTCTAGGCTAATTACATCTTGTATATTCGCATAATCTTTGACAATTTCCCTTTCAAATATCGATGAAATCGCTGAAAAAAATTGTTCCATTGGTGCAATTGCTTCTTTAAAATCTTTAGCACTATCACTAGCACTCGAATCTTCTTTACGAATTGTATCTTTGGGAACAATTATTTTAAAGGTTACAATATTAGTAATAGTTTTAATAAATTTAATTTTCTCTTTATTGTGACTATAAAAACTAAAACCAAGAATGGCTATTCCTAAACTTAACCCAAATAAAAATATCTCAGGCATTAATAAACTATTTGATTAAATCTTTCAGCTAAATCTTTAAAATTTTCTGTCTCTCGTTTCCCAAAAACCATTTTTCCCGCTTTTTCAAGATCAACGGGTGGTTTTATTGCTTCATTAACATCTGTATTATTTGTATCAGTTAATTTCTTTTGATTAGTAAAATTTTCAGATAAACCTAAATTATCTTCGGCTTTTGGCAGGACGTTTTCCTTTACATACCGATTTTCTGGCTTATTAACTTCATCAATATCGGGATTAATTTCGGAATCAATAGTCTGATAAGGAGCTTCTGGTTTTTTTATTCTACCCAAATCCATAAGATCACTTCCCTCCATTATATTAATCGATTGATTATTCTATTTTAGCAAATAATTTAGATAAATTAAACAGATTGCACCCGCCAGTAACATATTGGACTTTTGTAGTGACAAATTGTGTTTCTTTGCTAGACAATTAATATAATATCGTAATGGTGGTATTTTGCCAATGGAACGATGGGGTTTTTCGGTATTGTACCAAGTCAGATAATCCATTAAGCCGGTATTGAATGTATCGGTATCCTGTATCTCGTTTAGATGCCAACCAATGTATTGTCTTTGAATGGTACCATTGAAGTTTT
>Ga0210049_1000854_pt1 | contig 27420 bp, 28 predicted proteins | sample CryGeyCG2014_300_2_FD_183964 | JGI IMG/M metagenome (GOLD analysis project Ga0210049, IMG submission 183964) | Groundwater microbial communities from aquifer - Crystal Geyser CG06_land_8/20/14_3.00 (SPAdes) (version 2) | ecosystem: Environmental > Aquatic > Deep subsurface > Groundwater | place... | reverse complement strand
GGTTCTTCATGGAGATTTTGACCTGGGTGTGGTTGGGTCCAAAAGTTCCCACAATAGTATTGTATCCCATGAACTGGAATGATGAGCTCGTTCTGGTCGTTTCTCCTCATCACCGCTGGGCCAATAAGGGTAAGATCACGATTGAGGAACTTTCCGGGGAGCCCTTTATACTGAGAGAAGTTGGCTCAGGCACATTAAAAAGCATGGAGGATTATCTCCGGGAATCCGTATCAAACGGGATCGATTCCCTCAATGTGGTGGCCCGCTTTGGCACAACCACTGCGGTTAAAGAGGGTATAAAGGCGGGGCTCGGGCTATCCATCCTGTCTTCAAGGGTGCTGGAGACAGAGCTGAAAGCGAAGGTACTCAAGACTCTGCAACTAAAAGGCATTCCCATGTTCCGCTCCTTTTATCTGATTAGAAACAAAAGGAGAGTCGCATCTCCCATGTGTCAAGCAATGCTTGATTTTCTCTTAACTGCTTCTGAAGAAAACCAAAAAAAGGATACTGATTCTTAATCGGTTTCACCTAACAAAACCTTTTTGAGTATCGGAATTTCCAGTTTGACATGTTGGAATACGCTCGATTATTATATAGCCACATCTTTTCATTGCCACATTAGGAGTTCCCACGTGTACAGGTTTTTCGGCTTTACCTGAGCTGTCATCAAGAATTCTACCCGTGTTCGGTAGGCACAGGGAAAAGCTGAAAATTCATGCCCTTTCTTTAGTCCTACGTGATAACCATCTCTGATCCACTTTCAGTCTATCCCATAAGCCTTTCCAAGCCAAATCTGATTTTGTAAAGGGAGTAGCATCCGTCTCGGAGGTAAAAAATTGAAGGGGGCAACCATAGCTGTATCGGGTAAAGGTGGTGTAGGAAAAACAAGCCTGGCCGCACTTCTAATCAGAAGACTGTCTCAGATTGGTAGTGTGCTGGCAATAGATGCCGACCCTGATTCCAATCTTCCCCAGGCGCTCGGGGTGACAGTTCGAAAGAGTATTGGCCATGTGAGAGAGTCTATCATAGATGCGCCTGCACGAAGTAAGACAATAATGACCAGGGAAGAGTTTGTAAGACTGACTTTACACGAGGTTATCGAGGAATTCGCCGAATTCGACATAGTGGTGATGGGCCGCTCGGAGGAGAGTGGATGCTACTGCTTTCTCAACAATATTATCCGTCAGGTAATAGACTTTAGAGCGAGAAGCTATGACTTCACAGTGATCGATTGCCATGCCGGATTAGAGCACTTAAGCCGGCGGACTACAAAAGGAGTCGATGTCCTGATCGTAGTTACTGAGCCAACAAAGAACGGCATGTTGACTGCCAGAAGAGTCATTGAGCTTTCAAGAGAACTCTCCATCGATATTGGGACGATTATGGTTGTGGCAAATAAGGTATCCCCCGGGATAAAACCGTTATTGGATAAAACGGCGAGGGAAAATGGGCTTGAGGTAGATGTTTGTATCCCTTTTGAGGAAGAGATAGCCCATCTTAGCATTCTGGGGAAACCGGTAGTAAACCTATCAACAGATTCCCCTCTCTCTGCAGCGGTGGGTAGGGTCTATGAGAGAATTATGGCTTATTCGACAACTAGCATTGAGGCGATGATTTCTGAACCGCGCTAGATGTGTTAAAGAAGGAGAGGGTAGAACTTGGAAAGGGGGTGTTTAACGCAGGTAGTAACGAGTTATAGATTATAGGATGCATGTATCGTTCATCTGGTATCCAAAAAGGGAATCTCTATTTAAGAAAGGGAGGGAAGTAAAATGGCAGAAAGAGAAGTAAAATTTAAACATGCAGGCCCCAGTCTGGCCTTTGTGGAAAAAGAGATAATCGATAAGTACAATATGTCACCTCCACGGGAATGGCAGTTACCAGATCTGGAGCATGCCTATGACGGTCTGGACGAGATAGGACAGGGGCCCGAATACTTCAGCCATATTCGGAAGGGAGAGTATCTCCTTGATCTGGGGGGGGCCAAAGACGGCTTACACCGGCTTCTACTATACAGACATCTGTGAAAGCCCTGATGATCTTGATGATGGGAAAGTCGTTTTGTATGGTCCCGATATCCACGAGATACTTCCAGAGTCCACCATCCCCTTTGGCCTGCATTGGAAGGTCTATGGAAAAGACCTGTCACACCTGCACGCTGAATATATAGGCAGACAGGTGATGACGGCCTGTATGACCACAGAGGGATGGATGATAACCGGAGCAGCTTTTGAGCCCTGGATCAGACTGTCGAAGAAGGCTGGTCCTAGATACAAAGGGTTTTACCAATTTGCCCAGATTATGAGGGCATACAGCCGGACGACTTCTCCTTTGCTGGAGAAGGTAGAGATGATTATAACGGTAGGGGCCCCTGTGGTTGGAGGGGTGATAGAAGGCGCCCCACAGGGTGTGCCTAAAGAGGCCATAACAGAGATATCTGAGAGGCTCAAGAAAAGACAGGAGGTTTACGATGCATGGTCAAAAGAGATGCAGGATGCCGATGTTGATACATTTTATGGATGCACCCTGTGCAAGATGATTGCCCCTAACCATGCCTGCGTGGTAGCCCCCTCAAATGTACCCTTTTGCGGTTTTGCTTCCTGGGCCGGCATGAAGACCACCTATGAGGTTGAGCCAGGAGGGTATATATTCCCCTGTCATAGAGGGGAACTGATAGATGAAGATATGAGCTGGTATAAGGGTGTGGATGAGGAGATATGGGAGAGGTCAAACCATAAATACCACCACTTCTTCCTCAATAGCACCATCCTCTACCCGGCCACCAATTGCGGCTGTTTTGAGGCTGCATCCTTCTATATCCCTGAAGTGGATGGGATAGGAATAGTAAACCGCCGTTACACCGGCGAAACACCTTTAGGGATACCCTTCTCCACCCTTGCCGGGTTTATGAGCGGCGGGGAGCAGAATCATGGTTTTAAGGGACTGAGTGTCCGCAATATGATGATGAGGGATATCCTTCGCGGAGACGGCGGCTGGAATAGGGTTGTCTGGATGCCAAAGGATCTAAAGCTCGAGATAGCCGATGCAATCCCTGAGGAGGCCTATGACAAGATCGCTACAGAAGAGGATTGTCTGGACCCCGATGATCTTCTCGAATTCTTACGAGAGAAGGGACATCCTATTGTGGGAAAGTTCTGGGTTGAGGGTGAACCTCAGCCGGTGAGGGTGCCAAAACCATCTGAGCCGTGGCGTGAAGAGGATTTGCAGCGGGAGATCCAAAAGGTAAAAAGGGCGAAGGAGCTATAGATTATGATGCTCAGAGAAGAGATCGTTGCTGCTTTTAATCAAAGAGGGGTAGAGGAATTTAAGAAGTATATATTCGATGGCTTCCTGATAGGGGATAAAGAGGAGGAGGCTCTACTGACGAGCCTCCTCAGTGGTCATCACCTCCTCATCCTCGGTCCACCCGGAAGCGGAAAGACGGATGTGGCAACAAGGATCGGAGGGATACTGGATGATATTGAGGTAGTGGAGGGCTGCCCCCTGAACTGCCACTTAGAGGATGCCTCGTGCCCCTGGTGTCTCGACAGAAGAGGTCGCGGCATTAAATTGTCCAATTCTATCCTTCCCGGGTCGGAAAGGGCAAAGAAGGTACAGGGGAGCAGTGCGCTGGTTGTTGAAGATCTGATAGGTGACCTGGACCCGGAGACAGCACTAAAGGAAGGGTTCTATTCACCACGGGCATTTGTCCCGGGAAAACTCTTAAGGGCTAATAGAGGCATCCTGATGATCGATTTTATTGACAGGGTGCCTGAGAGGGTGTTTAACACGATCCTGTGTGCCCTTCAGGGTGACACGATAACTATTGGCGCCCTTGACCATGGGCTTACACTGGATACATTGATAGTCTCCACAGGGAGTGAGAGGGTATTAAAGTCCCTGCCTCTGGATATAGCCGACTGTTTTGACGTTATCCACCTCGACTATATAGACGATCCCATCCCTCAAAAGCAGATAGTAATGACCAACCTTAAGCGGTGCCATAAGGGAGAAGACGTAGATGAGGGAACAATGGAGAAGGTCGTTGATATTATAAACCGAACCAGGGGGCATATCGAAGTGAAGAGGGGTATAAGCACCCGGGGGATGATCAAGTATGCCGAGCTCTTAACCTCCTTACCCGAACTCAAGATTGATGAGGAAGGAAGGATGATTCAAGAGGGGTCGCTTATTTCCCTCCCCCATCGCCTGGGGCTTTCCTCTGAGGCTGATACACCGGGGAAGAGGGAACGGATTATTAATGAGATAGTGGGTGAGGTAATCGGTGTCAGGGAGGCAAAGGAGGAACTCGTTGATCTTTCCAAAGAAGATGTCCTTACTTTAGTAGAAGAGATGGTTAGCGAAGATGCATTCAGGATACCTCTAAAGTATGGTGCCTTTGACCTGCTGTTAAAAAGGCTTCATGACCTACCGGAATCCAAACTGGCTCAACTCTACAGGGAGACGCTGAAGAATATCCAGGAGCTTTACCCCGAACGTTGGAAGACGGACAACGTCACCGAGGAGTTATTACAGGAATATGAAGAGGAGAGGAAAAGAGACGAAAGATTGAAGCGGGTGCTTGAAGAGCAAGCATTGATGGAGATGATTAAACTCCTTGAACAAAGAAATATACTGAAACAGGACAGCATGGGGTGGAAACTGAGTCAGCAGGGCATTACCTTCTTGCTTGAGAGGTTGATGCCCAGGTTGGTAGAGGATAACTATTTCTTTGGATACGGGAAACACAGTACTGGAAAGAAGTCTGTGCTTGGTGAGGGTAAGGTTATTGGTAACCGTCACTTCCGCTTCGGGGACAGATATCGGGATATATCCCTCAAAGAGACCATGCGGGAGGTCATCCGTAATCGCAGGGACACGTTAACCAGGGAGGATATTATGGTGGAGACAAAGGATATCCGCACCAGGATGAACATCGTCTTGCTCATAGACCTTTCGGGAACCATGCGCCAGTTGAAGAAACTGTGGTACGCTAAACAGAGCGCCATCGCTCTGACACTGGCCACGAGCCGTTATAAGGATAACGTGGGAGTCATCTCTTTTTCTAACCTGGCCGACGTTGTGGTTGACCTCAGCGGTAATCCCCACCATGTGACCCGTAAGGTCCTCGACCTGGAACTTCATGAGAATGCCTTTACAAATATTGGTTTTGGGATATCAAAGGCATGCACCTTGTTGGCTCACCACCCCAAGGGGGAGGCAAAGCAGCACATTATCCTCATCTCCGACGGGGATGCAACAGCCCCCCATCCGTCTCCACAGAGGCATGCCTTAAGGCGGGCTGCGGCAGCGAGGCGTCGGGGGATCACCATCTCCTCCGTGTGCATTGCCCAGCAGTCATCAGACCTGGAGTTGATGCGAAGAATAGCCACGGTAGGTAAAGGGAGGATTTACTACGTTGGGGCAGAAGATCTGCCCTCAACCCTCGTTGAGGAAGCAGTGGCAGTTCATGGTGTCCGTTGAGTGATTTCACTTGTCGTTGACCTGTGAGTACTCTTTATGTCCCTTATTTGCAATGGCATATAATCCGCGCCACATATTGGAGGAGAGGACATATGCCTAAATCCTAATATAAATCAATATAGTATAAGTAAATAAATAGTTTACAAAAAGGGGGTGAAGAAAAAATGGCTGAAGAAAAAACATGCGGGATTTGCGAAAAGAATGCAGCAACGGAGATATGTGAGGTTTGTAACGTGGCATTATGCGATAGTTGCCTGCGCAAGATCAAGCTCCAATCAGGAAACCCTGCTGAGCAGCAATTGAACATTGGGATAACCAGCGGGGCATCCCTTTCCACCCTTCGACAGGGGATAATAACGAGGAAGTTATGCGAGAAGTGCATGGTAGATATAGATGTGGAACCATAGAACCGTAACCGTAGTTGTAACAGTTCACGGGGGTCAGGGATCAGTTGTCAGACAACCTTTTTTCAAAGACTTCCCGGATTATTAAACTATCGGACAACATCAAGATGTTGATAACACTTCAAAATTAAAGTTTTCCCTGATCTCTGACCCCTGACCCCTGTGAGCTGTTACGTAGTTTATGGAGTTATGCAAATCCAAAGATATAAGGAGAGACTATGGAAGAAAAACTGATCAAAAAGAGATTTGACCCTGAGAAGAGGTTTATGGAACTGGGAAAGACAAAGATTGACCTTGCCCGGCTCTGCCGGGACGCGCGAGGTGTGGAGGATGACCTTAGGCAGGCGATAAAAGAAGACTGGGGAGAGGCACGCTATAATGACTGGGACACCAGGCTTTATCCCTTTGCGGAGGCATCCGATTTGGTGGTACAGGATGACGTCCTCCTCAACAACTATCCCCCCCTGTACACCGATATTCAGACCGTCTGCAGTGATTGCGACAACGGTCCCTGCGACCTGGAGAATGGAAAGGGGCTCTGTGGGCTTGATCTCGATCCCTTCCAGGCCAGGTTGAGCCTGAGGGTAGCCTGCAGGGGATGCCAGTCTCAATTTATGGATACCCGTGACCTGCTGGATTATGCCATAAAGGAGTTTGGCCTGGATAAAGAGGTAAGCTTGGGCGCACGCCACGATATCTCTGACCAGGCCCTGAGTATCGCTATCCTGACGGGCCAATACGTGAGGAATCTCTCTCACCTTGAGCGGGCGCTCGCCTATGCTGAAGCTCAATTGAATAAGCTTTTTCTGGCAAGCCACCAGGGGACGGGAAGCGTATTTGATTTTGAAAATATGACCTTCCATTGCGGTTCTGTCCTCTTGCTCGTTCAGGGAGTTTCGGAGCTGGTGAAGGGTTCCTGCTTTGGCTTCCAGCGGGGCGCAGACAGGGATAAACTGGAGATGGACCACTGGCCGCCTCCGAATATCTCTGGTGGATTGGGGAATATCGAGAAGGGCAAGCCGGTTATTGCCTTTGTGGGAGATAACTTCCTCCCCGCCTGGAGTGCAATCAACCACCTCAAAGACAAAGGATTGACAGAAAGGTTTGAAATCTGTGCACCGGGCCCTGTAGGTCTCGACATTGCACGATTCTACGATAGGGTTCGTATTGTCGGCACAATGGTAAATGCTGGCAAGTGGATCAGGCTGGGTTTTGCCGATGTAATCGTCGCATCAACCGGTTGCAGCCACCTCGATATCCTTGGGGAAGCAAAAAGGGTGGAAAGCAAGGTGATCTGGGTGAGTCCCCAGGGATTGGGTGGACTTCCAGACCGAACGGACTCCCCTGGTGAGGAGCTTATCGATGATCTAATTGGTGGGCTTGATGCAGTGTGGGTGAGGGATGTAGATAAAGTTGGCGAAATAGCGGTAAGAGTGGCTCAGGGGTTGAAGGGAAGGGGGAATTATCTTCTGTCCGAGGAAAAGGTTAAAGAAGAGGCAAAGAGGTGCCGAGAGGACTGTGACCTTTGCTTTAATGCCTGCCCCAACAGCCTCCTCATCGGCCAGGCTGTAAGAAAGGCAAGGGAAGAAGGTCTTTCCGCTCTAACTCCCATAGAGAAGGGGTGTTACTTCTGCGGAAAGTGTGAGCAGCAATGTCCGGAGAAGATCCCGATCCGTGATCTGATTGTCGCTGCATTAAAGAAGAGAGTTCCCGACGATAAGTTCATAATGCGTTCCGGAAGGGGCTCTGTGCCGGAGGATGAGATAGCCCGTTCTGCCTTTACACTGATGAACTCTCCCGGTTTCTGCTGGATCCTCTCCTGCGGGGGCAGCAAAGACATGGAGGATGTTGGCTGGCTTGCCAACGAATTTACAGGCAAAGGATGTCTCTCCCTTATTGCAGGTTGCGGCGCGGTAGAGGCCGCCCGCTATTTCGACAGGGAGGCGGGGAAATTTCTCTTTGAGAAGTTTACCTGCGAATATGCCGTCAAGAACATCTCCTCATTAGGAGGCTGTACGGCCATGACTTTCCTGCAGGAGGCAAGCGCCCACTGGGCGAGGACAGGTGTCCATATCTCTCATTATGCCAATTGGACTGAGGTGGCAGATATAACACACAGGCTGATGGCGCCGCCGGTTATCATCTGGGGGAGGTGCCCTGAGAGGATGTATGCGGTAGCGGCAGGTCTTATACGCATTGGCCATCAGGTCATCGTCGGACCGAATGCTGGATTTGCATGGAAACGCTATCTGGTGGGCAACCATTTTGATAGGAGCAAGTGGTATGTATGGGACACCGCTAGCGGGAGAAAGGTGGAGACTGAACCGGGACAGGAGCATATACTTATCCCCGTGGAGACAAAGGAGGAAGCGCTGACTGTCTACTGGGGTCTTCTGCAAAAGCCGGGGGCTTCCGTCTCTATTATGCGGCTCCTCTCGCTCACCCCTTATATAGCATGCTATGAGAAATACTTTGGTGATCTCCCCGATGACTGGCAGTGGTTTGTTACCACGGCGTCCGACCTGCCTGTAAGGCAGAAGGTCCGTCTCCTCAAGGAGTTGAAGGAAAAGTGGGGCTGGGATACAGAAGGAGTGACAATAAAAAAGGCCAGGCATCGGGATGGTCGTCTCCTTACGACGGACGAGTTCGCCCATGAATACAGCACCCACGAGGCGCGTTTTTTTGCCAAGACACCTAAATTGGTGACGAAGAAGGCAAAGGAAAATCTGAGGAAGGAGGGAATGAAGATATGAGTGAAAAAGACCCCAGGAAACTAGCAGAGCATCTCAAAGGGAAGAAGGTCTTGCTTATGGCGGGCCAATTATGTGAAGAGGTGGACTTTGGCACCAAGAAGTTAGTGGATTATGTGGTGGAGATCAGCAACAGGATCGGCGCCCCTATTGCCGCCACAGGGAATACCCCCTTAAGCCTTAAGGCAAAGGGGGCAAAGACTGTGAGAAAGATGTGGGCTGCGGAAGTGGCAAATTATATGCGCTGGCCTTGGGAGGACCCGGTTATCGACGAAAAGCCAGAGATTCTTGTACTTATTGGCTATGGCCCTGCAACAGCTCAGGGGTTAGCTTCTGCAGTAAGAGACGGAGAGACGATGGTACTGGGGAATACGTATGTAAAGGGAGCGACCTATTCCCTCCCTGAATCACCCTCCCTCGGCAGGTGGCAGCAAGCCCTGGAAGAGATGGTTCAGTCCCTGGCGTAAGACGTCGCTGTCCTGAGCTGGCTTATGAATTTAACAAATGATTGGGAGGGTTGAAATGGATGAAAAAACCTTTACAGTTAAAGAGGTGCTCACAGAGGTGCAGGCTCTTCTTCAGTCTATTGACTACCAGCTAGAAGAACCAGAAATACCCAAAGAGTTTATGGGAAAACCCGATTTCTATGGGAAAAGGCGGGAAGGAGTGACCACTCATGAGATTGCCGGCTTCGTAAAGAAGGATGCGAAAGAGATAACTCGTGGAGTCGCCCAGCTCTGGACGATAAAGAGGCAGTTAGGAGAGTATATGGACTATGTAATCGCACTTCCCCCGCAAAACGAGGGTGATCTGGTTGACGTCATGCGTGCGGATAATAATAAGTTGTTAAAGAAGATAAGGCGGGATAAATTCCAGATCTGGCTGTGTAACCCACAGGAGAAGAGCATATGCTGTGTCTTTGGCACACCTCAGGACAGCCTCTTTACTCAGCATCTCAAATTCAGGGATATGAAGATAGAGAGTCATACTTCTTCGGGAGGTCAAAAGTGAGCAAAGGAAAATTTACGAGTAAGGAATTCTTATCCCAGTTTAGCGCCTGTCCTCAATTGGCATACGATTTCAGTAACGAGCAGGTTTTAGAGGAGGTGAAACGTTTCCTTGAGTACGTTGGCTATGAGATGGCAGAACCGAATGCCTGGAACGAGTTGGCCGTTAAACCTGATTTCTACGCCAGGAGGAAGGAATCCGGCACAACTCACCATATCGCAGGCATAGTAAAACGCGACATGAATGAAGCCGCTTCCGGGTTTGCACCTCTCGATAGAATGAAGGACCTGTTAGGGGAGAAGGTTGACTATGTAATCGCACTCCCACCGGTAAATGAACGATATTTAATAGATTTCATGTGCGAGGACAACTATAAGTGGTTTAAAAAGATACAGAAGGAACGCTATATGATCTGGTTATGCAACCCGGATGAAAAGAGTGTATGGGCGGCCTTTGGTGCCCCACGGGATAAGCTCTTCAACGAATATTTTAAATTCAGGGGTGGTATAGAGATGCTCTTCAATATGCCATACCGCAGCGAATCCAAGGAGATTCAAAGAGAAGTCCTGGGAGAGTGAAAGGTAGATTTTATGGCAACCGTAGCAGAGGTAAAGGAGATATTCGCAAAAAAGGGGTTACGAGTCAAGTTCCCAGTTCAAGACGATTTCCTGGTGAAGAACATAGACATTGTAGAGAGGCATACCTATCCAGGTGGAGGCATACATTTCCTGCTAAGGATAGCATTCATTGACAATAAAGGGAGGGAGGTCTCCGAACTATTCCCGTGCGATGGAAGAATAGAGAGGAAGAAGCCACTGATAACTGTTTCAGAAGAGATTCCCAAACCTTTAACAATGGCCCCCCTCCCCATGCGGGGAAAGGTTGCTTTTGAGAATGCACAAGAGGCTCTCGAATATATTGGAAAAGCAATTACCCATCTCATAACGGATAGAGGTTATCAGGGGATTCAACAAGGTGAGTGCGACCTCTATTTCGAGAAAGGATCACGGGGGTTCTTTATTAACCTGGCGCCGCGTTGCGATGATGCGGGCCTTGGCAGGACTAAAGAGCTGATACGATTACGGGGAAAACACGGCAGCGGCCATGATTATGCGCTTGTAGTTCCTGCCTTTCAGGATTCGCTCGGAGTTACTTTGCTTTTTCAGGAGAACTGGTTCAGGGAACATGGCGAGCCTCTGGCAGGACACCGTATGGGCGTGTATGGTGTGAACAACAGCGACCCTAACCTGATCTTCCCTTTTACTATCTATCCAAGGGAAAGAGATCTCGCCCGGTATTTTATGTATACAGGGCCGCAGTGGTCCATCCTCCGAAACAAGTATGTGTCAACTAGAAAAAGAGGAACTACCGAAAGGGACGGCAACTCAGTATGAAAGTAATTTGCACTTTTTGTAAAGAGGGTATCGATAGATGGTGGCATTCTGGCTATTGGGATAGGAGTCTGGCACAGTGGGGTTGAAACTAGACCTCCACACACATTGTTACGAGGCGACTCTATCTACCGATGTAGATGCAATAAAGAAGATCGTAAATGCTGTAAAAGCAAGGAACCTGGATGGAGTTGCCATCACGGAGCATATCGATAAGGACTATGGGTATCGAGTAAAGGAAATTGTTGAAGAACATTTTGACAATGCAATCTTGATTATCCCGGGACAGGAGATGAATACAGACCTGCTCCATGTACAGGTAGTAGAGTTATATATATCTGACAACACGATTTTTAGATTTGTAGCACACCCCTATCATGTAACAGATTTTAGCCGGTATGTCGCTGCCCACGCTGATGAGCTCCACGGTGTTGAAATTGAGAACTTCCAGCATCGATGGGAAATGAACCAGATAGACAAACACAGAATTCAGGCGATAGCAGTGGAACATGGGCTCATGCTTTTGACGAATAGCGACGCCCATTCTCTGGATGATATTGGCAGATACTATAATGAAGTCGATTTAGAGGAGCTGTATATGAGAATAGCTCAAAAGCGTTGTCAAGACACCAGCAACGAAAGATGAAAAGCTATTGTGAACCGTTACTTTCAAAGGAGGTTTAGCGTGATAATAGAGGGATTGAGGGAGACGATATTAGGTTATGTTGACAGTGGTAAGGATCCGTTGGATGTTATATTTGGCCAGGAAGATGCCAAGAAGAAGATACTCGCTTCCATACTGGCAGATCATCATGTATTGATAGAGGGGCCTCCTGGTGTAGGCAAGACCACACTTGCCAAATACCTTGCCTCCATACTGCCGCCTGTCAATGCAGTAAAGGGTTGTCCATTTCACTGTGATCCTGGCAAACTGGTTTGTCCTTTATGCATAACCAAATCCAAAGAAGGCAACTTAGAGATAGAGAAAGTAGAGGGAGCCAGGAGATTTGTCAGGATACAGGGCAGTCCTGATTTAACCGCGGAGGATCTTTTAGGGGACATAGACCCTACCAAGGCCTTCAAGTTTGGGCCTCATGATTATAGGGCATTTACGCCTGGCAAGCTTTTAAAGGGCAATCGTGGTATAGTCTTCTTTGATGAGCTGAACAGGGTGCCGGAGAAGTTGCAGAATGCCTTACTTCAGGTATTAGAGGAGAGGATAGCCACAATAGGCCCTTATGATGTGGACTATGCCTCCAACTTTATAATGCTGGCTACTATGAATCCAAGGGAGCATGCTGGAGTAGAAGAGTTATCGGACGTTTTACTGGACAGGCTTGATATAGTGAGGATGGGATACCCGGAGACTCCGGAGAGGGAGAAGCAGATACTACTGAAATACGGACTTAAGACCGATGGGATGGAGGTGCCTGACGAGGTAGTGGATGCCATAGTAAGGTTAGTGAGGGCTACCAGGGAGGAACCCTGGGACAAGGAACTGGATCAGGGTGCCAGTGCCAGGGCCGGGTTATCCTTATATGAAAAAGTACAGACTATAGCCTTACTGGAGAAGCGAAAGAGTGCTACCATAGATGATGTAAGGGGCATGGCAGTATCCTCTATGGGCAGCAGGGTAAAGCCTTCACCTGAGTCCAAGTTTTATGATGATCCCCTTGGCCTCATAGGTGAGATCACCGCAGGTATTCTGGGGTAACGGTTGATATGACATTTTCTATTGCTCTTTCCGGAAAAGGTGGTGTTGGGAAAACGAATATATCGGCGTTGTTGATCAGACAATTGTGCGAAAGAGGAAGGGTCCTGGCTATAGATGCTGACCCCGATTCTAACCTGCCCCAGGCGCTGGGGGTAACAGTTAGAAAAAGTGTGGGGGAGGTTAGAGAGTCCGTTATGAATAGGGCAGCAGCACAGGGCATTGAAGCTGATAAAGGCCTGAAGATTTTTGAAAAGAACTTACATAATTTGGTGGAAGAAACGGAGAGATTCGATCTGGTAGTTATGGGACGTCCTGAAGGCGAGGGTTGCTACTGCGCCATTAACCATATTATCCGTCAGGTAATAGATACCAGAGCAAAAGGATACGATTTCACCGTGATCGATTGTGAGGCAGGTCTTGAACACTTGAGCCGACGTACGACAGCGGATCTCAGCCTTATGATCATAGTTACCGATCCAACACTCTACGGTCTCATGGCGGCCAAAAGGATTGGTGAGATATCAAGGGAGCTTCTCATTAACTTTGGTCAGATATTGATGGTTGCCAATAAGATCACATGTGAAACAAGAGATTACTTCGAGAAGATGGCCAGAGAAAACGGTCTTGAGATAGATGAATATATCCCATATGCCCCTGAAATAGCCAACCTGGATGCCTCTGGAGGATCGATATTCGAGTTACCCGCGAATTCTGAGGCCTTTATAACGGTTGAGAAGCTCTGTCGGCATATCCCTATGCTACACACATCTTGATCTTGTCCGATAGTTTAATTTGTAACTATTCAGCCACGAATGGACACGAATGGACACAAATGAAAATAATTGTTCGTGATAATTGGTGATAATTTGTGGCTGAATAGTAACTTTAATTTTTGCCCGCCTGCGACGAACAAATTCAAGTACTCAATGAGTTAAAGGGAATAACCCCATGATCCAGGAGAAACTGGTATGCACTACCTGTGCCTGTCTATGCGATGATATTGAGGTTGAGATCGAGGAAAATCGTATTTCAAAGATCAGAAACGCATGTAGGAAAGGTTCTTCTCTTATTTATGCCAGCCAATCCGATAAGCGGCATGCCTCATATCTGATTTACGGTCAGAAGGTTTCCCAAGATGAGGCAGTCGAGAAGACATCCAGATTGCTTAACCAGGCAGAGAGTCCTTTGCTTTTTGGCTTTGACAACTCCACACTGGAGGCACAGTCTACTGCGATTGAACTGGCAGAAGCCCTGGGTGCAACCATTGACGATACTTCATCGTTCAGACAGGGTGAGTTGGTTCAAACGATCTTAAGTAATCTCAATCCAACCTGCTCCCTGGATGAAGCTAAGGATGCTGATTTGGTCATATATTGGGGCTCTAATCCTTATCATTCCCATCCAAGGCATCTCTCCCATTTCTCTTATTACACACATCCGAAATATGAAGAAGCAGGTTGGTTTCCTGAATCAAGGTTGATCTCAATTGAAGTGAGAGATACTGAAACCACGGAGATCTGTGATAAATCTTTCAGGTTTTTCAGGATATTGCCAGGGGAAGATCCGGATTTTATCGCTTCTGTGCTCGCAATTATAGAGGGAAAAAAGGGAAGGGAGGATGCAGGGGAGTTTTTAAAGTCGATAAAGAGCTCCAGTTTCTGTGTGATATATGCCGGTCCGGGTCTGGACTATTCGCTGGATGGTGAATATCAAACATTCAACAGGATGGTGAATAGGCTTGGAGAATGTACCAGGATCGCGGTGATTCCCATGATTGATCCCTACAATATGCGAGGGTTCAACCAGCTTCTTTTTGACAAGACGGGTTTTGTCAACAGGGTAAACTTCGCCAACGGCGCCTCCCATGGACTTGAGTTCTCATTCCTGGAACAGGTTAGAAATAATGTGCCGGACTGTATACTTATTGCAGGGTCAGACCCACTATCTTCTCTGCCGGATTCTCTTGTAAAAAATCTGGGGGATATAACAATCATAACCCTTGATCCTTTTCTAACGGCTACTACCAGGATTTCAGATGTAGTGCTGGGAATCGCTGTCTCCGGTTTAGAAACAGGGGGAAACGCGATACGGATGGATGGGACTGAGATTTCCTTGAATAGGGTTATATCTACGTCGATACCCGGCGATGAAGAGATTATCAGACGATTATTAGACATGGTAAAAAGATGAATCCTCTTGGTGGTGAAAAAAGTTCACCTATTCCAATAGTTATTATAACCTACAAGGATCTCTTCCTGTGGGCAGCAAGATACAAGAGTGTTTCTGATGTCGATTATGAAAGACGTGCGGCTCAGATCAGTCTTTCAGCAGATGATTTGAAATCTCTGGGGATTGATGATTCAGCGCAGGTCAGATTGGCCAATGAGTTTGGATCTATAGTGGTTCAGGCTAAACTCGATCCCCGGTGTCCTAAAGGGTTTGGATTTATGCCTAGAAGTCGCTTGACCAACAGGTTGACAAATTACGATCCAACCAGGGCAAAAAACCCGAACTTCAAGAGGATAGAGGTAACCGTTGAACCTGTGTCTTGAATAGCAGGATATGCCCGGACGGAACTCGACTACACGGGGGAGAGACGAGTTGGCTAAGAGAGAACGGCCACAGCCACTTTATCTGTTTCAGATGCTGCCGCGCACCAATTGTAAACTCTGCGGGTGCAAGACGTGTATGGCCTTTGCCTTCAGTCTGATATCGCGCGATAAGAAGCCCGAAGACTGCCCTCCACTTCTTGAAGACGCATATAAACCGACCTTGGATCAACTCAAAGAGATCTTTGGTGGTGATGTGGAGGTAAATCCAGATACAGGTCTTCTGATTGAAGAGGATAAATGCGTTGGCTGTGGCGATTGTGTGGTAGTCTGCAAGAAGGCCATTACAACCATGGTTTACGGAGGTATGGTAGTTCAACGAGAAGATAAGCCTATGGTTTTACAGGTAGTAGACGGCACGGTTCAGGTGGTTAACTGGAGGAGTTGCAAACGTGCGGAGGATCCACCCGATTATTGCAGGGTGTGTGAGGAGAAGTGTCGATTCGGAGCCCTGGAATTGGTAAAATAAATGAGAAAGGATAGCGTATGGATATGGGGGGAATGGCGCTGGGCGCCCACGGGCTTCAAACCCTTTGACCCCGTCTGAAAAACGGGTAGGAGGTTCGATTCCCCTTGCCCCCTTCAACTTTTAAATAAGTTAGGGATGGAAACTAGCCAATAAAGCCAGGTGGAAAGGTTCAGGTTTTAATGCGGACAGGGAGTGGTAATGTATAATGATTGAAGAAAAATATATAACACGACATGGAAACTAACGATTCCTGAGAAAACAAGAGACTGATAGAACAAAAAACAATAATGCGTTCCAAAATTATAAAGACACTTCACTTTGAGACAGACTACACAATACTATTTCCCATGGCGGTTTCTCTCCCATTAACCGTCACCCTGGCGGGGGGAAATAGAAGGGGATACAGGGGATAGGTTTGGCCTCCCTCCTAGCCTATCCCCTCCCCTGCGCTACGCCATTGCTCAATGCAAAATGTGGGGTCTGACCCGACATTTGGGTTATATTGCTACGGGTCTGACCCCGAATCCTTCTCATGTCGATGGTGGGTGATTGAACTGGCGGAGAAGAAGGAAGCATTGCAGACGAAGGAGATGCTGGAGACGTATATAAAATCCAGTCTAAGACGCAAGTAGTAATACAAAATAGTCCAGAGTTCCATTTGTAATTATGACCCAAAAGAGGGACTAGACAGGTGAGCTATCACGAAGATACCGCAAAGTCTAAAAATATGCGACATGAGATAGCCGATTCATTCGACGAATTTCGTGCCGACCAACAGTTGAAACTGAAAGCAGCCTGGCAAAAGGGGAAAAAGATCTGTGGGGTCTACTGTGCATTTGCCCCTCGTGAGCTTATCAGGGCTTCCGGGGCTATTCCCGTATCTCTTTGCGGCACGAAACAGGAACCCATTCCGGAGGCGGAAAAGATTCTTCCCAGGAATCTGTGTCCCCTTATTAAGTCCAGTTACGGATATGCAATCACATGGAGTTGTCCTTACTATAACTTTTCGCACTTTTTAATCGGAGAGACCACATGCGACGGCAAGACAAAGATGTTTGAACTTATTGCGAGGGAAAAGCCTATCTATGTTATGGATTTACCTAAGAGAGTAAACAATTCAAGCAGTGCCCTGGCATACTGGCTTGCTGAAATCAGGAAAGTCAAAAAGTTCATAGAAGATCAAACTGGGAACACTATTACGGAGGATAATCTTCATAAAGCCATATCTATTCAGAATGCTGAGAGGATTTTACTGAAGAGACTGGCCTGTTTGTGCCGAGGTTCCCATATACCAATAACTGGTCTGGATATGAACAGAGTAGTAAACGGCAAGGGGTTCTGTGTTGATCAAGGGGAGTACATAAAAAACCTGGAAGTTCTGACAAAGGAGTTGGAAGCAAAGGTGAATGAAGGACAATCAGTGTGTAGTGAAGACGCTTCGAGGATACTCCTAACCGGATGTCCCATCGGGGAAGGGTCTGAAAAGGTCCTGAGGACTATTGAAGAATGTGGTGGGATAGTGGTCTGTCAGGAGGCATGCAGCGGTATAAAGAACTTTGATGATCTGGTAGATGAAGATAAAGAGCCGCTAAAGGCGATTGCGGAACGCTATCTTAAGATAGGATGTTCCTGTATCTCGCCCAATACACGAAGGATTGAACTTTTGGACAGATTGGTGAAAGAATTCAACGTAGACGGGGTAGTAGACCTGACATGGCTGGCCTGTCATACCTATAATGTGGAATCTTTTATTATCAAAGATTATCTGAATAAGAGGCACAAGGTGCCTTTTTTACAGGTTGAAGCCGATTATTCAGAGGGGGATATCATGCAATTAAGGGTCAGGCTTGAGGCCTTTTTGGAGATGATTCATAGATGAAACTTTTAGAATGGGCAAATTCTAATCCTCGGCCGGTAACGATTATACTTGGAAGCCGTCCGGGAGTCCAGATGAGTGGGTTTACTGATCGAGAATGCATGTTGGAGGTCGCTCATAAACTCTGCGAAGAAGGAGATTGAGAAAAATATGGTTGATGTCCTGTGTATGGGGGTTGTAATGCTCGATGTTGTGGCTCAATATTTGGAGGACTGGCCGGATAGGGGGGGTCTGGCTTTGGTAGATAAAGTCATTCTCCAACCCGGGGGCGTAGGTCTCAACGTTGCTGTTGCTGTAGCTAAGCTGGGAGGGGTACCTGTCAAACTCGTGGGATGCATAGGAAATGATGAGGCCGGAGCTTTCCTGCTTCGTTTTTTGGATAATCTGGGGATGGTAAAAGATGGGGTGAAAATTGATTCCGACCTGCCAACCGGCATTATCCTTGTCCACGTCCATCCTGACGGAGAACGTTCAATGGTGGCAAGCCTGGGCGCCAATGTGAGCCTGGCCGGAGAAGACGGCCAGATTCCCGAAATGAAGAAGGGAGATATCTTCCACATCTCGGGTGTCCTTGGTCTTCCTCAATTCAATGGAGAACCACTGGCCCGGATAACGAGTAAGGCATTTAAAGCTGGGGCCCGTGTAAGTGTGGACACCACCTTTGATCCCAGAGGTCGGTGGTTTGAATCTGTTGCTCCTGCACTGAGATATATAAATATATTTCAGTGTAATTCTCTTGAGTCTCTTCATTTGACAGGGAAGGACGACCCTGTGTCGGCAGCACAAATGATTGCAAAGCAAGGCCCTGATATCGTGGTAATCAAAGGCGGGTCTGAAGGTTGCCGGGTCTATCATAATGGGGAATGTCAACATATACCGGGCTATAGGGTAGAACAGGTGGACACCACCGGGGCAGGGGATGCCTTTACAGGCGGATTTCTTCACGGCTTGGCAAGAGGGTTGTCCATCAGGGACGCAGCCTGTTTAGCCAATGCGGTGGGGGCATGCAGTGTTACTGCAACAGGAGCTATGTCGGGGCTTCCTACCATGGAGAAAGCACAGGAGATTATGGAGGGTTGTGCTGATGGGGTATCCCTGGATTGCTCAAAAGGGCAGGCAAGTTAGATCATGGGGCGCATCGACCGTTTCCAGCAATTAGGTTTACTGACTTTTCTGGTAATCATGGGAGTGTTATTTAGTATTCTATCCCCTTACTTTATGACCTGGGAAAACCTGAATAATATCTTAGTCCAATCGGCGGTGCCCATCATAGTTGCTGTGGGAATGACCCTGGTAATCGCAACCAGGGGGATAGACATGTCAATCGGTTCTATCCTGGCCATTAGCAGTATTTTCATGGCCTGGACAATGAAGCATGGCCTGGGGGTTGCGGAAGGCATATCCCTGGGAGTCCTATCGGGAACAGTTATGGGTACCTTCAACGGCTTGGGGATTGCAAAGCTTGGTATATCCCCTTTTATTGTTACTCTTGGTACCGCCGGAATTTTCAGGGCGCTTGCCCTGATCTTTACCGAGGCAAGACCCATCTATGGAATGCCTTTGGGTTTTCGCATTTTGGGAACAGGGCAATTGGGGCCCGTTCCACTGTTGATCATTTTGGCTCTGATAGTGGTAGTGGGAGGCTATTTTATCATTGTATGGACTCGATTCGGGACAAATTTGCGGGCGGTCGGAGATAGCCAGGAAGTGGCATATCGAATGGGGGTTCCGGTTAACAGAACCCTAATAGCTGTCTATGCACTTTCGGGGGCAGCAGCCGCCCTGGCAGGAATTGTGGTAACGGCACGATTGAATACTGCCGAGGCCATAGCCGGTTTAGGGATAGAACTTAAGGCCATAGCTGCCGTAGTTATGGGTGGCACCAGCTTCTTTGGTGGGGGAGCCAGCGTTATCGGTACACTACTGGGCGCTCTTATCATCGGAACCCTGGAAAATGGATTGACCATTATTAATGTCCCTTCTTACTATCAGCAACTGGTCATCGGGGTTGTGTTTATCCTGGCGGTTATGGCTGATAGATTATTAAGGGGAGAAAGAGATAGGCAGGAAAAAACTATTAAACAGGAGGCAGGTTTATGAGAAAGAGATTAGATACAAAACTTCGTTTTGCATTAACAACCATCTTGGGAGTTGCTTTAATCCTTGGCATACAATTAGAGGCATTGCACGCCGAAACTACGCTTTTTCAGAGATGTCAGAAGAAAACCTTTGCTAAATTGGGAAAAATTTCAAAACCTAATAAACCGATGCGTATAGGTGTGGTGTTGGTCACCCTGTCTAACCCTTTCTGGGTTTCAATGAAAGATGGATTCGAACAGGCAGCCAAAGATTTTGGAGCCAAAATAGATATACAGGCCGCTCCTCAGGAAAACAGCGTGACTGCCCAGCTTGATATCCTGGAGAATATGGTTGCTAAGGGTTACGATGCCATTGTGGCCTTTACTATAACTGACCAAAATCTCATCCCAGGTCTGGCTAAAGCTAACAAGAAGGGAATCGTTGTTATTACGGATAAAAGGGTGGATATGAAAGCGGCCCGGGAGGCCGGTGCAAACCCGATTTATCTTGGGCTGGTTGATTACTACGCTCAGGGGAAGATAGGAGCCAAATACATAGCCAAAAAACTCAAAAAAGAGGGGGGCGGGAAAGTAGCCATTATCGAGGGGTTACCTGGTGCTCCCCAATCAGAGGCCCGGCGAGACGGAGCCCGTGATGTATTCAATGCAGATCAGTCCCTTAAATTAGTCTCAGTTCAGCCAGGAAATTGGGACCGGATGACGGCCTATAACATAACAACGAATCTGTTGCAGGCTAACCCTGACCTGAAAGGGATTATATGTGCCAATGACATAATGGCGTTGGCTGCCGTAGAAGCGATTGAGGCAGCAGGAAAGAAGGGAAGAGTAACGGTAGTTGGGATAGATTTAATACCCGAGGCGAAAGAAGCTATCGCCAAGGGCCAGCTTGCAGGCTCGGTTGCATTCAGCCCCTTTGTTATAGGTGAGCTTTGTACAAGAACGGCAGTTGCCGCTGTTATGGGAAAAAAGATCCCCAAAGATCTCTATGTTGCCAGTGTGTTGGCAACCAAGAGCAATATTAACTTACTGTATGACTGGAAGTGATAGTTATAACTGTGAAAGGGTATCTCCGAAGCTCGGGGATGTTTATTCCTCTGTTGGGCAAATGGGAACAAAGGAAATCAGGCATGGAAGACTGTGTTGTCAGGATGGAAGGTATCTGTAAGTATTTCGGAGAAAAGGTTGCTTTGGAACACGCCAGCATAGAGTTGCATGAAGGCGAGGTTCTCGGCTTGGTAGGTGATAACGGGGCCGGTAAATCTACCCTCTTGAAGATACTGGCCGGGGTCTTTCCCAAAGATAGTGGAGATATCTTCATTAAAGGGCGGAAGGTACGCATAAACTCTCCCCGGCAATCCAGGTCTCTTGGCATTGAGATGGTTTACCAGGATATGTCCCTCTGTGGAAGTTTGAACGCCTGGGAGAACATCTATCTGGGACGATACCACACTCATCCTCTTCGCAGATCGTTGTTGCCGATCCTGGATAAGCGTAGCATGGCCCGGAAAGCCCTTCAAAGCCTCCGCAATCTGGGGATCGATCTGACTGATATCAACGGACCGGTTCGAAACCTTTCAGGAGGGCAACAGCAGGCTGTTGCAATCTGCCGCTGTCAACTATTCCGTCCAGGGGTAATTCTTTTGGACGAACCTACAGCAAGTATGGGCATGGCGGAACGAGAAAAGGTTTTGGATATGATCCTTGACCTCAAAGATCAAGGGAGTTCGATAATAATGGTGACTCACAACCTGCAGGAGTTGTTCCAGGTGGCAGACCGGGCATTGGTTGTTAAGGAAGGACGTAGCATCTGGTGTGGCCCTTTGGAGGGGATGGAACCTGAAAACCTGGCGCAGATGATGTTTGTTGGGAGGGCATAGAATGCACAATTCAGAGAAGATCCACATCATTTTCGGCAAACCCGGTAACCCTTTTTGGCAGAGAATGCTTGAGGGCTTTGAGACCCATGCCGTCAGATTGGATTTTGAAGTACAGGGATTCTTTCCTGATAAGGGCAGAGACGATGCCCAGCTAAAACTATTGATAGAGGCTGTAGAGTCCGATGCAGACCTGATTATAGTAAACCCAAACACTGTTAACAACTTGATGCCCGGTCTCCAGTATGCCACAAAGAAGAATAAACTCATTATCGATTTGGGTGGTAAGGTGGACGAGGATGAGGCAAAACAAAAAAAATCCGATATTATCCCGTTCGCACCGTAAATTTTAGGGAACAAGGGGCAATAGCAGCTCAATTCCTTCAGGAAGAATTACCGACAGGTTCAGGGGTTGCGCTAATCCTGGGGTTATTAAAATCAAAACAGTCCATTGGACGGGCTTCAGGCTTTGAGGAGGAGATCAAAAGAAAGGGGGTCCTTAGGCTTGTAGACCGAATCTATGCCGATTTTGATGCAACCCTTGCTGCTAAGAGAACAAACCTGCTCTTGCAAAGGCACACTGACCCTGCCTTAATGGGGATTTTCTGTGTAAACGATGCTATGGCCTTAAGCACTGCCTTAAAGGTAAAAGAAGCGGGGAAGGATCAGGATATAAAGGTGGTTGGTGTAGATGGAATAGACGAGGCCCTGGCTGCCATAAAGGAGGGTTGGCTTTCGGCGACAGTGGCCTTCTCACCATCGGAGGTGGCAAAAGGCATCCTGGATTGTGCGTCTCTTCTCCTGAGAGGGGAAAAGGTGCCTTCCAACATAAACGTTTCGAGTCACTTGGTTACAAAGAGAGATATTTAGGTTAAGGGGTACCGGTCTATACAGCAACCGATCTGAGAGAGACTTGATACTGAGGTGATCATTATGCAATTTACTAAAAAAGAAAGGTTACTTCAGGTTCTTAACTCTAAAGGTGTCGACCGACCCCCTGTTATCATTCCGGGTGGGATGATGGCGGGGGTTCTCTGTCCCATTATTAAGGATGAGCATCTCCCTTATCCTGGTATCCATACTGAAAAAGACTCTATGGTGAGGTATGCCCGCCGCCTCCAGGAATTATGCGAAATCGACAACTACGGGGTCCCCTTCTGCATGACGGTTGAAGCAGAGGATTTCGGGGCTCCTGTAGATCTGGGTGATCCTTTCAAGGAGCCGAGAGTGACAGGATACATAGCGAACAGACTCGATGAAATACTGGATGTAAAACCCGATGCCTACTCACGCCATAAAGTTACCCTACAGGCAATAGAAGAACTATCAGGAGAAAACATCCCTGTTATCAGCAATATAACAGGGCCAGTATCCCTTCTCACATCCCTGATAGAACCAACCTGTGTGTATCGGGCCATGGCAAGGCAAGAAAGGGAGGTCAAAGATGCCCTCGGGCATATCACCTCACATCTCATCGATTTCGCCCGTGAGCAGATACAGGCAGGGACCGATGTTATCGTGGTATCCGATCCCGGTGCCTCAGGAGATATCATAGGTGGGCGTCACTTTGGTGAATGTATTGCACCATCGATAAAGAGTATTGTTGACTCGGTTAAAAGCCAAAGGATACCGGTTATATTGCATATATGCGGGAATATCCTTCCTCTCATTAGTCACCTTGACAGGATTTCATGGGACGCCCTTTCCGTTGATTCGGTGGTCAACCTCCGAAAGTTGCAAGAACGCCTTCCCGGAAGGGCACTTATGGGAAATGTTTCAACCCATCTTCTGGCCATTTCCGATGAAAAACGGGCATACAAGGCTTCCAAAAAGGCCATAGAGGTATCAGCAATCCTGGCGCCTGCTTGCGGACTAGCGACAAGCACCGTTCCCAAGAACCTGCGGGCCATGGTTAAGGCTGCAAGAGAAGCTGGGGAAAAATTGGTTTATAAGAGGACTCATGATGTCTGAAAAGTTTACTATATCGATCCTACCAGAAGACAAAAAAGTGGTTGCTGAAAAAGGAGAAAACCTCCTGGATGTCCTTTTGAAGTCCTCTGTCCAAATTGACACGGCATGTGGGAGTCAGGGGATTTGCCGTAAGTGTAAAGTCAGGATAATGGGGAAGAATGGAGAGCCTGAGACGAAATTGGCATGTCAGATAGAGATAATCGGAGATATGGAGGTACTGGTCCCGGAAGTTGATACGAAATCCATTCAGGTTGTGAACAACGGTTTTTTAGAGGTTGACGGCGGACTTGACTCAGAGATGGCAGTTGCTTTTGATATTGGGACAACTACCCTCAAGGCCGAGGTATTCACCATACCGGAAGGGAGAACCATAGCCCGTATATCATCTCTTAACCCGCAGCGTGTCTTCGGCCATGATGTGATGAGTCGTATTCAGGCGGCAAGCAACCCGAACAATGCGGCCACCATGACAGGTATGATCAGAAAATCGATCGAAGGGATGTGTAAACGACTGTTAAAAAGAACAGGAATCTCCTATGAACAGATTTCTCGTATTGTTATTGCCGGCAACACGGTGATGCTCCATCTCTTTTTCGGTATGGACATAACAGGGATGGGAAAATATCCATACACTCCGGTATCGCTCAGTGCAACAGTCGAAGATGCTTCCCCTTTTGGTTTTGATGAATTTATTAAGACCGAGATTATTGGCCTTCCAGCAATCTCAAGTTATCTGGGAGGAGACCTTGTGGCAGGTATTTTGACTACAGGGATACATGAAAAAAGAGAAACTTCCCTACTGATAGATATAGGGACAAACGCTGAGATTATTCTGTCCTATAATGGGAGCTTAATAGCCACATCCTGCGCTGCAGGTCCTGCACTGGAGGGGATGAATATCCAATGCGGAATGACCGCAGGGCCAGGGGCAATAGAGGAAGTTGAGATTGGACACGAAATTAGACTAAATATTATCCCCGGTTATCGGCAACCACTAGGTTTATGTGGTTCGGGGATTATTGATTTAATTGCTGAACTTATACGTGTAGGGTTAATAGATTCAAAAGGTAGGATGCTTTCGTCTGATGGACATGTATCACAGGAGATTCAGAGCAGGGTCAGAAAATACAAGGGTACACATGCTTTCTACCTGACAGAGGATATACTCTTTACCCAGAAGGATGTTCGCCAGGTACAACTTGCCAAAGGGGCTATACTCTCTGGCTTTCGCGCTCTGAAAGAATATTCTGGTATGTCTCCTGAAGATGTTCGATCTGTTTATATCGCCGGGGAGTTCGGTCGTAACCTCAAGCTGGATCACATAAAGAGGTTGGGTTTTCTTGATGATATGCCCAATGCGGAATACAATTTCCTGGGAAACAGCAGCATAGCCGGGGCGAAGATGATTGGGAGCAATCCTTCTTTACTACAAAAGGCAGAAAAAATTGCAGGAAAGGTTGCAGCGTTCCCCCTTTCCTCTTTTGAAGGTTACCAGAGATTGTTTGTTCAATCCTTGGAATTTCCGGGCAATCCTGAGATGGGAGGGGAAAATGCAAAGAACCAAAACTGAGATACTAAATGACCTGGCCGATGCGGTCGTAACAATGGATGAAAACAGGGCTGTTGAGTTGGCAAAAGAGGCCCTGCAGGCAAACATTGACGCATATGAGGCCATAACCACTGGCCTTTCAAAGGGGATGGAGGTTGTCGGTCAGAAATACGAGAATGGAGAATATTTTATACCAGAGCTATTGGTATGTTCAGATGCCATGTATGCCGGCATCGATGTATTGAAGCCACATATAAAAGCAGATTCTATAAAGACAGTGGGGAGGATTGTCATAGGGGTTGTTGAGGGTGATACTCACGACATTGGAAAGAACCTGGTCAAGATCATGCTGGAGTCTTCAGGGTTTGAGGTTCATGATCTCGGCAGAGATGTCCCCTTAAAGAGGTTCATAGATGAATCCGAAAGGCTAGAGGCGCAGATAATCTGCATGTCAACATTGATGACCACAACCATGGTGGGGATGGAAAGGGTTATCGATATGCTCCGAGGTGCAGGATTGAGGAAGAGGTATAAGGTAATGGTAGGCGGAGGCCCCATATCTCAGTCATTTGCCGATAAGATCGGGGCGGACGGTTATGCACTCCATGCGGCTTCCGCGGTGAAGAAGGCGAAAGAACTGTTGGGAATAAGCTAAAGGCTACTGGACTAATATTCGAGAATAATGGAGGCCATAATGCTAGCTGACAGAATGACCTCAGAAGAGAGGATGAAAGCACTAATCGAAGGGAAAGAAATCGACAGGGTTCCGGTTAACCCTTTTATCCAGAGTTTTGCTGCTAAGATTTCTGGCATACCATTTAAAGAATTTTTTGCCGATCCTGAAAAGTGCCTCAATGTTCAGCTTCTTACTAAAGAACTCTACGGTCATGATGGCGGGTTCTCCTTTGGATGGACAGACAAGGGGGCATGGGAGTTTGGGGGAAAGATAAGCTATCCTGAACCCAATCAGCTTACTCCGCCCAGGAACGTCGATAACCCTGTTAAGACACCGGAAGATGTAGACAGACTTCCCGATCCGGACCCAAAAAAGGCAGGCCAGTTTCCAAAGATGATGGAATTTGCAAGGCTTTTAAGGAAAAAAGGTCTGCCTATAAACCTCTATGCCGGTTCCCCCTCCACAATGGCAGCATCCGTCATAGGTAAGGAGAGGATGCTCAGGTGGTACTATAAGGAGCCGGAAGCACTGCATAAGGTAATGAGAAAGGTCACGGACTTTATTCTGAGAAATACCGATTGGTTTATAGGCGAGTTCGGTGCTGCAAGTATTACGGCCAACACATCGGTACCTATGGAGACTAATCAACTGATATCACCCAGGATGTTCAGAGAATTTGCCTTTCCCTACATCTGTGAAATCCATGAAAAACTCATAGCAAAAGGGGTCAAAAGATTCTTCATCCATCTGTGTGGTGATCACGAAAGAAACCTACCTTTCTGGGAGGATATACCCATAACTCAAAGGAGTATCATAAGTATCGGTTCAGAAATGGATATAGAAAAGACGGCGGCCTTCTTTGGTGAAGATTATATCATTGGAGGAAATGTACCTACCACTCTATTGCAAATCGGAAGCTTTGAAGAAGTACAGGAGGCATCGAAGGAATGTATACTGAAAGGCAGAAAACATAAAGGAGGGTACATCCTAATGCCTGCCTGTGATCTTCCGCCCTTAACTCCCCCTATAAATGTCTATGCGATGATGAAGGCGGCAAGAATGTGTGAAGGATATGTACCGGGAAACTGATTTTCTTTGATTATTTCCTGACATTGCTTTTGACCCCTCTTCTTTGAAATATTTTTTCAATAGGGCACTCGTATCAAGATAGAGGATCATCGGCGGTCCTCAATGGCCATTTCTGAAATCGGTTTGCCAGGTATCTCGAAAGGATCAGGAACGTCCTTATCGATCTGACTTGTTGGGAAAGTTATCAAACCCTGCATGACCAAAGGATGCAGCGACTGCCTCAATGATGTCTTCTGGGAATTTTCATTAATGATGCGCGCGATAACTTTACCTCTCTCGGTAATTAGCACGTCTTCACCTTTCTTGACAAAAGAAAGGTAACTGCTTAACTGATTCTTAAGATCTTTTATTCCTGCAGTTATCATAATGCTACCTCCTGATTTGGGGGCTACTTTGTTGCAATCATAGCTACTTTAGCTGTTCTTGTCAAGACGTTTTTTCTTATGCAAAAAAAGCT
>Ga0210049_1000851_pt1 | contig 27431 bp, 22 predicted proteins | sample CryGeyCG2014_300_2_FD_183964 | JGI IMG/M metagenome (GOLD analysis project Ga0210049, IMG submission 183964) | Groundwater microbial communities from aquifer - Crystal Geyser CG06_land_8/20/14_3.00 (SPAdes) (version 2) | ecosystem: Environmental > Aquatic > Deep subsurface > Groundwater | place... | reverse complement strand
CCCGCCACATTGCCGATAAAAACCTGATAATGTTCATTGGCGGGTGGCCGGCGTTAAACATTTTTCGGCCTTCAATTTCCGACCAGTTTATTGTATTTTGCAGTTTATGCTCTAAACTGCCCCGATGACTGTAGTGCAAAAATGCTTCTTTTAGTTTCCCCACTTCCCCGTCAATCTTTGGCTGTTCATGCAATTCCCCTTCCCACTTTATAAGCTTATCTTTTCTCATCAGCCGAAGGACATAATCGGGCCACCAACCGCCGTGATATAAAACTTTAGTCAAACGGATATTTTTACGGGGGATGGCATAACCTACAAAATTTGAAATTTGAAATTTGAAATTTGAAATTGTATGGAGAATTTCCTCTTTAAGCTCGGGAGTGACGCGTTCGTCGGCATCAACATAAAGCAGCCATTCACCCAAAGCTTCTTTGGCGCCTAAATTCCGGCGGTCGGAAAAATTTGAATAAACCGGAGCTTCAACTATTATCTTAACCCCAAACTTCTTTACAACCTCAAGGGTTTTGTCGGTTGAACCATGGTCAACCACTACAATCTCATCCGCCCATTTAACCGACTCCAGACAGTCTTTAACAACAGGCTCCTCATTTCTGGTTAAAACAATGGCTGTCAAATTTGTATTATGCATTCCAAGACCCTTTTCCAAATCTAGCCAAATAAAAATCTTTGACTCCCGCCTTTTGCCATTGGCGGCCGGTTTTTATCAGTCTTAAACTTTCTTTTACTAAAGCAAGTTTTGATCGAAACGGCGCATATTTCATGCCGAAAAGCATCCGGTTGCGGGTCGTAAAATAATCATGCAACCCTGAACCGCTGGCCGACGAGCCGGAATTCAAATGCCAAATCTTCGATGCCGGACAATAAAACAATTTAAATCCGGCTTTTTTCGCTCTAACCGACAAGTCGGCATCTTCAAAATATAAATAATATTTCTTATCAAAAAAGCCAATCTTTCCGAAAACTTCCTTTTTAGCTAAAACTAAACAACCGTTAATATGGTCCGTTTCCCCAAGGCTATCATATTGCCCACCGTCAACTTCATCAACTCCGCGGTGGGTAGTATAAACATTATTCCAGTCTATTAATCCTCCGGCATACCAAATGACCTTCCCTTTCTCCTCGTCTTTATACCTTTCTTTATGAAATTCATATCCTTTTTCAAAATAGATTTTTCCCCCGACCAGGCCTATTTTTTCGTCCGATTGCGCCGTTTTAACCAGTTCCGTCAAAAATCTTGGATCGACCCTGGTATCGTTATTTAATAAGCAGACGTAATCGGCTCCATTTTCAAGCGCATATCTTATTGCGACATTGTTTCCCTCCGCAAAACCCAAATTCTGCCGGTTTTCAATCAAGTGTATATCGTATTTAGTATTTTGTATTTTGTATCTTTTTATCGTCTCTACACTTTCATCAGAAGAGCCATTATCCACAATTACTATTTCAAGAATAAAATTGTCAATTTTGATTTTCATTAGCGAGGCAAGGCAATCCAGTGTCATTTTCCACCCGTTCCAATTAAGAATAATCAAGGAAATCTTTTTCATCTTCTACAAACGGCAATCAACCAGGGAAAAGAAATTGATATTTTCACCTGCGGATAATATTCTTCCAGCAATTTTTTGAATGTTTTTTCATTCCAAAAATTAACATGCTCAGGATGCTTGCCTAATGTTTTTAAATATTTACCAGAGAAAAAAGAAAAAATAGAAAACCAGGGTTCATAAGGGACAGAAAAAATCGCTAAAGGAGCAATTTCTCTTGCCTTCAGTAAAACTTCTTTTGGATTTATTAAATGTTCTAAAACTTCCATCATTAATAGTAAATCATAACATTTATTGTTTTTTAAAGAATAAATGTCCCCTAGAAAATAATTCACCAAAGGATTCCTATTTTTTGCTTTTTCCAGTAGGTCACTGTTTAAATCTATCCCGGTAATCCGTAACTCCCTTTTTCTTTCTAAAAAATAGTGATGAGGAAATCCTTCTCCGCAACCAAGATCTAAAATATCAACCGCACCGCCAAGCTCTATTTCAGATAATACCTTTTTTAAGAAACAGTTAATAAAAATTTTCCTGATTTTGTGCCCATATTTTTTTTCATCTTGAGATCTAGTCATCCTTTTTTTTACCTTCTTTAACACTTACCAGCAACTCCGCCATTAAACCCAAACTGAAAAGCTGGATACCGACAATTACCAGAAGCATACCAAAAATTAAAAGGGGCCGCCGGCCGATTGACTCTCCGGAAAACCAAACAGCGGTTAAATATACCAAAATGGCGGAACCCAAACCGAACAGGGAAATTCCGGCCGTTCCGAATAACCGGAAAGGCTTGGTTTTAAAATTAATCAAAAAAAGAACCGTGGTTAAGTCAAAAAAGCCTTTAAAAAATTTAGAAAATCCGTATTTTGACCGGCCGTATCTTCTCAATGCATGACTAATTTCCGTCTCGCCAATTTTAAATCCTTCTTTGGCGGCCAAAATCGGAATAAAACGATAGAGATCGCCATAAAGACTTAAATTTTCCGCCACTTCCCGCCTGTAGGCTTTAAAACCGCAATTTATATCATGAATTTGCAGCTTGGTTGTTTTTCGGATAATCCAATTAAACAACCTCGAAAAATAAACAATGATTTTTTTATCATATCTTTTTTTCTTCCAACCCGACACCAGGTCATACCCATCTTTTAATTTTTCTAAAAGCTTATTTATTTCCTCCGGCTGATCTTGTAAATCCGCATCCATGGTTATAATTATTTCTCCCCGAGCTTTTTTAAAACCAGCCGTAAGGGCAGCCGATTTTCCTTTGTTTCGAATAAAGTTGATTAATCTTATCCGGCCGTCCTTTTCGGCTAATTCTTGGACAACCTTAAGAGAGTTATCGGTAGAACCATCGTTAACAAAAATTATTTCAAACTCTTTCTTTAAAACGGCAGTCAGCCTTTGGTAAAGCTCTGTCAAGCTTTGTTCTTCGTTTAAAAAAGGAATAATTACGGAAATCATATTTTTTTCAGTTTAAAAACACTAACTTCTTTAGTAATTAACCACTGGTTGTCAATATTTGCCGGTAAAAATGAAGATATCTCCCAAACCGGATAAGTCAAGACAAAATCACCATCGCCCCCGGCTACAACGTAAAGAATATCTGATTGGGGGTAATTTTCAACTGCCATCGGCTTTTTTCCTTTAGTTTCAATTATATAACGATAGGGGTAAGCGCGGGTGTCACCATCCAAAATGGCGGCAACATTAAAATTTCCACTGGCGTCATTAGCAATAATTTCACCTGCTTTTTTAACATCGTCCATCTTCCAGTTTTCAGGCATTCCGTAACCATGATTTCTTTGGAAATCAATCTTAGTAAAACTAGAAACAACAAGAAGAAAAAACAAAAGTTTAAATAAATAATTAAACTTAGTCTTAAAAACTTCCTGAAAGAATAACCCCAAGAGTAAAAAAATAAATGGGTAAATCGCCCCCAAGTAATGTTCAAGCATTTTGCCCGGATATAAACTCACGACTCCTAATTCCAGAAAAGTAAAAAGCAAGACTGTTTTGAATAAAATATTTTTTCTTTGTGTCCGGATAAGATAAAAAATTGTTCCTAAAATAAAAATAAAAAAAGAAAGATAAAAAGAACCACCGCCAATTAAAAAATAAATACTTTTAAAATAATAAGAAACAAACTTTGCCGGATAGTTAAAAAGTGAACCGCCGACGGCCTTTCCTTCCCCTAAAAGAGAAAAAAAAGCGTTCGTATTAAAAAATTTGTGTCTTAACTCAAAAATCAAATAAGGCAGAATTCCTAAAATAAATCCCGAAATCAAAAAAACAATTTTTTTAAAACGAGCTTTTTCAAGAAACAAGAAAACCAAAAGCCCAAAAAATATCCCAACCGAAAGAAAGTTTGCCTGAACTGAAATTCCGGCAAAAAGACCGGAAAGCAGTAACCAAAAAACTTTTTGACTTTTAAAATAACCGGAAATCGCCCAAAGAGAAAAAATGGTAAAGCCGGTTATAAAATAAGAATTAAACATCGTCCGGCCGTACTCAACCATTAAAGGTGAAAACGCAAAGAGCAAAGCCGAAAGTTGCCCCGCTGTTTGATTTTTGAAATTTTTTCCTGTTTGAAAAAGCAGAAAAATTGAAATTATGGAAATTAAAGAAAAGCCAATCGCCGGTCCGATAGGATTTAATTTAAAAATACAGAGAAATAAGGCATTAAAGTAATGATAAAAAGGTCCAAAGTGAACATCGGAAATACTGGTGGGAGGACCGAGTAAAGTCAATTTCCCCGCTAAAATGTCTTTGGCAATCAGCATATCTCTTCCTTGTTCACCTAAAAAAGTGGTAAAAGCGCTTATTTTAAAGAGCCGGAAAAAAGCGCCTATTAAAACGATAAGAACAATCATTCAAATTTTTCTTTTTATCCTGAAGTAAATTTTTTCCAGAATGCCGGAAGAAGTTTTAGATTGCCAATAATAAAAGTCGGAAACCGCCCTTTGGGCCGATTTGCCCAAATTCTTGATCGGTATTTGCTCAAAGCCAAGTTTTTCCCAGACTTTTAGAACTACCGCCAATTCAGAAAAAGCTTGTAAAAAAGCTAAGACTAAACCGTGAACCCCATCTTTATATCCGCTGCCGGCAAAAAACCGGGAAAAAAATTCACTGCTTGGTTCAGTAATTAAATCCATTCCTCTGAATTTTTCCCCTTTCTTAATAATTTCATCTGCCTGGATATCGGAATAGCGGTTTAATCTTTCAATAAATTGGGAAATCGTTTGAAAATTATGATGAATTATGGCATACTCCTGCTTGGCTTCGAGCGTTAATCTGTTCCCTTCGGTCGTCGGTGGAACATGAATTTTGTCGGAAAATTTAACCCTGCCCTTTCGGAAAAATCTAACCAAAAAGTCCGGCCACCAACGGGAATGCTGAATCCATTTTCCAAAAATAATATTTTGGCGGGGAATTTCAACAAAATCCGCTGTATTTTCTTTGGCAATCTCTTTTAATTTTTTCACCAAAGTTTCCGGCAGTTCCTCATCTGCATCAATTAAAAAAGTCCAATCACCGGAAGCTTTCGAAAGAGCAAAGTTTCTGGCCGGTTCGACAAAGCGGGTATAGTCATAATAAAAAACTTTAGCCCCGTATTTCTTGGCAATATCAACCGTCTTGTCGTCTGAGTGCATATCAACAACTACAATCTCATCCGCCAGCTGGTGGACTGATTCCAAACACCGCGCCAGATTCTTTTCTTCGTTGTAAGTGTTAACGACGACCGAGACTTTCATTTAGTTTATTTTACTCTAAAGATGACAACCTCGCCATTTTCAAAAATCTTCTCCGCTTCAATATCATTTAGGCCTAAGTTCATTTTTTGACCCTTAACCAAATAAATATACCTTATTTCATTTTCCTGCAAAAACGTCCTTCCCCACAACTGATCGGCAGTCAAAAAAAATAATTGAGAATCTTTTCTTCTTGCCTGCCAATCAAAGCCGGTAATCTCCAGGTTCATTTCGTCTTCCAAAAATGTTTGGTGCGCTGACAAGGCGCTTATGTAGGCAGTGGTTTCATAGGCATAAAGCGGTTTCGGCTCGGAAAACTTGTATCGCCAGTCAGAATTAAAAGGATAAGATAAAACGCTACCTGCAGGTTGATTTTTTAGGAAATTTAAGCCTTCCAGTTCTTCAATACTGATTCTTGAGGGCGGACGCGACGGCAGATAATCATTTTTTAAGGTAATAATTGTTGTCGGAAGTGTCAAAATTATCAAAATAATACCCACCGCCACTTTTTTAAGTTTTCCTGTTTTTCCAAAAATATTACCGATTGTCACACCCGTAAAAACAGCCATTAAAAACTGAAAATAATAAAAAAATTGAATGGTGTTCCAGGGATTACCCTTTTGGATAAAAAGCAAGGGCAAAACCAAAGAAATCGTTAAAGCAGAAAATAAAACCAGTTCAATCGGGTTGATTTTTCTCTTTTTCCAAACAAACCCGCCGTAAAAAAACCCGACGGCTCTGGTTCCCAGATTGCCGAAAATAAAAATTGCTAAAGCCAGGCCTTCGGCCAATAGCCATTTAAACCATTTCCCGGAGTGAAAATAAGCAATTCTGGCATTCTCCAGCTTGAACCATCCCAATCTGTCCGAAAAGGCAATCATTGACCGGGAAAACCAAAGAGGCGAAAAAACCAGAAGAGAAGATGCCTTTAAATTAAAAGGCAAAAATACAATCAATGCAACTAAAAAACTTCCGAAAAAAAGATGAAAAATCCCTTTAAATTTAGCCCGGTAAAATTTCAAGGAAAGGAGAGACAGACAACCGAGAGAACCAATTGCCACAATCCCCGCATAAACTTTTATTTGAATTAATAAACCAAATAAAACGCAGCTTATTATTAAATTCTTTTTATCGGGATTTTTGAGATAGTCCACCAGTTTGATTAAACCAACCAGCAAAACAATCAAAGACAAGCCGTAAGGAGGATTAATCAAACCGGAAATTGATTGATTGGCCCAAAAAGTTGACTCGCCCCTGCCCAAAATCCAGCCCCAACTCCCGCCGAAATAAACAAAAAACACGGCCCACCAGGCTGAACATTTAGAACTTAGCCAATTGTAAACGAACTTATAAGTTAAAACCCCTATCAATACTGCCATTATCAAAGGCACCGCTTGAAAGTAAAGAACAAGAGGGCTGATTGTTGTCAACCGTGATAAAAGCGCAATAATTAGATCAAACCCAAAATGATAATTGGTTAATCTTGTTCCCGAAAAAACCGGATTATTCAGCGAAAAATTCTTTAATTGGTTTATTAAAGCCAAATGCCAAATTCCATCATGCCCATTCGGCCCCCAAAAACCCATCCCAAAAGGGTAGACAAGGCCGGATTTGGCCATCGGCAGAGACAAACACCAAGATCCTAAAATTACCAATATCAATAAACTCAAATTTTTCCTTAAAAAGAAAATTACCAGCAATAAAGTAATTAAGTAATAAAGTAATAAAAAAACTTTTTCTATCCCAAAAGGAATTTTTTGTTCACCGAATTTTTTAACCAATTCATTTTGATTGACTTCGAAATCTAATAATTTTTCAGAGCCGCTAAACCTAACCGTATCGATTTTATAGGGATTATTCAAAGAAAGTGTCCCCCACGGGTTGGCGGTTAATAAATTTGCCTCCGGCCACTGCTCGTTATAAATTCGCAAATCAACAATCATTCCTTGGTTAAGTCCTATCCGATAACCGGTTGACATTTTCCATTCACCCACCCAATGATCAGGAGAAATATCGAATTTCTTTTGGTACCAATCCGAAAAATTACCCATTGTTACCGCTTTCAAATCACCAACCTCAATCTCTTTCTTAACCGCCTCAATCTGCCGGTCAAATTTATCACCCAATTTTTCCCAATTATTATCGTTCTCCAACCCGATGGTTAACTGGCCAAATTGATTACGGTTATCAAAAAGATAGTCATTCATTAATTTTTTAAAATAAACAGCGTCAAGACCGTGGCTTAAATAATCGTTGGCCTGAACGCTATAAGTGCTCTCTCTTACCGACCCACCATAACCAAGAATTGGATCTCTGGCCGCCCACCAAAAAACCACCGCGTCAATTTTGTTCTTATGGGTTTGGGCGGGAAGCAAGATATTGTACCTTGAAGGATAATAAGGAATCCCCCACCAGCCGCCCCAAATCTGATAACCGTCTGTCCCAAATTGATCGGCACAAATAAGAATTCCGGTTACTCCATATTTCTCACTCATATACCGGACTGAGTAAGCGTCAATATGCCACACCCCAACTGATTTTGGATAAAAACCAAAAAACTCTTTAAACTTTTCAAAAGAAGCGTCTATGAGCTTAATTCTTTCCTCCGGCTTATATCCGGAGAGAAAAATTTTATTGGCATCATGCCAAAAAAGCCCTCCACCGGGATAACCGACTTCAGCCAGTTCCGCCAGTCTCGGGGTAATTTCCAAAAAAATCCCCAATTCATCATCCGGTCTTTCAACGGCTAACTTTTTAAAAAAAACTATTCCCTCATTGTTTGAAAAAGCGTCATACCGCAAAAGCCAAGTAGCGGGAATCTTTTTTTGATTTAAAGGAGCAAGCAGGTTATTAACACTTTCCAGGAAAAATGGGTTACCGGGGTCCGAAAACTCGTTTCCTCTGACCGGATTGACTACCGTTACAAAAGAATCTCTTCCGGAAACATTTTTTGCCGAAAGCAAAAAAAAGAAAAGAAAAAAGAGTAAAAAACTAATTTTTTTGTTTAATTTCATGCCAAATAAGACTGATATCTTTTAAGAGAATTCTGCCTTTAAGAAGATAAGAAAAAAATAAATAAATTATTGCCCCTGATAAAACCTTGAAGGAAATAATTAAATAACCGCCTTCCCAAAATCGCAGAAAATATAAAAAGAGAGCCAGGGCAAAAGAAGCAAACAAAGGCTTACCGACCGAGTCAAGTAGGGCAAAATTAACCAGTTTTTTGGCCATAATTACCGCCACAACCGAGGAAAGTGAAATTATTCCTACCCCAAACGCCACTCCATTGTAACCAAATTTTACCGCCAAAATCGGAATAATCAACCAAGTCAGACCCAACCACATAATCATCAACTTAAAAGTTTTTTTAACATGTCCTATCGCGTTTAGCAGGTTGGTCATTGAGGTCGAAACGGTCGCCCAAGCACTGTTGAAACAGTAAAAATACAGCGCTAGAACAGCCGGCTGCCACTTAAGATAACGGGGAATAATTTTTACCATCTGGGGAGCCAGTGTGGAAAATCCAACCAAAACCGGAAAGGTTAAAAAGCATAAGAAGAAAAGAGTTTTTTCGACTGATTTTTTCAATTTCTCTTTGTCATCCTGCAACCGGGAAAAAGCAGGGAAGGCTACTTTTGAGACATTGTCCATAAAAAAACGCAAAGGCTGTTCGGCCCATTTTTTAGCCCATCCTAAATAACCAAGCCCGGTAGTACCGATAATTTTCCCCAACACAATTGTCATTAAATCATCTTTAAGAACCGCGATGACAGTATTTATTTGGTACGGAAGCCCGAACCGCAGCAATTTTTTTAAAACCGCTGAAGAATAAGAAAAACCGATTTTCCAAGGACTAACCGCATACATAGCCACCAGCCCGACAACCCCTCTGGCCAGTACCGCCCAGGTAAAACTGGTGATACCAAAACCCCTCCACGCCAAAAAAACGGAAACAAGATTAAAAACTAATGTTTCCAGTATTTGGGGAACAATCAGTAAATTAAATTTCAGCTTCCTTTCCAAAATAACCGAAGGAATTGTTTTTAACGAAGAAAGAAAGAATGAAAAACCTAAAGAATAGTACAAAAAAAGTGCCGGCTGATCCAAACCGTACCATTTTTTAACCCCAAAAGACAGAAAAAACAATATTACCAGCAGTAAACCAACCAAAGTTTCTTGAATCAAAAAAGTAGTTTTTAGGTCATTTTCTTCAAGCGGTTCCTTTTTTTGAATCAGCGCCGCCGCCAAACCGATATCGGAAAAATAATTAAAAAAATTAATAAAAGCGGAAACCAAGAAAAAAATCCCAAAAATACTGGGCTCTAAAAAAACGGTTAAGAGAAAGGTTGAGGCAAAAGAAATAAATTGAATTAAAAAACTGCGCGAAGTCAAAAACAACACTCCTTTAACTGATCTTTTAGCGATCTCCTGCGAATCACCCCCAAGCTCGGTATCATCAACAACCATAACGATATTTTATCATTTATCAATTAATAACCGCTTTAAAATAAACAATTTTATTTTTTTCCGCCAAATTGGGAAATCCATCGTCTTCAAAAAAACATTGTAATGATTCGTCTCCATAAATAAAATTAAGAGCATTGCATCCCGAAAGAGCGTTTTTTGCCTGAGTGCTGGTCCCCCCCCACTCCCTTGAAGGTGATTGATAATTTTGGTCATTTTTGAAAAAAATAATTGACCCTCTAGATAAAACAGGATATTGGCCCCGCACAGAAATAATTAATTTTTGGGAAGCTTTTGCCCGGTTGATCGCCCAATAAGTTTTTGAATAGTAATTTACGGTTAAGTAGGACAAAAGAAAAAAAATTAACAAAAAAAGATATTTTGTTTTTTTAAAATCATAAACCAAATAAGTAAAAAGTCCTGCCAATCCGAAAAAAGGAATTTCCAAATAAAAGGCAAACCGATGATTTACCAAGACAATAAAGGGAGAGAGTGTAATAACAAACCAAAAAATAAAAAACCAAGGCATGTTTTTTAATTTTGACTTGGCGGCTGTCTTTACTAAACCAATAGTTAAATTAACTAATAAAATTATTAAAAAAAGAATTATCAACCTACCCAAAACAGGAGATGCTTGGAAAAAACTTTCATTAATTTTAAAATTATTAACAAAATCAACTAAACTTTCCGGAGCACCTATTCCCCATAAAAAATACCAAAAGTAATTATTTACAATTGATTTTAAAGAAAGACTGATAATATAATCCGAACCGTTAGGTATTAGTCCGAAATACCACCGGGCGAACAAATAACTAATCAAAATAAATACAAAAGGCAAAACCCTGCTAAATTTTAGGGATTTGCGCCATCCCAATAAAAATAAAACAGCCGGCAGGGAAACTGCAGTTTCCCGGGAAAGCAAGGCCAAAACAAAAGTTAGTATGGCAAAATTATTTTTATTTAAATATAAATTAACAGTTAAAAAGAAAAAGAAAGCAACCAGAAGTTCTTCTACCGCGGATAAATAACTTAAACTGGTCAAATGAAATGAAGCCAGTGAATAAATTAAAGTACCGAAAATGGCCATATCCTTTTTTTTAAACAACTTCCACGACACCTTATAGACCAAAAATACGTTAAAAGAAAAAACGGTAAAGTTAAAAGCATGAAATAATCCGTAATTTAGCCCGAAAATTTTTTGTCCCAAATATGAATAGATATTGATACTTAACGGCCGATAAAAACCATACAAATTTGAATTTTTGAAAGAAAAAAAGTTTAATACTGAAATAATATCTTCTACCCGACTCATTTTAAACCGGAAAAAATCATCTTGGGAAAAATATACCCCGAAAGATTGGCGGAAAAGAAAAGCGCAAATTATAAAAACAAATAAAAACCAGGTTTTTTTAAAAACATTTCTCAAACCGGCAAATTTGAACAAAGTAAAAAATGCCCTTACCGCATCCCCCGCCTTTATTTTTTTACCTTCATTGTAACTTCTGGGTTTCGTTTGAATCGGCACCTCTAAAATTTTATGGCCCAGCTTTAATATTTTGGCAGTAATTTCCGGCTCAATTTCAAAACGGCTGGAGCTCAAGTTAAGTTTTTGATATACTTCCCTGGTCATCATCTTATAACAAGTCTCCATGTCGGTCAGATTAGATCCATAAAGTACATTCGTCAAAAATGAAAGAAAACGATTAATCAGATAATGAAGAGGTAAGGAAGTTTTATTGACTCCCCAAAGTTTAAATTTTAACTCTTTAAGGCGGTTGCCATAAACAACCTGCGTTTTTTTCTGAAGTATCGGCAATAAAAGTCTTTGATAATCATTAGGGTTGTATTCCAAATCCGCATCCTGAATTATTAGAACATCTCCCGTCGCGTTTTCTATTCCTTTTCTTACCGCCGCTCCCTTTCCGCAATTTTTTTTAAAATTAAAGATTTTTATTTTTGTATCTTTGTTTCGAATTTCGTGCTTAGAATTTCGGATTTCCGACAATGTATTGTCGGTTGATCCATCATTTACAATAATAATTTCTTTTAGCGTCTTTTCGGCTAAAACAGAATTTATCAGTTTTTCAACTGTTTTTTCCTCGTTATAAACCGGAATTACCACCGAGAGTTTCATTTTGAAGAAATTTTATTTTTTTTTCTGAAAATTTGGTAAAAAAGCAGGCACAAAGAGACAACAGAAATCAAATTTGCCATAAATCTAACCGGAGTATTTCTTAAATTTAAAGAAATTAAGTGCTCTCCTTGAGAAACCACAATTGTAATCAGGCCTAAAAAATTATCGTGGAAAACTGTAGTTTTTTTGCCGTCAATTTCCACTTTCCATCCCGGAAAATCGTAGACGGGAATCTGTATCTTCGCCTCCTCTGAAACATTAATTTTAAATTGATACCAGTCTGTTCCTTTTTTGACATCATGTGTTTCTGCCTTCCCTTCTTTAATTTCCGGACGGTTGGGAGCTGGTCCGCCAGGAGGGGCCTTAGCAAAAATCGGCAAATAATCAAAAATGGCGTCGGTTTGCAGTTTATTCCAGCCCTTAGCCGAAAAAAGTTTCTCTGTGTCCGTCATGGGAAATATTTTTTCTACTCTGAAAAACTCAATATTAAGACTAATCGTTAAAAACACAAGCAATAGTGAACACAAAATTTGTGCTTTTTTATTCTTGAGTAAATAAACTGTTCCTCCGCCCATAACGGATATTGAAAAAATAACCAAAGTTAAAAACCGCCAGGGAAACTGCAGGTATTCGATCATCGGCAGGTTCTTCCATAGCTGAACGGAACGGGGATGAACCATAAAAAGACTGCCGAGAAAAATAAAAAAGAAAAAATAAAAAAGAAAAAATATTTCTTTTTTTAATTTTTTCTTCCAAAACAAGTAATTACCGCAGATAAAAACCAAAACCGCCAAAATCCAGTGAAAAACACCAACTTGAAAAGGCATACCGGTTTCTTGCAACCAACCACTTGAACCATATCCCCAAAATCTCGTAAATAATAATTTTCCAATTGAGACGTAGTGGGCTAAATAATTAAAATAGCCCATCAACATCGTCTCAACATGAACAAATCTTTTCTCTAAAATTACAGGTAGGGTAAAAAAGGCCGCCAGACCTACTCCAAAAAGTCCCCCAATTATCAAATTAACGATTTTCCCCTTAAGGTCTTTTTTCTTAAGCCAAATTAAAAGTAGGCCAAAAATTCCGATGACCGGAGTAAAAATAAAGGCCATTAAATTATGCGACAAAAGCAGTAAAGCAAACATGATTGCCATCACCGGCACAAATTTTCTATCTTTTCTGTCAACAATTTCATAAACTGCCCAGCAAACTCCGGGTAAAAAAGCCAACGCCCAATGCTCATTCATTGCCCCCCGGACATAAACATCAACCGAATGGTAAGGCGCGAAAATATAAAGCACCGACGAAAGCAAGCCTCCGAAGTCACCCCAAAGCTTCCGGCCGAACAAAAACATTAAAATCCCCGAAATTAGAAAACCGGCCACAAACATCGCCTTGGTCGAGTCTAAAAAAGAAAAACCCATTAAGTGGACAATCTCGCCAAAATAAAAAGGCAAGGGCGGATAGTAATTAAAAAGCGGGTAACCATAACCATAACCCATATCCGGCACCCAACGGCAGGGAAACTGGCCGTCTTTGATACACAAATCCATTTCATAAAGCCGGCCGACTTGAAGATCATCATGAATTGAAAAATATCCGGGTTTTAAAAGATCACGGGAAGCAATAAGGGTAGCTGCCAAAATCAAAACTGCAAAAATCCACTTTTTAAACTTCATATACTGATTATACGGGACTATCTAATTATTTCAAACAAAAGAAGACTCTCCTGTTCGCCCGAAGAACTGACTGCTTTGGGATATTTGTTGATTAATTTTAATCTTGAATCACTGCCTACTTTCAAACGGGTGTCGTTGACAAGCAAAAAAACCCGATTGTCCGCCAATCCGCTCAAAAGTTTTGGAGAAATTTCCGTTACCGGTTGGCCGACACCAATAACAGTTATGTTGGGAATCTTTTCCAAATACATTTGCAGTCCGTCCGGCAAGGTGCCAAAATAACCTTCCGTACCGACAAGAGCTTTTTGTGTTTTTGCCACTCCTTTAAGGTAATCCGCCGCTTCTTTAATCCCGTAACCGGCGGTCCACATTTCCAGATAGCCCCTTCTTTCTTCCTTGGACAGCCAGGCTTTTTGGGGTGCGCTCACCAGTAAAAATGACTGATACACCGGCAGTAAAAACACTATCACCAAACCGCTAATAACCAACACCTTTCTCTTTGTTCCCCGGCAGAGTTGCTCTAAGGCAATCGCTGCAAAAATCAAAAAAATTGGCACGGTAAATAAAATATATCTGGCAGTAAAAACCTTAGCAATCGCCCCTTGTCCCAACAAAGGCAAAAGCCACCATAAAAGCAAAAAAACTCCTGTTTGAAACTGCTTTTTCAAACACAAAAATATTCCCAATATCCCCGAAATGAAAACTGCCGGCGTTCCCAAAATCCAGTACCAACTGACAACATCTTTCAAGTGACCGATTAGCGGATTAAACGGATGTTTAGTAATCTCACTCAGAGAAAAAACGTAGTCTTTGTTGCGAATGGCAATCATCTGAAATTCCGGACCTAAACGAAGGATATTGTATATAGTAAAACCAAAAACTAAGATTACTCCCCAATAAAACAATATATTCAAAAACAGCTTCGCAAGGCCTCCCCTTTTGAGGCCAGTTTTAAAATCAAACAAAAGACCTGATAAGGGCAACATTAAGGCAAAAAACAGAGCCGGAGATTTGGTAATCAGCCCAAAGCCTAATAAAATGCCGGCAATCATTGCCAAATCCAAACGTAAGTTTTTAATCAACAAAATACAAAATACCAAAAACCAAATACCAAACATAGAAAGCAGTCCGTCTGACAGCGCCATCCGGTCAAAAAAAAGACAAAAAGGTGAAATCAAATATAAAAGTGAAGAAAATAAAGATATCTCCTTTTTTTTAAACAGCAAATAAGACAAAAATCCTACCCCGATCATTGTTCCTAATCCCGCTGTCACAGAAACCAATCTTCCTGCCACCAGCGGATCGGAAAATACTTTTAAAAAGGGAATCACCAGCCACATAAAAAAGGGCTGTTTGCCATCCGTTAGAGGCAAAAACCGAAGCGACTGTACCGCTCTCATTACCTGCGCCCATCTGATATAAATGGCCTCGTCACAAAAGACTGGAATAATAGTTAAATGAAATAATCTTGTTAAAAAATAACTACAAACCAATAGCAAACTTACAACAAGTCTTAATTTGAAATTTGAAATTTGAAATTTGAAATCAATTTTCAATTTATTAATTTTTTAATTTTCAAACATTATAAAGACCCCTTATATCGTTAAGTTTAACCCTCAGTATCTGGAGCAGCATTTCTTTTGATTCTTTAAGATAGCTTTTTTTCTTGCCCTTGGCAATGTCCCGGTCCTTCCAGATAACCGGAACTTCTTTTATTTTATAACCAGATTTCTCTGCCAGAAAAAGCAGTTCAACATCAAAAGAAGTCACTTTCCATCCCTTGACCACTTTTTCTTTTTTAAAAAACTGCAGCATGGGAAAAATATGTCTGGCGACATCCGACCTAAAAGCCTTAAACCCGCATTGGGTATCGTTAATTTTTCGCAGCATTAAAGATTTTCTAAACAAGCGAAAGACATTTGAGCCGATTTTTCTGATTAAAGAAAAATTTTCCCTTTCCATTCCCCTAGATCCGATCACCACTTCGAAGTCTTTAAAAAAGGGTGTCAGTTTTAAAAGCTCTTCAATCGGTGCCGATTGGTCCATATCGGTAAACAAAACGAATTCCCCTGCCGACTGTTTTATTCCTCCCCAAACAGCTGAAGGTTTTCCACCATGAGGATTTTCCACCAGTTTAAAACCTTTCTTATCTTTAATTTGTTTTTTTACTATTTCCCGGCTGTCGTCGGTTGAACCATCATCGGAAACAACCACTTCCCAAGAAAATTGCTGTTTGGTCAAAAAATTATAAACCTCATCTAAAACATTTCTTTTCAGATTTTCGCTTTCGTTATAACAGGGAATAACGATTGACAAATATGGTTTATTGTTCGCCATAATAAATCCTTTCTCTCTTTTGGACGGTTATATCGCCCCAAGAGTAGTTGTCTTTAATAATTTTACCGATTGTGTCCTGCCTGTCCAACCACGCTTGTAAAAATTGCGGATGTTCGCCGTCTGGTTCATATAGAGTATACAGATTTTTTACTAATTTTGTTTCCGGCTCTCGGCCGTACTCTCCCGCCCCATACCAACGCATCAAATAAGAATATGAATAATAAATTTGCGGCGGGACATAAAAATCGGCATTGAATTCTTCTTTGCCTGCCTGGCTGTAAATCCAATCAATCGCTTTTTTCTGAGCTTCCAGTTTAATTCCAATCCCGGCTTTTAAATAATTTCTAATTGAGTAAAGGTTAGAAAAAGAAAACACGATCAGAAAAGCACAAACAATCACTTTGCCGGCCAAACCCTGTTTTGTCAGATAATAGAGGCCAACCGAAAAAATCAGAAAAAAAGCCGGCACAACTCCGGTAAAATAATAATCCCAAACATAACCGTGATTGCCCTGATAAAAAAAGTAACCCAATAAAGGCACAAAAAGCCATAAAAGCAACAATTTGCTTTCCTTTAAAAACATTTTTTTCTAAACAAAACAAAGGGTGCGGAAAACAAGGCTAAAACCAGCAGTCTTAATTTCCCCGATTGGGGAAAAAGCTTTCCGGCAAATACATCATAATATGTCAAAAGGCGCAGACGGACAACCTGCAAAAACGAAAGCTTAAAACTTTTTTCTTCGACTAAAAACTTCCTAAAGGCGGACAGCAAAATTCCGTCATGCCGGAAATTAAAATAAATCTGCGGTAGTAAAGTCAAAACAAATACCAATATACCCAATACTAGATACTTGATACTGGATACTCGTTTTCTCTGCCAGATTAAAATTACGATTACTGACGGCAGAAAAAAAACTGCCGAAGCCGCTTCCAGCTGCAGACAAAGACCAACCAAAAATGAACTAAGAACTATGAACAATGAACGATGATTTTCAATAAATTCATACAGGCAAAACAGTGCCAACAAAGTAAAAAAGGGCAAAGGATTTGGATTGGCCAGCCAGCGGGAAAAAGTTACCTGACCGTAAGAAAAACCGTACAAAAAGGCCGCCATTAAACCAACTTGCGTTCCAAACATTTTTTTACCCAAAAAGTAAAGCAAAAAAACTGCCCCCACCGCCAGCCAAGAAAGACCGGCCGCGGCGATTACCGGACTGCCCCTGCCCAAAAAATAAAAAGGAGCCAATAAGTAGTAATAAAAGGGGCCCAAAAAAATTCCGTCAATCCCCGTCACCGGCCCGATCAGAAAAAATTTATGATAATGGAGTAAATCCCAAATTATCAGCGCGTCTCTGCCCTGGTCATACCAAAATCCCAAAAGCAGATTTAAGCGGAACAAACGAAAAAAAGCAGAAAAAAGCAGAATTAAAAAAAAGAATAAAATATTCAAATTCAAATTTTTTCATACCTCGAATCGGCTAATTTTAATCTGAGTATTTTTCCAAAAGTTTTTATCAAAAACCCGCGAGAGACTCGTCGACGGTCTTTTTTTCTGATTAATTAAATTACATATTTTTGTCCACTTTTTTTGCCTTTTAACAATTTTTACCAGGCCTAAATTATGAGAATGATAGACATTAAACTGATGGTTTCTTATCGTCTGAAAACCACGGCTTATCATTTCCCTCGCCCAATCATAATCTTCACATTCCGGCAAGGACTCATCAAACTGATATTTTTTCCTAAGGTCTTTTCTGATTATGGCATTTGTCGTTGTTATTGGAAAATTTACCCCGTCTTTCTTTAAAATTCTACTTCCCAATATTCTTTCTAATTTCTCCCATACGCTACCGTCTTTCCCTGAACAGTAATGACCATCTACCGCAGCAATTTTGTCTTTGGCCACTAAGGCTGATAATCCGTCGGCTAACCAAGTTTTGGAAATCGGCAGGCAATGACCATTGGTAAACACCAAATAGTTTGTCTTGGCAATATAAGCACCAAGATTGCACGATAAGGCGTGACCAAATTCACTGTCAGGGATTTGCACCAAGGCAGCGACAGGATAGCTTTTAATTAAATCTAACGTTCCGTCCTGGGAGTTATTGTCAATGATTATTAACTCGAATTTTTTTTTCGTCTGCTCACATAGTGAGTCTAATAAATCTTTTAGTTTTCTTCTCTCATTCTTACACCTTACAATAATTGAAGTTTTTATCATATCGCTTCGCAATATCAATAACGGACCAGTTTAAAGAGTTTAGTTCCCCAAGGAAATTCCCACTCTTGCTCAATTTTTGACCAGCCGAAATTGGCAATCTCCGCTTGAGGATGACCAACGGGCTGGCAGTCTTGAATTTCGCAAACGACAAAAAGCTGATCCGTAATCGTTTCGTCCGCTTTTTGGGCATCAATCTCCACCGCCTTCTTCCCCCATTTCTCCAGAAAGTACCGGTAACCGGCGTCATAATTTTGTTTGGCAATCAAGCCCAAATTAAAAGGCTGACTTTGGACTTCACCGGCAATTTTTTGGCTTATTTCGGCCGTTTTTTCCATCTGACAACTCGGCGGATATTTTAGAGGGTTTTCAATCAAGCTTAAAATCAAAACCAATAAAAATAAACCGGTGGCCAAAAATTTCCCCAATTTTTTGAAACGGGACAGAGTTTCCAAAATTACGGCGAAAATTAAAAAAACGGCCGGATATAAAAAACCAAAATAATGGTCATAAATATGCTGTTTGTATAACCCCATCCCCGTTAAACCTATAATAAGCCATAAAGATAATAACAATTCTGTTTTACGAACAATTTGTTTGTCACGGTAAACTAATAAACAAGATATAATAAATACTATCAGGAACGATCCGGTAAATATCGAAATCCAAAAGCCAAAAATCTCATTTTTCCCGGCCAGCAAGCGGGTAACCAAGTTCTGCCAAAGAGGCCAAATTTGCGGGATTGCTTTGTACGCTTTCAAATTAACCGTTGTTTGTCTTTCCGAAAAAAATTTATAAAACGATTTATAATTTATGAAATTATGCCTCAAGTCAAACCAAATTAACGGTAAAACCGTTAATAGCGCAAAACTCAACCCGCCCGCCACGCAAGCCAGCACCAATCGCCTTACCCGAATACGCGACTGATCACTTATCTTGCTGGCATTGCGGGCAGGAGTGCAAAGTAATATTAGTTTTATAATAAAAAATATACCTACAACCGGAACCAACAAAATTCCCAAATAATGAGATTGAATGGCAAAAGAAAGAAGCACGCCTTCAACCGCCAGCCAATAATATTTATCTTTCTGCCAAAATTGCCAAATCCCCCAAATTATCAGCAATGCAAAAAAAGGCATGACATTGGGATTCCAGGAAGAACGAGATAAAACAATGGCGACCGGGGAAACCGCATATAGCAGCGAAGCCGCCAAGCCGACTTTAGGTGAAAACCATTCCCGGCCAAAATACCAAAGAAAAAAAGTTGTCGCTCCGGCAAACAAAGCAGTCCCAATAGAAGGACCGGTTGTCCCCATCAAAATATAAAAAGGCAGCATCAAATAATAAAAAAGCGGGCCCAAATACATATTCCCAATCGAGGTCATCGGCCCGATCAGAGTAAATTTAAAATTTTTAACCATCCTCAGCCAAACCAGCGCATCCCGGCCTTCATCCCCCAGAAAAGTCATATAAGAAGAAATTCTGAAAAGACGCAAAAAAAGGGCTAAAAAAACAATCCCCAATATAAGTTTATTGTTTTTAACCCAAGAAGTTATTTTATCTGCCACCATAATTTTCCCAAATCAACAAAAGATTTAAAAATTACTTTTAAATTTGCTCCCGTTTGTTTGCCTTCTTTGCGTGAGTAATGATGAACCCCGACTTCGGCCACTTTAAATCCGGCCTTTCTTGCTTTTCCTAAAAGTTCGGGTGAAATCATTCCTCCCCGTTGAGACTGCAGTTTGGGAATTCTCTCAATCACTTTCCTATTTACCAGTTTAAACGCACAATCGACATCCCGTACCTTTATTCCCAAAAGCAAATTGGCCAGCAAGGTCCAGCCCCAACCAAAAATTTTCCTGATCATCGAGTCTTGGCGGTTCAGGCGATAACCAACAACGACATCCGCCTTTTTGCTTCTCTCGATCAGTTTGTCAACTTCGGAAAAATCAAATTGACCGTCAGAATCAACAGTTACAATCCACTCAAGCCGGCTGTTATAAAAACCGGATCTTAAAGCCGCTCCATACCCTTGGTTGGGATTGTGAGTAATAACCTGAATAAAAGAATATTTTTCCGCTAATCGTTTAGCAACTTCGCCTGTTTTGTCTTTAGACCCGTCATCAACAATAATCAGCTCGTATTTTTCGGCAACATCCTCCAAAACAGGAATTGCTTTTTCGACCGTGTTTTCCAGATTTGCCTCTTCGTTGTAAGCCGGAAAAAAAACCGATAATTCTTTTAATTTATTCATTCACGCCTTCCAAGAGCAATCATATCATAAATTTGCTATCATCTATTTAGTGAAGATTAAACGGGATTTATTTTTAGTCATTCTTTTTTCGCTTTTAACCACGCTTATAGTTTGGCTGCCTTTTTTATGCAGTTTTAAAGAGGGCATTATTTCTCTTTTCAAAAATTATGATGGGCCGAATTACTTAATCATAGCCAAAACCTGGTACGATAAAGCCCTCATCGGCCGGACTTTTTCTCTTCCGATTCCACTGGAATATTATCCCGCCCATCTTCCGGGCTATCCTTTAACAATTTCTTTGCTTAACACCATTTTAAGGGGCCCTTGGGCAATGCTGACCTCAACACTGCTGGCCACGATTGGTTGCAGTCTTATGTTCTATCTTTTTGTTTTAAAATTTAAACTTTCCGAAAATCCTTTATGGCTGACATTAGTGTTTTTGATACTCCCGGCAAGGTGGGTAGCCGTAAAAGCGGTTGGCAGCCCGGAGCCGCTTTTTATCTTTGCTATTTTGGCTTCGTTTTATTTTTTTAAAAGCGCTTTTGATAAAGTCGAAAATAATTTACTCTCAAAAAAGAAAATTGTTTGGCTGGATTTACTGCTGGCGGGAATCTTCGGGGCTTTGGCGCAGATTACCAAAAGTCCGGGGATTTTGCTTTTTATAAGTTACTTGAGTTACTTGGGATACTTAAGTTACTTAAGAAAAAAAACAATCATAGGGAGTATAAAACTTTCCCTTCCCCTTCTTCTAATTCCGCTTTCGGCGCTGGCTGTTTTTATTTTTTACCAATTCCGCACCGGCGACTTTCTGGCTTATTTCCATTCGGGAGATAATTTTCATTTAGTTTTTCCTCCTTACCTTGGATTTTTCCCGGAAAGAAGCTGGCTGGGAACTTTTTGGAGCGAAGACATGGTCTGGCAGTATTTACTGGGCGCATTGACGGTTGTTTTTTTAATCAAACAAAAATATTACGACCTTGCTTGTTTTGCGGGAGTTTTCTTTTTGGCAACTACTTTAGTGGCCCATCGTGATTTGGCCCGTTACTCACTGCCGATAATGCCTTTTACTCTTATTGCCTTTGATTCATTTATCCAAAAGAAAGAGTTTAGAATCGCCCTACTGATCATTCTCCCTGCCATATACTTATACGCGATTAATTTTATCGCCGGCAACACCGCCCCCGTCGCCGATTGGACACCCTACTTATAGGTTAAGACTAGGATAAGGCGGCGAGTTATAATTAAGGTAAGGAATAAAAGTGACTGAAGAAAAAAAACAAAAATTGTTAGTTTCCGAGATTTGATCGTATACCAAAACACGTGTAAGGCAATGCTTCTCGTAATGAGGGAGATTGTCCCTAAACTCCCCGAGTCAGAAAAATACGATTTAAAAGATCAGCTTTCTCGAAGTGTCAAAGTTATACCACGTTTAATTGTCGAAGGTTACGCTAAACGTCATCAAAAATTTGGATTCCAAAAATATTTGGATGACGCAATGGCAGAGTGTAACGAATCAATTGTTTCTATCGAACAATGTCACGACATTTATAATGTTGACCCCGAAATCTGTAATAAATTAGTAATAGTCTATGATCAATCTGCCCGTCAAATTTTTAAACTGGCAGAAGCTTGGGACAAATTCGACAAAAATAGAAGAAGAAAAGGTGGCCTCTCCCAAACCCCTTAACTTAACTCGCCGCCTTACCTAAACCCAAACCTAATCATTTTTTCTTCCAAATAAATTTGTTATAGACAAACCAGTTATAAGGAACGGTAAAGCCGAAAATTACCACTACCAGGATAATCTGGCGGTATTGATCCCCAAACAGTTGAGTACCGCCTCCCACCATTAAAGAAGGAACTAAAATTCCCCCAAGTATGGATGATAAATTAAAGGCGATAAATTTAGCCGCTATTTGTTTTGGCGAAGTTATTTTTTCTTTAGCAAATGTCCAAAGATTATTCCAAGTGAAATTGGAAACAATTGCCAATTCCGAAGCCAATGCATTCGCCCAGAAATTGATCATACCTATCGGCCAAGGAAATACCGTTTTGAAAAACCGGCTGAAAATCATCAAGCCAAAAAAATTAACAATAAAACCAAAACCGCCGACAATACCAAATTTAATGAATTTAAGAAGTTTCGGCGATCTTTCAAAACGAATCCTGGTTGAATTTTTAAAAGTTTCAATAATGTCTTTCACAAACTGCCAGGAAAAACCAACCTTGCTTTCGCCCGCTCTTCTATTTCCAAAAACAGCGGGAATTTCAATAAATTTTGCTCCGGTTTTAGATAGTTCATAGATAATGGTCGATTGAATCACAAATCCACGAACATTAATTTTACTCAGATCTACCTTATCGAGGATATTTTTTACCCTAATGGCCTTAAAGTTACCGGCTTTATCCTTCACTTCATGAATTCCCGCCCAGTAACCGTTCAGCAGATCATTGGAAACAAAATGAGTTAATTTTCTAAAACCGGTAAAGGCATCTTTGGCTCCCTTGGTGTGACGGGAGGGAACAACCACATCGTAATCATCATCAATTTTTTTCAGCATTTCCGGAATTAATTCCGGATCCCATTGAAAATCACAATCGTTGGGAATAACCACATCTGCTTTTAATTCTTTAACCGCATGGCCATATCCGGCAATTAAAGAAACCCCCAGTCCTCTTGGAGTTTCCAAAAGAAAAAGATTCTTTCTTGTTTTTGCCAGCTGGCGGACAATATCTCCTGTTCCGTCAGGAGAGTGGCTGTCAACCACCAAAGTCACAAAATCATACTTAGGATTTCCCTGCCTGCCGGCAGGCAGGTCCTTGGCAATTCTTTCCAAAGTTTCCACCATCGGGGTAATATTTTCCTTTTCGTTGTATGTCGAAAGCATGTTGACTACTTTCATAGTTAATTTCTCCTTTGAACTAAATATAACATATTGGTGTGGTAAAATAAAAAAATGCAGATAGACATTGTTACCCTTTTCCCCGAAATGTTTCAAGGCCCGTTTAACGAAAGCATTGTTAAACGAGCCCAAGATAAATCTCTCGTCCAAATTAATCTTCACAATCTGCGCAAATGGACAAACGATAAAAGAGGCACGGTTGATGACCGGCCTTATGGCGGAGGCGTGGGCATGGTGATGATGGTTGAACCAATCTTTGAAGCCCTCCAAACACTAAATCCGAAATTCGAATTTCGAAATTCGAAACAAATTCAAAATTCTAATTTTCAAAATTCAAAAACAGTTTTATTATCCCCCCGAGGAAAGGTGTGGAAACAGCAGTTAGCGCAGGAATATTCTAAATTAGATCATCTTATACTTATTTGCGGGCATTATGAGGGAGTTGATGAAAGGGTAAGAGATTTTATTGATGAAGAAATTTCCATCGGCGACTTTGTTTTAACCGGCGGCGAAATTCCCGCAATGGTAATGGTTGACTCTATTATTAGATTAATCCCAGGCGTTCTCGAAAAACCCGAAGCTGTCCAAAATGAATCATTTTCTAACCATCACCCAACCACTATCACCCATCACCTACTTGAGTATCCTCAATATACTCATCCTGAAGATTTCAATGGCTTAAAAGTGCCGCCCGTTCTTCTTTCCGGCAATCACGCGGAAATTGAAAAATGGCGAGAAGAAAAAGCACTCGAAATCACCAAAAAAAACCGTCCTGATCTCACCCCAAAGTAATGTAATTAATTAAACCCTGCGCCTTCAGTAACCAAAATCCCCACGAAAAGTTATAACACACTAATGGTAAAATACCACTATGCAAAACCTTATAAATTTTAAAAAAAAGACTGTTTTAATAACTGGAGGCGGAAAAAATATTGGCAGGTCAATCGTTGAAGTTTTTCTTCATCAGGGGGCAAATATCGTTGTCAACGACATCCTTCCTTTGGAAAAATGCGAAGTGTCCAAAGAAATTCTTTCCTTCCCAAAATTTTCCTTTTCCCAAGGAGACATTACCTCTTTTAATTATCGGGAAAGATTAATTAAAGAAACTTTAAGTAAATTTTTAAAAATTGATGTTTTGGTCAATAATGTCGGCATTGGATCCGGAGAAGGATTTTTTGATATACAGCCGGAAATAATGAAAAAATCAATCGAAACCAATTTGGTTGCCCCTTTTTTCCTTTCACAAAAAGTAGCCAAGCAAATGGTAAAAACAAAAACCGGCGGTTCAATAATTTTTATATCTTCAATACACGCTAAAATTCCTTCCGGGAACGCTGATTACTCTTCTACCAAATCAGCCCTCAATATTTTAGTTAAAGAAATGGCTTTTGAGCTGGGAAGATTTGGAATCAGGGTCAATGGCATTGCTCCGGGTAAGATTGACGCAACTGCTGAGAAAGACAACCGTATCCCCCTGCAAAACATTTCCGGTTTACCGGATGATATCGCAAAAGCAGTTTTATTTTTTGCTGACAGCAACTTCTCACGATATATTACCGGGGAAATTCTCACCGTTGACGGCGGGCTAAGTTTAGATTTTCAAAGATAGACTCAAAGATTGCTTAAACCAAGTAGTTTTTGTATAATACACCTGCCAAAAAAAATGACTAAAGAAGTACAAAAAGAAAGAAAACCGATCAAAGTAATCTATGTGTCTTCTTACATTCCCCGAAAGTGCGGGATAGCTACCTATACAAAAGATTTAACTAACGACATAAACCAACTGAATCCTTATGCACTGGCGGAAATTTTGGCAATCAACAGAATCGAAGAAAATTTATCCTATCCCTGGGAGGTCAAATTTAAAATTAATTACGACAGCCTGGAATCATATATTCAGGCAGCCAACTACGTAAATCAATCCGAAGCCGATTTCGTTCTTTTAGAGCACGAGTTCGGACTTTACGGCGGCAGAGGGGGAGATCATATTCTCGCCTTTATCCAAACCTTAAAAAAACCCCTAGCCGTAACCTTTCACACCATAATTGAGGATCCTTCTTCAGATTTCGGCATCGCTCAAGAAAGATTAGCCGATACCGCCAAAGCAAATATTGTGATGATCGAAGACAGCCGGCAAAAATTGATCGAAGAATACAAGATTCCCGAAGAAAAAATTGCCGTTATTCCCCACGGGACCCCCGACCTTCCTTTTGGCAACAATGAAAAATTCAAAAGAAAAAAAAGATTGTCCAATAAAGTTGTTTTGGGAAATATCAATTTACTCTCGGAAAACAAAGGAATTGAGTATTCATTAGAAGCAATTGCCAAAATTGCCAAAGAATTTCCCGAAATCGTATATTTGGTCATTGGCCAAACTCACCCTATAGTTTTACAAAAAGAGGGTGAAAAATATCGCAATAGCTTAAAAAAAAGAATAAGAAAACTGGGGATAGAAAGCAAGGTCAGATTTATTAATGAATACCTTTCCCTGGAAGACCTGCTTGAATGGCTGCAGGCAATTGATATATATATAACCCCATATCTCAACCCTATCCAAGCCTCATCAGGAGCTTTGGCATACGCTATCGGGGCCGGGAAATCGTGCATTTCAACTCCGTATTTATATGCCAAAGAGGCCTTGGGAAAAGAAAGGGGAATTCTGGTTCCTTTTGAAAATTCACAAGCAATTGCGGAAGTGCTGCTTAATCTTTTAAATAATCCCCAAAAAAGAAAAGAAATGGAAAAAAGAGCCTATGCGTACGGCCGTTTAATGACTTGGTCTAGTGTTGCCTTACAGCATTTAGACCTTTTTAAAACAATCATTGAAAACGACAATAACCACCATTAAATCTTTTTAAAATGGAAGATTCTTCCCGGGTTCTCCAAAAAATCAAGCAGCTTACAACCGGTACCGGTATTTACCAGCATGGAAAACTGGATAAATCCGATCCGATTTTTGGTTACGCCCTGGAAGACCAGGCCCGAGCTTTAATCATTGCCCATGAATTTGGGGCGAAAGACCTTGAGGAAATTTACCTTAGCTTTATTATCAGAGCCAGAAACAAGGACGTTTTTCTGAACCAATATTATTACGAAGATGGGCGTGGATTTATCGAAGATACTACCCCTCTCACTGTCCTTGACAGGCAAGAAACTTATGGTATCGCCCTGTGGGCGCTTTTCTCTACCAACAATTTTCAAAATAACAAAATTAAGTTTTTGACTGATCAAATTTGTGCCAACACCCGCCTGTGGGTTTCTCCAAGGGCTATCGCTTCTGCCCTTTTAGGTTTTAGCCACCTACCTACAAGCCTCCCAGAACAAAAGTTGGTGGAAAAAATGTGCAGTTTGTATAGACAGGTTGCTACCAAGGACTGGCAATGGTTTGAAAATTATCTGGTATATGCTAACGCTATTCTTCCCTGGGCAATGTGGGAAATCGCCATTTCCAGAAAAGGTGAACAGACAAGGGAAATTGCCGAAAAGTCAACCAGATTTTTGCTTGAAACTTGCCAGGTGAATGGTATCCCCTGTCCGATTGGAAACAATAACTGGTACACCAAAGGCGGGGAAAGAGCAATCTACGATCAGCAACCAATCGATCCCGCTTATATGGTCTGCTGTTTAGAAAAGGCTTTTGAAGCTACCGGCAACAAGTATTATCTTGATTGGGCGGAAAAGTGGTGGAAATGGTTTTTCGGCAATAACCTAAATAAGACTCCAGTCGTAACGAATGATTTTTCCTGTTATGATGGCTTAAGTAAAGAGGGTTTGAATAAAAACCAAGGAGCAGAATCTAATATTTGCTTTTTGCTGGCTTATCTGGCCGCAAAAAGGCTGGGAATCGCTGATCTTTAAATCAGAGAGTTTAAAAGTTTTTCTTTTTCTGCGGTGGCAACACAAACAGTAGTATCCGCCGCGCCATAGTAAAGATACAAAATCCCTTCTTTTTCTACCAGACCAGTTGGAAAAACAACATTCGGCACATCCCCTTCTATCTCATATTCCTTCTCTGGCTCTAAAACAGGTTCTTCCGACCGGTAAATGACTTTTGAAGGGTCTTTTAAATCCAAAAGAGCCAAACCCGCCCGATAAACTTTATTCTCATAATCTACGTCCTGCACTC
>Ga0210049_1000835_pt1 | contig 27577 bp, 27 predicted proteins | sample CryGeyCG2014_300_2_FD_183964 | JGI IMG/M metagenome (GOLD analysis project Ga0210049, IMG submission 183964) | Groundwater microbial communities from aquifer - Crystal Geyser CG06_land_8/20/14_3.00 (SPAdes) (version 2) | ecosystem: Environmental > Aquatic > Deep subsurface > Groundwater | place... | reverse complement strand
AAGTTTATTCATTGCCAGAAAAACTGGATAAACAGATCGCTAGTCTAAAATTAAAAACAGAAGGAGTTAAAATAGACTATTTGACTAAAGAACAGAAAAAATATTTGCGAAGCTGGAAAGAAGGAACATGAAGAATGACTTAACTGTTATCATTCCTACGTTAAATAATGTAAAAGGACTGCACTATTTATTGAAATATTTTAAAGATAAACCTTATAAAGTAGTTGTGGTTGATAATAGAAAAAAAAATCTCGGTTTTGCCGGAGGAGTTAATAAAGGAGCGAAATATATAAAGACAAAATGGCTACTAATTTTGAATGATGATGTTGAATTCTATGATAATACTTCAATTAAACGTTTAATCGAAGTAGCGGAAAAGAGGAAATTAGATGCTGTTTCTCCTGTTTTGGAAAATCCAAAAGGAAAAGTAGAAAACTATGGTTATAAGCTTTTACCAATAGGGAAAATAAAATTGGTAAAAGAATTTTCAATTTTCAATTTACAATTTTCAAATATTGACGGATTGACGGCGGCATGTCTGCTAATTAGAACATCAGTATTCAAGAAGTTGAAAGGCTTCGATGAGAAATTCTTTGCTTATTTGGAGGATGTGGATTTTTTTATTAGATTCAAGAAAGACGGATATAAGATGGGAATAGACGCTGATATTGAGGTTCTCCATAATCATATGACGACAACAAAGACAATGGGTAATTTTAAGGCGAGGCAGGATATAATCAATTGGTGGAGGCTTTACTTTAAGCACCCAGAGAAGTTTAGGTTTGATTGGAAGTTTATAATTGAAAGATTGAGAAATATCTCTGGCTATATCAAGGCATCTTTATGATAAAATTTTATTATGGCTGAGATCATTTTTAATAACGTCAACAAGTATTTTTTTCTTCAGCATCAAAAAACCCTCAAGGAATTGGTCCAGGCAATCTTTAAAAAACAAAAGACTTTAGAGCGAGTACATGCGTTAAAAAATCTAAATTTTTTCATCAAAAAAGGCGAGGTAGTCGGCATCGTCGGGAAAAACGGCGCTGGCAAGTCAACTCTTTTAAAATTAATCGCCGGCGTTTCTGCCCCAACTTCAGGCAGCTTGGAAATTAAAGAAATGGTTTCGCCTTTGATTGAGTTGGGAGCTGGTTTTCATCCCGAACTAACTGGTCGGGAAAATATTTTTTTAAACGGAGTCATCTTGGGGTTAAAAGAAGATTATATTAAAAAAAAATTTAATGAAATCGTCGCTTTTTCCGAGATTGCCAGATTCATCGATACTCCGATTAAATACTATTCGTCAGGAATGTATATGAGACTGGCATTTTCTGTGGCAATTTTTACCGACCCGAAGATTTTATTGGTCGATGAAATTTTAGCCGTTGGCGATACCGCTTTTCAGGCAAAATGTTTAACTAAGATGAATGAGTTTAAAGATAAAGGCGTGACCATAATCTTTGTTTCCCATGCGTTAGAAACGGTAAGAGCATTTTGCACCAGAGTGCTTTATTTAAAAAAAGGTGAATTAATGTATGATGGAGAAGTGAATAAAGGGATAGATCAATATATTAATGAGAAATAATATGTTAAAGTACTGGGAGTTAATAAAACATTTAACTTTACGGGAGATTAAAGGGAGATACAAACAGAGTTTTCTAGGTTTTTTCTGGATTATTCTCAATCCTTTTTTTCAGATGGTGATTATGAGCTTTGTTTTTTCCACCATTATGAAACAGCAAGGATTGGGTATCCCCTACCCGATTTTTTTGTATGCCGGTCTTCTTCCTTGGCTTTTTTTTAGCAACTCTTTAGGAAGCGCGATGAACTCTTTAACCAGCAATTCTTCATTAGTTAAAAAAATTTATTTCCCCCGGGAGATTCTTGTTCTGGCCACTCTTGTTGCCAAGGTTTTTGATTTTATTCTCGCCTTTATCATATTTGCCATCCTTATGTTAGTTTTTAAAATTAACCTTTCTTGGTATATGTTGCTTTATATTCCCATATTTTTTCTGCAATTTTTTTTCACCTATGGACTGTCTTTATTACTCTCCGCTCTAAATCTTTTTTATCGCGATGTCCAGTATCTTTTCGATCTGGTGTTAACTCTATGGTTTTATCTGACACCGGTAATTTATGCGACTGAATTCTTTCCGGAAAAATACCGGTTTATTTTTAAACTCAACCCGATGTCAGTCTTTATCAATGCCTATCGACAGGTTTTATTTAAAGGCGATTTTCCTAAGTGGGAGAGTTTAGTAGTTGGATTACTGATTTCTTTGGGACTTTATTTAGTTTCTCATCGACTGTTTAAAAAGATGGAAGGAACATTTGCGGACGTGGTATAAGAGTTTATAAAGATTAAATACCCAGTATTTTTCCGATGAAAGTAATAACAACGGCGATGGTGATGACAACTGCTCCTAAACGAACAAAGAAACTAGTAAATCCACGGGAAACATACTTACCCATAATCTCTTCATCTTCGGAAAATTTTATAAGAAAGTAAAAAATTACCGGCAACATAGCGCCGTTTAAAAAGTCGGCATAAAGAGTCAGTTTAAAAAGAGAAGTTTGAGGAAAAAGGGTGATAATCAAGGCGAGGATAATTTGAACAATAAAAAATAAATAAAAAAGCCGACCTTTTTTAAAGTCAGAGTCAAGACTACCTTCGAAGCCGAACATCTCGGAAAAAACATAGGCGGTTGCCAAAGGAACAATGGCTAATCCAAGTAAGGAAGCGCTGAATAGACCGATGGAAAACAATAAAGTCGCTAGTTCGCCTGCTAAAGGTCTCATGGCTAAAGCAGCGGTAAATCCGTCAGTAACAGGAATTTTATTAATAAAAAGAGTGTAGCTTACAGCCACGACCATTGTCCAGGCAAAAAAGTTAGAAACAATTGATCCTAAATAAACTTCAATTTTTTCTGCTTTAAGATGCTCTATTGATAGTTTTTTATCAATAATGTATGAATGGACAAAAAACTGTCCCCAGGCAGTGACCGTAGTTCCCAATACAGCAATTCTTGAGAACCAATATTTAAAATCAAACAAATTAGTTTTTTTAGGAAAGATGAAACTTTCATTAATTGCTTCTGACCAATTAGGTTTAGCCAACCATGCTGACACTACATATGCTAGATAAAAAAGAATCATAAATAAAAATATTTTTTGAAGATTTTTGTAATTAAATTTAATCACTATCATAATAAGAGTAATGCAGATAATAATTAAACCTATCTGCCAGGGGATATTGAAAAGTTGGAGTGAGGCTTTTAGGCCAGAAACGTTTTGGAGCATTACTCCTTGATTAGTAATAAAATAAAAAAAGAAAAGTAAAAGCGAAATAAAAACACCAAATCTTTCTCTGATTAAATCTCCGAGTCCTTTATGAGTAACGATGGCAATTCTTGCCCCAATTTCCTGAGTAATAGCCAAAAGCATCGTTTGTGGAATAATGAGAAAAAGAGAAGCCATTCCGTATAGGGATGCAGCCACACTATAAGTAGCCACACCACCAGCATCATTATCAGAGACAGCGGTAATAAATCCTGGGCCTAAAACAGCAAAAAAAATTATAAGTTTATGACGATATTTACGAAGAAAATTACCGATCTTGGTAATCATTTAAATATTATACATAATTTCTCCACTTTCTTTTACTCTTTAAAATATCTTCTCTGACTGAAAGATCAGCCACGTGGATGAACCATTCTTGAAAAAGTTTAATAATAAAAGAAATTCCAATAAGAAAGTATAGATTTATTTTTGGTATATAATTTCTGAAAAAAATAACAAAAAAAGCGTTTTCAAAGTAGTTGGCGAAGATCAAAAATAGCTTCCGTTCTCCAGTAAAATAAAAAATCAAAGTCCCAATCATCCGCCAGAGAAAAAGAAAAAGAAGAAAATTACGGAAAACCGGAAACAGCTGCCAAGCGAGAATCATCTCATAAAGAAAAACCCAAAAATCAAGAGCTTTATCAATTATCTGATATTGTTTTTTGGAAACAACATAATGAGCGAAATCAGCGTCAATGACATCAAGGGAAAATGATAAAATAATAGCTGTAGTTGGCCAGATGAGGATTAAAGGAGCAGATAAAATACGAAGAAAAATTATTAAATAATATAAGTATTTCATATTATGAATAATATCAGAAATTTTGCCATTATTGCTCATGTTGACCATGGAAAATCAACCTTGGCTGACAGGTTATTAGAATTAACTGGTACGGTTGAAGCAGGAAAACACGAGGAGCAGATGCTTGATAGGAATCCGATTTCGAGGGAAAGAGGGATTACGATTAAGCTCGCGCCGGTTAGAATGATCTATAATTTAGGCTCGATACCGAAATTTTTTGACGCAGTGGGGACCCCTAACCCCAAAAGCGCAAAAAATTTGGTATCTTCGCCTAAATATATTCTTAATCTTATCGATACACCCGGCCATGTGGATTTTTCCTACGAAGTTGATCGGACTTTGGCTTGCGTTGAGGGAGTGATACTTTTAGTTGATGCTAGCCAAGGAATTCAGGCGCAGACGATTGCCAATGCTTATAAGGCGATTGAGAAAAATCTGTTGATTATCCCGGTGATAAATAAAATAGATTTACCAAATGCTGATGTTGAAAAAACAAAGAAACAGTTGGTGGATTTTTTGGGAGTTAAAGAAGAGGAAATATTCGCGGTTTCGGCGAAGACTGGGGAAGGGGTTGCAGAATTACTGCAAGGAGTAATTGAGAAAATTCCAAATCCTAATAGTTCTCGACAAACCATGTTCTCGACAAGCTCGAACAGTAATTATTCTTCGAGCGAAGTCGAGAAGAATAGTATTCAAGCATTGATCTTCGATTCATATTATGATTCTCACCGAGGGGTGATTGCTTTTGTCAGGATTTTTGACGGAGAGTTAAAAAAAGGAGACAGAGTCAAGTTAGCTAATTCTGGAGTCGAGTTTACTATTACGGAAGTTGGTTATTTTAATCCGGACCTAATTCCTAATGAAAAATTAAATCAAGGAGAAATTGGTTATGTTATTACCAATCTTAAAGATATTCATCAGGTGAGAGTTGGTGATACGATTACGAATGTAGGGACAGGTCGCCACCTGTCCTTACTCGGTTATAAAAAGGTCAAACCAATGGTCTTTGCCTCAATTTTTCCAACCGATAGCAATGACTATCTTAATTTGAAAAAAGGATTAGAAAAGCTATATCTTAATGACTCGGCTTTACAGTTTCAGGGAATTTATAGTAAAGCCTTGGGAGCTGGATTTAGGGTGGGATTTTTAGGATTACTTCATGCCGATGTTGTTCGGGAAAGATTGGAAAGAGAGTTTAATCTTAATTTAATACTAACGCCGCCGCAGGTTGAATTCAAAAGAGAAGATAGTAATTTTTTTGAACCAGTGGTCAAAATAATGATAATTACACCAAATGATTATTCGGGAAGAATGATGCAGTTGGTTCAAAATTACCGAGGCAGATTTATTGGGATGGATAGCGTTGGGACAAGTCGCGACCTGTCCTTGCAATATGAAATGCCGATGAGTGAGTTAATTTCGGATTTTTACGATCGATTAAAAAGTGCTACCTCTGGTTATGCTTCTTTGGACTGGGAGTTTTTGGAATATCGCCAGGTTAAAGCAGATAAATTGGAAATATTAATCAATAATAATTTAGTTGAGGAATTTTCTGAAGTAGTTGTTAGTGAGCGAGCTTATGAAAAAGCCAGTAATTTGCTAAAAAGAATCAGAGAAATTATCCCTCGGCAACAGTATGAAGTGAAACTGCAAGCAAAATATAAAGGAAAAATAATTGCCAGCGAGAGAATTTCTCCCTATCGAAAAAATGTTTTAATAAAAAGTGGAAAAGTCATCGGCGCCGGTGATGTGGGAAGGAAGCGAAAGCTTTTGGAAAAACAGAAAGAAGGAAAGAAAAGAATGAAGATGATTGGCCGGGTGGAAATACCAAAAGAAGGATTTTTAAAGTTATTTAAAAGATGAAAGAATTTACCAGTTTTTTAAAATCAGGACGAAAAAGAGCAAGAGCATTGGGTTATCCAACGATTAATCTGGAAATTCCTAGAGATTTTGATATTGAAGAAGGAACGTATTCGGTAGAGGTAATTGTTTACCGACGGAATTATCAGGCGGTGATGCACTATGGTCGTTCACCGACTTTTGGAGATAGGGAGAAAATATTGGAAGTTCATCTATTAACGGATTTTGATTTTTCTTTGTTAAGAAACTATCAAAAAATTAGTGTAAGAATAAAAAAGTTTTTAAGAAAAAATAAAAAATTCGCTACGAAAAAAGAACTTATTGACCAGATAAAAAAAGATATCAATCAATCTCAAGCCAGTTAATGTTTTTATCATTTTTCATAAAGGTGTTTTGGCGTTTGGCGTATTGAACTTCGGCAGTAATCCATTGTTTGATCGCTTCTTGTTTACTAATTTTTCCTTCTAAATAACTGATTATTTGTTGGTAGCCAATCGTTTTTAATCCTTGGTCGGTTTTTTTGTAGCCTCTTTTTAAGAGAGATTTGACTTCTCTTATGGCGCCTTGTTTGAGCCGTTTCTCTACTCTAGATTTTATAGCATTAACAAGATTTTCTTTATTTTTGTATCTTAAGCCTGTTATTGAGAAGCTCGACACCGAAATTTTTTGATTCCATGAGCGTGCTCGCTCCGCTTCTTTACCTAAATGTATTTCTATTTTTCTTATTAATCTTCTTGGATTGTTACGGTCGCTGTTGTTTAATTGATTAATCGATTGAACATCTAATTTTTTAAGAATTTCTTGCAGTTGAGAAACGGATTTTTTGTTTAATTTTTCTCGGAGTTTGAAGTTAGGAGGAACCTTATTCTCAAAACCATAAAGAAGATGTTTTAAATAGAAATAACTGCCTCCGACTAAGATGGGTGTTTTGCCTCGTTTTTGAATATCTTTAATTACTTTTGTTGCCTGTTGAACAAAATCGTAGGAAGAAAAGTATTGATCAGGAGTGACAATATCATATAACCATATTGTTTCATTGTTAAATTGTTTCATTGTTGATTTGTCTTTGCCAGTGATTATGTCTAAGTATTTATAAACCTGACGGGAGTCAAAGTTGACTAATTCTCCATCATATTTTTTAGCAAAATCTTGTGCCAGCTTGGTTTTGCCGGTGGCGGTTTGACCAGTGATAATAATAAGCATGATTCTAATCTACTAATTTATGCTAATCAACGAATATTGATAGATTAGCATTCATTCGTAGATTGGTATCATCTCTGTAGTTTCGCCGCTTCGATGAGATTTTTATAAAGATAGATGATGTCAATTGGTCCGGCTCCGCCTGGTGTTGGCGTATAAAAACTAGCGATGTCTTTAACTTCTTTTTCTTCATAATCGCCTTTTAATTTTCCGTTTTCTTTTCTTAAGCCAACATTGATAAGAACAACACCTGGTTTTAGTGTTGAAGACTCGATTACCTTTTTGCCAACGGCGGTGATGATAATGTCCGCGATTTTAAAATAGTTTTCCGGATTGATGGTATTTGAGTTGATGTTTAGAAAATTAATCTTCATTGCCGATAAAGTTTCTCCAATTGGTTTGCCGCCAGTCAACCCCCGTCCGACCAAGACGACTTTTTTATTTTTAAAAATTTTTTTTAGATCGGTGATATCTTTTTCAAAATTAACAAAGAGGTTTTTATCAATTCTTTTATTAAGAAAAATATATTTTAAGATAGTGAGAACGGCGAGGCCAAGAGGAGGAAGAAAAGGCGATTTTCTTTTATGACCTTCAATCTCTTTTTCCAAAGAAAGATAGTCATAGATGCTATTGGTGGCTAATTGGGCTGGTAAAGGTTGTTGAATAATGATTCCCGTAGTGGTTTTGTCGTCATTGATTGTCTTTAATTGACCCATAAGTTGAGAAAAATTAGGGGTAGTTTTAAGATGAATAAAATTAAAACCTATCTTCAGTTTTTTGGCAAAATTTTTTTTGATCTTGACGTAAGAAAGTTGTTCAGGTGATTGACCGACTAAGATGGTAACTAATTTTGGTTTTTTTTTCAGAAGGCGAACTTCTTGACGAAGGAGTTTTTCTAAATAAGAAGCAATTTTTTTACCCTCAATCTTCATTAACTAATTATATCAAACCGTGGTGGCGCTGGCAATAAAGTCGCCTTTTTGAGAAAAGCGCATCAGAATCACGCCTTTGGCGGTTCGTGAGCGAGAAGGAATCGAAGATAAAGGAATTTTAACAATCTGGCCGTGGCCGCTCGTTATAATTAAAGTGGTGTCTTCGGAATTGATGATCTGGGCAAAGGCGATCAAACCGAACTTTTTATCAATAGAAACAATCTTTACTCCTTTACCGGCACGGTGCTGACCCTTAAAGTTTTTTAACTTGGTTTTTTTACCAACACCATGATTACCCATAACCAAAATATCTTTTTTAAATTCATCATCGCTGAAAACATCAGCAGCAATTACTTGATTATCTACCTCATTAAACTCCATTCCTCTGACGCCAATTGAGGCTCGGCCAGTCGGACGAATTTCCTTTTCTTTGAAGACGATAGCTTTACCATATTTAGAAACGAGAATGACATTTTTTTTACCATCGGTTAACTTTACCCATAAAAGTTCGTCTTTTGCCCCAAGTCTAATGGCAATAATACCGTTAGTTCTGATATTGGAGTAGTCTTTAAACGAGGTTTTTTTGACCACGCCTTTTTTCGTGGACATAACAACAAAGTACTTATCAGCTTTTTCTAAAATGTCGCTATCATAGGTTAAGATGGAAGTAATCGTTTCGTCTGCTTTTAAAGGAATAAGATTGATGACCGCTTTACCTTTGGAGATGCGTGAACCTTGAGGGACATCCCAAACACGAGTTTGGAAGACTCTTCCTTGATTGGTGAAAAAAAGCATGTAGTCGTGGGTCATCGCAGTCGTAATATAGTAGACATTGTCAGTGTCTTTGGTTTCAATTCCGCTGACTCCTTTGCCGCCCCGATGCTGGACGCGGAACGACTCTTTAAGCACCTGTTTAATATAACCTTCTTTAGTCAAAACAACAATTACCTCTTTGTTTTCAATTAGCTGTTCGTCGGTGATTTCGCCTGGTCGGGATTTTATAATCTGGGTTTTTCTTTTATCGCCGTATTTTTCCTTAAGATATATAAGCTCCTGCTTTATTACCTTTAAAATCTTAAAAATGTCTTTGAGGAGTGATTGAAGATAAACGATGGTTTCTTTTAACATGGCCAGCTCATCTTCAATCTTAGTTCTTTCCAAGCCGGTTAATCGCTTAAGTTGCATATCAAGAATTGCTTGGGCTTGGATTTCCGAAAGGCCAAATTTTTTCATAAGAGAATGTTTGGCGGAAGCTTCGTCTTTAGATTTTTTGATGATTTCTACGACTTCATCAATATGTTTTAAGGCGATGAGATATCCTTCCAAAATATGGGCACGGGCTTTAGCAGCAGTCAACTCATACTCGCTTCTTTTAGTGACGATTTCTACCCGATGCTTAATGTAGATCTCAAGTATTGTTTTTAAAGATAAAGTCTGTGGTATGCCATCGACCAAACAAACAATATTTATTGGGAATGAAGTTTGAAGTTCTGTATATTTAAAAAGATTGTTTAAAACTTTTTTATATGAAGCATCGCGTTTAAGTTCAATAACAACTCTTATCCCATCCCTGTCTGACTCATCGCGAAGATCAGAGATACCGACAATTTTTTTGTTAGCCACCAGGTTGGCGATTTTTTCAACAAGAGTGGATTTATTAACCTGATAAGGGATCTCATTGACGATAATGGCAATTTTTCCTTTTCCCATGTTTTCATCTTCAATTTTGGCCCGAACCATGATCGAACCTCGACCCGTAAGGTATGCTTGTTTTATATCGCTGGCTCCATAAATAATGCCACCGGTCGGAAAATCCGGGCCCTTGACATACTCTAATAAGTCTTCAAGAACGACATTGAAAGTTAAATTATTATTTTTTTGTCCGTCCAACATTTTCGCCTTGCCGATCATAAAAATAATCGCATCAACAAGTTCAATTAGATTATGAGGAGGAATTTTTGTCGCCATACCAACAGCAATACCTTCAGCGCCCATAAGAAGTAGATTGGGCAGTTTGGCAGGTAGATAGACTGGTTCCTTTAAAGTACTATCAAAGTTGTCAATAAAAGAAACAGTCTCTTTTTCTATGTCCGAAAGCATCTCGTCGCTGATTTTAGCCAGTTTGGCTTCGGTATAACGCATGGCGGCCGGCGGGTCACCATCAACTGAACCAAAGTTTCCTTGTCCTTTTACTAAAGGATAACGCATGGAGAAATCTTGAGCCAGACGGGCGAGGGCTTCGTAAACAGAAGCGTCTCCATGAGGATGATACTTTCCTAAAACCTCGCCGACGACTTTGGCGCATTTGGAAAAACGAGCACCTGATGTCAGACCCATTTTATACATGGCGAAAAGAATTCGGCGGTGGACTGGTTTTAAGCCGTCGCGGACATCAGGGAGAGCACGTGAAACAATGACACTCATCGCATAGTCTAAATAAGCCCTTTTCATCTCGGAAGTTATCTCGGCTGGTTGGATGTTGGTCATGATTATTTACCTATAAACTGTATTACATAAGGTGCAATTAATAAAGCAATAATCTGGACAATCTTCATCATCGGGTTTAAGGCCGGACCGGAAGTGTCTTTTAAAGGATCGCCGACGGTATCGCCGATGACACTGGCTTTATGAGTATCACTGCCTTTACCGCCAAAGTTACCATCCTCAACATATTTTTTAGCATTATCCCATAGTCCGCCGCTATTACACATAAATAAAGCCAAGGTTAACCCAGAGACAACTACCCCGCCTAAAAATCCACCCAATGACTCAGCACCTAAAAAAGCCGTCAGAATAGGTAAAATAATAACAATCATCGCAGGTATAATTAATTCTCTTTGAGCGGCCATGGTCACAATCGCCACTGCCTTTGAATAATCAGGACTACTTTTTCCTTCCATAATTCCTTTAATTTCTTTGAACTGGCGTCGTACTTCTTTGACGACTTCAAAAGCGGCTCGGCCGACTGAACCAATCAAACGAGAGCTAAATAAAAATGGCAGCGCTCCACCGATTAGCAAACCAATAAAGACTTTTGGATGAGCAATATTAATTGAACCAAGTCCGGTCGCTTCAAAATAGGTAGCAAAAAGCGAACAGGCAGCTACAGCAGCCGAACCAACGGCAAAACCCTTAGTCAAGGCCTTAGTAGTATTGCCGACAGCATCTAAACTAGCGGTAATTTTTGGCGCTTTTCCTTTTAACTGAGCCATCTCTACCATACCTGAGGCATTGTCACTGATTGGGCCAAAAGTATCTAAAGACATAATAATTCCTGTAGTGGCAAGCATCCCCATGCCGGCTAAAGAAATACCGTAAAAACCCAAAAATAAATAACCAACTAAAATTGTTGCCGCGACGATTAAAACAGAGAAAAAGGTCGACTCCATACCTAAAGCGATTCCACTAATAAGATTAGTTCCCGCTCCGGTTTCAGAGGCTTTCGCGGTCGCCACGACCGGTTTTTCACCCGGTCCAGTATAGTATTTAGTCACATAAAGCAAGGCAAGCATGGAAATGATTCCGGAAACAGCGGCATAACCGGCTTTCGGCTCACCTAAAAGATAGATAGCCAAAGCCATAAAGATAACGGCAGCGGCGACAGCCGAAACAATAAAACCACGGATTAAAGGTTTGATTGGATTCTCTTGGTCACTTTTAGCTTTGACAAAAAATGTACCTAAAATCGAGGTTATAATCGCTCCTGATCTGGCTAAAAGCGGAAAAACAACTCCTTTTAAACCAAAAAGATATCCACCCAAGATCATCGCGGCAACAATAGTTAGGGCATAAGACTCAAAAACATCAGCGGCCATCCCAGCGCAGTCGCCGACATTATCACCGACGTTATCAGCGATGACAGCTGGATTTCTTGGATCATCTTCAGGGATGCCCTTTTCTATTTTACCGACAAGATCAGCTCCTACGTCAGCTGCTTTGGTAAAAATTCCTCCGCCAACGCGCATAAACAGGGCTAAAAGAGCCGCTCCGAAACCATAGCCAACTAAAATTTGAGTCGCATATTTTGTCACCATCTCTGGTCCTTGGCTGATTTTTGTAAAATATGACCAGATATAAATTATAGAAACACCTAAAAGGCCTAGTCCAACAACCAACATGCCGTTGACAGTACCAGCATTGAAGGCAGTTTTTAAAGCCGCATTTAAACCCTTAAGACTGTTATTGGCAGTGCGAACATTGGCTTTAACAGCAATCCACATGCCAAAGTAACCGATGATAGCGCTAAAAATCGCTCCCAAAAGAAAGGTAGCGGCAATACTTTGTCCTAAGCCAAAGTAGATTCCTACAGATAGAACTAGCATTAAAGGAAAGACGACAGAGAACTGTTTTTTTAAATAAGCCATAGCGCCGTCTTTGATGGCGCGACCAATTTTTTGCAAATTTTCACTACCCTCGTCTTCAGCTAAAACTTTTTTGGTTAAAATCAGACCATAGACTAAGGCGGCAATGGCCGTTATCGGTGCTGTTAAGAGAGCGATGATTTGGATATTCATATATTCCTATAATAATTTATAATAGATTCCTCGCTTCGCTCGGAATGACAAGCGGCGGGGATTATAAATCTAAATTAGCCATCTTTGCATGGGTAACAATAAATTTTTTCCTTGGTGGTACTTCTTCACCCATTAACATAGAAAAGACATAGTCGGCTTCTTGAGCATCGTTTATTATCACCTGTTTTAATACTCGATTAATTGGATTCATGGTGGTTTCCCAAAGTTGATCAGGATTCATCTCGCCTAAGCCTTTATAATGTTGGATGTTGGGGGTGTTGGGGGTTTTGGGGGTTATAAGGGAAACGACGAGTTTATCTTTTTCTTCATCAGAGTAGGCATAGGCGATTTTTTTTCCTGATTGGACTTTGTATAACGGTGGTTGGGCAATATAAAGATGGCCTTTATTGATAACATCGGGTAGATGACGGTAAAAGAAGGTTAATAAAAGGGTTCTGATGTGTTCACCATCAACGTCGGCATCGGTCATAATAACGATTTTATGATAGCGAAGGCGCGAATAGTCAATATTTTCACCAATACCCATTCCTAAAGCCACCACTAAATCTCTAAGTTCTTTAAAAGAAAGGACTTTATCCAAATAAGCGCGTTCTGTATTTAAAACCTTACCTCTTAAGGGAAGAATCGCTTGAAACTTTCTATCTCTTCCTTGTTTGGCAGTGCCACCAGCTGAGTTACCCTCGACCATAAAAAGCTCAGATAAAGCCGGATTTTTTTCCTGGCAGTCAGCTAGTTTTCCTGGAAGAGAAGCGCCTTCTAACGCCCCTTTTCGTAAAACCGCTTCTTTAGCGGCTTTAGCGGCTAGCCTGGCTTTTTGGGCGAGATAGATTTTTCCTAAGATTTCTTTAGCATCTTTTGGATTTTCTTCAAAATAAGTTTCTAAATATTCAAAGACGGTTGCCTGAACGATGGTTTGCACTTCTGAGTTGCCGAGTTTTGCTTTAGTTTGGCCTTCGAACTGGAGATTGGTCGCCGGCATCTTAACATAGACAATAGCGGTTAGTCCTTCTTTGACGTCGTCGCCAGTCAGGGTTTCTTCGCCGTTTTTTTCTCCCAACTCTTTTTTGGCATAGTTATTAATCGCTTTTGTTAGGGCGGTGCGAAATCCGGTTAGGTGAGTGCCACCTTCAACCGTATTAATGACATTGACAAAAGAATGAACATTTTCGTTAATTGAGTCATTGTATTGGATGGCGACTTCGACCTCTTTATCATCAGCTTGTTTTTTAATATAGATAGGACTATGAAGAGGTCTTTTTCCACGATTGAGGTCGCGAAGGAGTGAGATAATTCCACCATCAAAAAAATAAGCCAACTTATCGCTAGTTTTTTTATTAAAGATTTTAAAGTAGACATTGTTAATTAAATAAGCCCGTTCCTTAATCTGTTTTTTAAAAATAGAATAACTTATCTCAATGGTTTCTTTGAAAACTTCTTTATCAGGGAGAAAAGAAACAGCAGTTCCTTTAGCATATTTGAACCCGATCATAGAAGACGAGACTGATTTTACTTTGTAAAGCGGTACACCTCTTTTGTACTCCTGGCGATAAAGCTTGCCGTTTCTTTTTACCTCAATAATAAAATGTTCCGATAAGGCATTAACCACGGAAGCGCCCACTCCATGAAGACCGCCGGAAACTTTATAAGCGCCGACAGTGAACTTACCTCCAGCGTGAAGTTTTGTCATGACAATTTCCAAAGCAGAAGTTTTGTATTTGGGGAGATTTTCAATTGGAATTCCTCGACCGTCATCAAAGACAGTTAAATAGTCATTATCTTCAAGACGAACTTCGATGTTTCGGCAAAATCCCGCTAAAGCCTCGTCAATTGAGTTGTCAATGATTTCGTTAAGACAGTGATTGACACCTGGTTGTGAGGTAGTGCCAATGTACATGGCTGGTCGTTTTCTTACTGGCTCGAGTCCTTCAAGAACAATAATCGACTCGGCACTGTAGGAAGATTTTTGAGGCTTTTTAGTCATATATTATTTTACCTAAAATAAGGCTGTTTTTCACCACTTTTTGTCATCAATAATTACTTCAATTCCACTTTCCCTCCAGCGGTTTCAATTTTTTTCTTGGCTTCTTCAGCGGCGTTTTTTTTCACATCCTTCAATAGTTCTTTAGGAGCCGATTCAACCAATTTTTTCGCATCCATTAAACCTAAGTTAGGGAGAATTTCCCTGACCGCTTTAATTACCGCCAACTTATTAGCACCGGCATCAGTTAAATTAACAGTAAAGATTGATTTTTCTTCTTTGGCCGCCGTAGTCCCGCTCTGCGGGACGGAGGCGGAAGCTGGTGCGGCAGCGACGGGCATGGCGGAAACACCAAACTTTTCTTCTAAATATTTGGCTAAATCAGCCATTTCAACAACAGTCAGTTTCTCTATCTCAGTGGCGATTTTCTGTAATTTCTCGTTCAGTTTTATGTCTAACATTTATGATTTCACCTCCTTTGTCTTTTCTTGTAATATATAGACAAATTTATTGGTGTTGAATTTCAAAGCGTAAACGAATTTGCTTACCGGTGATTTTAGACTGCTGATAATATTGGTAATTAATTCATTTTTACCGGGTAGTTGAGCAATCTTTTCCAAATAATTTTTATCGTAGATCTGTTCGTCCAAAATGCCTATTTTAAAAGCAAGGGTGGTTTCCTTTTTTGTATAATCAAAAAAAGTTTTCAGTCCCTGATTCCAGTTTTTTGACAAAAGAAGAATCGCCGTAGGTTTTTTTAGAGGAAAAAACTGCTTTCTAAACTGAGAAAAGGCAACATCTTTTATTTTATTTATTGCTTTTTCAAGAAGAGAGTTTTTAATCACTTTTAACAAAGCTTGAGTTTTTTTTAGCTCTTTTCTCAAACTTTCCAATGATTGATGCTTGGTTTTTTCTATGGAGATAAGGATAAAGTTTTTATTATTAGAGAGGATTTTAATTAAACTATCGGTTTGTGACTTTTTTTTTAGAGAAACCATATTTTTTACCGTCCCCCGCTAAACGGAGGGAATTTATTCAGGAACTTGTTTTACTTCTTTTTAGGAAAACCTGAAGTCTTAGGTAAAGAAAATTATAACAGTTTAGCTTTCACTTAGCAACTCTTTAAGAGTTTTGACTTTTCTCTCTTCTTTCTCCTCTTTTTTCTGCTTTTTGTTTTTACTGGTTGTTTTATACTGTTTGGCAAACTGTTGTTTTTTCTTAAAACTATCAACCCGTCCCTTAATGTCTATAAATCTGGCTTCACCGGTATAAAAAGGATGACATTTGCTACAGACTTCGACCGTTATCTTTTGTTTAGTTGAGCCGGTAGTAAAAGTATTACCACAGGCACAGGTAACTATAGCATCTTCAAAGTATTGAGGATGGATTTTAGATTTCATAGGAGAATAATTATAACACAGAATTTAATAAACAAATAATCAAATAAACAAATAAATGTCTCAATAGAGAAAATAATTAAATAATTAAATTTATTTACTCATTTAATTATTCATTTGTTTATTAGTTTATTTGACTATTTTAACATTACTTTATCCCACCTGCCTTCGGAAATAATATCTTCAAGATTATAAAAGCTTTTACCGATTCGATGATCAGTCAACCGGTTTTGGGGAAAGTTGTAAGTGCGAATTTTTTCTGCCCGATCTCCTGTTCCCACATCTTTGACATATGAGGCGGTCGTGCCTTTTTTCTTTTCTTCTTCAAGTTGGTAAAGCTTTCCTATTAAAAGTTCTAGGGCAATTTTCCGATTAACTTCCTGATAGCGTTCACGCGAGGCAGTAACAACGATTCCTGATGGACGATGAGTGAGACGAACAGCAGTTGAGACCTTATTGACGTTTTGGCCGCCATGGCCACCTGACCGGTAAAACTGCCAGTCAAGATCGGATGGATTGATGCGAACATCTGATTGGATAATCTGTGGTAATACGACCATGATGCAAGTCGAGGTATGGATACGGCCTTTTCTTTCGGTTGAAGGGATTCTTTGCACGCGGTGAACACCGGTTTCTTTTTTAAATAAAGAAAAAGCATTTTCGCCACTGATTTTTATAATATTATCCTCCAGGTAAACAAACTTAAAACCTTTTTTTTGGGCAAATTTAAGATAAGAAAACAAGAGTTCCTTCATCCAGAGTTTTGATTCATCTCCGCCAACTCCTGGCAGAGCTTCGATAATGGCGGTATTGGGATTAATAAGCATAATTTCTAAATATTAAATATTAAATGTTAAACTGTTAAACATTTTGTTCTTTAATATTTAAAACGTTTAATATTTTTTTAACTGTTTAAGTTTTAATATTTAACTGTTTTAAAACTTCTTCTGTAGTTAATTCCTTCTGTTCCCCTGTCTTCATCTCTTTTACTTTTACAATATTTTTGCTGGCTTCTTCCGGCCCGATAATAATAACATACGGAATTCCCTTTTTATCGGCGTACTTGAGCTGTTTGTCTAGGCGATCATTAGGATCAGGATAGAGATCAGTGTTGACTTTTTTATTTCTTAATAACTGAGCAATTGTTAGCGATTGATTGGTTAAAGCTTTATCAAAGACGGTGACCAAAACTCTAGTTTTAGTTTTTAATACGGGAAAAAGACCAAATTGATCCATTGCCAAAACAGTGCGATCAAAACCAATGGCAAAACCAACACCAGGGATACTTCTTTTGGAAAATCGCGAGACTAAACTATCATATCTTTCGCAACCAGCTAAAGATCCCTGTTTAAATTCTTCAACTATAATTTCCCAAATAGTACCATTAGAATAAGAAAATGATCGAGCCAGTGCGGGTTTAAAAAGATAGTTTTCTTTCATTCCATATTGATCAAGATAAGAAAAAATAGTTTTTAAATTTTTATTTGGTTTGACCAAAGCAACTTCCTCTAAAAGTTTTATCGCTTCTTCTTTTTGATAACCTTTTTTAATCAATTCATTAATCACTTCTTCTTTGCCGATTTTTTCCAGTTTGTCAATAGAAACTATGGCTTTATAAGGAATATCTTTATATAAATCGCGATCATTTATGATAGCGATAGGTTTGTTAAAGCCAAGAGCCTTAAAAATATCGATAGTTAAAGCAATTGTTTCCGCATCAGCTAACCTATCCTCTACTCCAAAGATATCAGCATCGCATTGTAAAAATTCGCGATAGCGACCAGCCTGAGGTTTTTCCGCTCTCCAGACGGTTGCAATTTGATACCTTTTAAAAGGTAAGGTGATTTTATCTTGATATTGGGCGATGAATCGACAAGTTGGTACAGTTTGATCGTATCGCAACGCTACTTTTCTTCCTCCAGCATCTTCAAATTTATAAAAGAGTTTTTCGTCTTCACCAATATTGCCAGTAAAGACCTCAAGGTATTCGATCGCCGGTGTTTCTATTGGTTCGTAACCATAGAGTTCAAAAACTTTTCTAATAATGTCAATAACATACTGTCTTTTTAACGCCTCCTCCGGTAAGAAATCTCTAAACCCTTTTAATATTTGTGGTTTTATTTTTGTATCCATACTATTAATTATACAAAACTTATAATATTAAACTAAATTAAAAGACTCTTGATAAATTATTTTAACTTTTCCGATTAAATAAGGTTGAATTTGATTGTTAACGTTTTTAACAGAAATATATAAAGAATTTCCGCTTGGTTGAATTACTTTTAACTTATTAATTGATCGATTTTTTATTATTAATTGATATATGCCAACAGCGGTCGTGGCGCTACCGCAAGCGGTTTCTTCGACAATTTCATATTTCAATCCTTTTTTAAAATAAACATAAGGTTTAATTTTCATAAATTTACGTTCTTTTTTAATAAAAACAATCGCCACGGCTAATTCTTTTTCAAGACCGTTATTTTTAATTATTCTTAAAGCCTCATTTTTTTGCCAGTTATTGTTTTTTTGAAAATTATTTAATATCAGTATTTGAGTAATACCTTGAAGAGGAATTATTGGATATTGTTCTTTTGTTTTATTTAATTGACCGATTAATCTGAGTTTGGGCATCTGTCCATTTATAAAATCTTTTTCATCAACAAAAATTCTTAATAACTCATTTGTTCCGGAGATTTCAAATAGATCTTCTTTATTGCTTTTGAGTTTTAGAGCGCCTAAGCATAAAACAGCATTACCAGAAAATTCTTCTCCAACAAGAGAGAGACGTGATAAGGCTTTTTTATTTTTTGGTTTTTCAATAAACGCAACCTGCTCGATTTGTTTATCTGAAGATTTGTTTTTATTATAAATATTAATAATTTTTTGAGCCACTAAATCATAATCTCGTTTTGGAACAGGGTCCTCAACGATTGCGTTAATATTACCGCCGGGATAACATATATAAAGTTTTTTAATTTTATTTATCATATTTTTTAATTAATTTATAATCAAAAAAAATCCCGCCGTTGGGCGGGTTTATCTTTTTACACAAAATAATCATCTCCCGCCAAAAAGCAGGTGATGATGAGAATTCGCTATGATATTTATTTTCATAAAAAGTATTATACCATATTTTAATCAGATATTTTTTTGATTATGCTACACCGTAATGTTACGATGTAACTAATGTTATAAATAGCTATAGTCCTCGTTCTTTACGACGCTGTAGATTAATTTTTCTTTCCCAAGCTGCTTTCCAGTTAATTCCAGGTAAACCCGGATGAAAAATCTGACTAAAAATGTCTTCAAAAAATAACCAGATTTTTTCTTGTTTAACCATATTTTTTAAGACGGGAACGATTCCTTCACTTCTTTCCATTAATAGTTTATATTTATTAACAGTGGTATTTGATACCTTAAGGACTTCACAAATATTTCTGTAATCAATATCTTTCATTAAAAGATAAATAATGGCAATTCTTTTTATAAGCATTATTCTTTCAGCCGGAGTTAATAAATCAAAAAGAATTTTATTAAATGCATCTCTATCAGTAGTTTCGCCCAATACTTTATAAAAAATAGAGAATATCTTTTCATAATCTTCTTCCTTTATTTGTAAATAAGATATTCTTACCATATTACATCGTAATGTTACACTGTAATAAAATATTTGTCAGTCGTTTATATCCTACAAAATGATAGTTTTAGATTGTCAGAAAAAGTTATTTATCACGAAGTACTACCCCCTTTGCTCCACCGGTCCAGTGGAATGGCCTTTTGCTTTTAATGGATTATAACGGCTTTTTCGAGTTTTCCGATTCTTATTTCGTGATCTTCAAGCATGTCTCGGTGACCAGAAATCATAGTAAAATCATCACGTAAAGCAATTATTTCATGTAGAATCTCGTCTTTGAACACGATAATATTATTTGTTAATCTTTTTTCAAGTTGTTGTAGTTCTTCTTTTAGATTTTCTTTAGTGGCATATCTTTCTAAATCTTCTTTAGTGGCAAATCTTTTTAGATCTTCCTTTGCGGCAAATTTCTTTAGGTCGTCCTTAGTAGCAAAGATCTTTTTTAATTTTTTTATATCGCTATCTGTTATCATAGTTTTTTAATTTAAACAAATTACAACTAGTTATTCAACTATAAAATACTACAAGCAGTTTGTCAGTCGGTTATAACCTACAAAACAGTGTATTTAAATTGTTAGGAAAGGAAATTTTTGTCGACATACCATTACTTAGCGGCTTCAAGAATAAGAGTGAAGGTTTTTACTTCTTTGTTTCTCCAGACCTTTATGGTAATGGTTTGACCGATTTTTTTCTCCATAATCAACTTGGTTAGCGTTTGATCGTCATTACCTTGGATCTTTGTTCCGTCGAATTCGGTAATAATATCCTCTTCTTGAAGACCAGCTTTTTGCGCCGGCGAACCGTCAATAACCTGGACTACATAAGCGCCTTCAACCACCTCATTTAAAATCGCTGTTTGTTTATCAACCATTTTATAACGGACTCCGATATAAGGACGATCAAAACTACCACCTTTCTCATTAAAATTTTTTATTAAGTCATTAATAACATTGACCGGGATAGCAAAGCCGATATTTTGACTGCTTTCAGCAATCGCCGTGTTGATACCAATAACTTCTCCTTTTGAGTTTAAAAGTGGTCCACCAGAGTTACCTAGATTTATGGCAGCATCGGTCTGAATAACATTGTCAAGTTTTTCCACAAATCCCTCATACGGACTACCAGCGGTAATTCCCCGGCCAAGTCCAGAAATAATTCCTTGAGTGACTGTATTAGTAAACTCGCCTAGAGGTGTGCCAATGGCGACTACTAATTGGCCGAGCTTAAGATGAGAAGAATCACCTAGTTTTAGAGGTTTTAAGGAGTTTTGAGGGGTTGGGGAGATTTTTAGAATGGCTAAATCGTTTAGCGGATCGCGGTAGATTTTCTCCACATTGTATTTTTTATTATCGTTAGTCAAGACTTGATAGGTAGCAGTAGTATCAGAAACAACATGTTTATTAGTAATGACTAACCCATCTTTAGAGATAATAAAACCACTAGCGATATTTTTTTCCACTTTTTGAGTTTGTCCGGGAATTTGTTGCAAAGGTGAGAAAGGATTGAAAGGATTAATTTGGAAGACACTACCAGTCGAAACGGTGGTGTTAATTCCAACCGTAACAACCGATGGTAAAGACTCCTCAATCACTTTAGTAATCACCGATTCTTCATAGACAACGGTTTGTTTTTCAGTTGAGACCTTGGGGGTGTTAGGGAGATTAGGGAGGTTTTTTAAAAGATTAGTTCTTTGGATAACTCCAACAAGAATAGCTAAAGCCACAATGAGAAATAAAAGTTTTTTCATAATATTATTTTAACAATTCTAATGCTTTCGGTAGTTGTTTGTCTTCTTCTTTTGTTAGGGTATTTCCTTCTTTAACTGTATTCTCTATTTTAATATCTGGTTCGATCCCTTTGCTATTAATCCAATCACCATTAGGAAGAATCCATTTGGCGACAGTAACATGTAGACCAGCGCCTTCTTGTAAATCGAGCGCTTCTTGAACCGAGCCTTTGCCAAAGGTTTTTTCACCAACAAGTTTTGCTCGTTTATGATCTCTTAAAGCACCTGATAAAATTTCCGAAGCCGAAGCAGAGCCTTGATTAATTAAAACAACCAAAGGAATATTAAGAAGTTTTCCCTCTCTTTCGACTAGATAGTCGCGAGATGGATAGGTGGTCGATTCTTGTTTGACGATAAGTTTTTCTATCGGTAAAAATTCCGAAGCGAGATAGACCGAGCTTTCAAGATAACCACCCGGATTATCTCTTACATCTAGAACCATTCCTTTAATCTTTTTTTCCTGCCATTTTTGAGATATTTCCGAAACAGCCTTATCCCATTCATCATTGGTATTTTCACCGAATTGATTAAGTTTTAAAACGGCAACAGCTCCTTCGTAGGAAAGTTCAACCGAGGAAACAATAATCTGATCGCGGACAATCTTTTTATCCAATTCCTTTCCCTGTCTTTCCAAAGTGAGGACAACCGGTGTTCCTTTTGTGCCGCGAATTTTAGAAACAGCTTGAGGAAGAATCCAGCTACGTGTAGAAGCACCATCGACTTTATTAATAAAATCCCCAGCTAGGACGCCAGCCTTTTCTGCTGGCGAATTCTTAAGAGGAGCAATAATAATAATTCTTCCGTCTTTCAGTCCTAGTTGAGCGCCGATTCCTTCAAACTTACCTTGAAGATCATCTTTAGACTGTTTATTTTCATCAGGAGTCAAAAAGAAGGTATAAGGATCTTCGAGACTGGCAACCATTCCTTTAATCGCGCCATAGAACATCTTTTCAGAATCGAGTTTCTTTTTATCAATAAATTTAGCTTGTAGATCTTTCCAAACTTCGTAGATTAAGTTAGAGTTAAACTTAAGAAGAGTATCTTTGCGTTTATTTTCGTATTCACCAAATTTAAAACCAACACCAAAAATAAAAATACTAACCGCGATAATAAGAAGATAATTAGTAAGTCTTTTTAGCTTCATAGTGACTGGTAAAAAATTATTTTACTTGATGGTTGATCGACTATGCAATAGGAATATTGGTAGTCAAAGATTTTTTTAAAATCCTCAATTTTTTTTATTTGACAAGAAAATAAATTAGTCGGCTCATTGACTTTTGTTAAAGTGATAAATCCACTGGCACCCAGTGCCTCAGTTTTTATCTGATTAAAAGATTTTAGTGTTTCGCAAACAATAATTTTTTTATTAATTTTATCAGCGGTTAATTGGTCACTTTCTTTTAAATAAAATACTTCTCCTCCTTGATCTTCATTAATGTTTTTTCCCTCAATATCAATTTTTTTTCCTAGTTCGACTTCAATCTTATTTTTTTCAATTTTTTTTATTTTGCCTTTAAAATAGCAAAGCCGCAGTTGTTGATTTTTTTCATTAATTTCTAGAGTAATTTCTCCTAAATCGTGATTAATCTCTTTAATTATTCCATCATTAGAAGAAACGATTCTTTTGGAGGATAAAAAATTTTTTTTCTCAGCGATAATTTCACATTTTTCTACATTTTCTCCTACTAATTTTTTCAGATATCTAAAAATTTTGTCTGGCCTAACGAAAAGTTTTTTAGCAATAGAGATATTAATGGTTTTTTTCGTTTTAAATTCAAAAAAAGGTGTTTCAAAATCAACTGATTGATTTTCTTTAATAAGCAAATGAACATTAGCGGGGATTTTTAAGACAATCGTCATAAAAATGATTATACATCTATTATTTATTTTTTATTAGTCCTTGGTAAGAAACATAAGAAACAAGGCCTAAATAACGAGCATATTTTATCTCTTTGGAAAGTTTTCGTTGATGTTTAGCACAGGTACGCGTCTTATCTCGACCTAATAACTTTCTTCTTGGTGATAAAAATTTTTCCAAATTTTCCGTATCTTTAAAACTAGGCTCGATTTTATATTGGCAAAAAAAACATTTAGTCATTGCTAAATTGTTAAATTGTTAAATTGTTTTTAAAACGGTATATCATCGGGATTGACGTTTTCTTCCTGAGATTCTTCTTTTTCTTTTTTCATTTCAATTTTTCGTTCACTAGTGCTGTTTTTTTCGTCTGGCTCTAACTTTTTTGGTAGTGGCTCAGTTGGTTTTTCTTCACTAACAGTTGTTTCCGCTGGTCTTCGGCCGTCGCCAAAAACGATAAAATCATCCAAGACAATCTCAGTAATCGATCTTTGTTGACCGTCTTTGCCAATAAAACTCCTATAGGTTAAACGACCATCCAAATAGACTTTTCTACCTTTTGTCAAAAGCTTACCACAAAGCTCGGCTAACTTTTGCCAGGCAACAATACGGTGATACTGAACTTCTTCTCTAGTCTGACCATTAGCGGTGGTCCAACTACGATTGGTGGCAACGCCAAAAGTACAAACAGCGGTGCCAGCGGGCGTGTATTTTAACTCAGGATCTCGGGTTAAATTACCGATTAATGTCACACGATTCATCGAACGGCTACTCATAGTTTTTATTCTTTAACTAATAATAAATATCTAATTATTTTTTCGTTAAAATTAAGCTTTTTACGTAGTTCTAGAATATTTTTTTTCTCAATCTCTATTTGCCATTGATAAAAATGAACGGTTCGGTTTTTTTTAATCGGATAAGCGAGAGTTTTTTCTCCCCATTTCTCTTCTCCGCTGATTTTCCCACTAAGAGATTCTACAAGTTCTTTAAGTTTTATTAGCTCTGCTTCTTCATTAAGAAGAAAGGTTAGTTCATACTTCATAATCTGTAATATAATACAAATTATGGAAGGGAAAATCAACAGGAAAGAAAATTTTCAATTTTCAATTTTCAATTTTCATTTATTTATTTGGTTATTGGTAATTGGTTTATTGGTTTATTCGAGGTTTATTAATCTTGGCTGGGGTCTTCCCTACCCGATGCATCCTGATGAACACAATATGGCCAACGCAATTCAAGGATTGAATTGCGAAATTTCAAATTTCAAATTTCAAATTTCAAATTGCCTAAATCTTCATTTCTATGCCTATGGGCAGTTGCCGCTGTATTTGGCTTATTTTTTGATTTGGGTGGTTAGGGGGTTTAGGGAGATTGGTAAGATGGGAATAAACCTTGAAGAAGCGGTTTTGGCGCTTCGGACGATTTCGGCGGTGGCGTCGGTAATAAATGCAATAATTGTTATAAAAATTATAAAAGTTATAATCAAAAAAAAAGAATATCCATCATGGATGATGTGGACACTGGTTATTTTTTCTCCGTACACCATCCAGTTTGCTCATTTTGGGACGACTGAGTCGCTATTAATGTTGTTTTATAGTTTAATAGTTTATTATTCACTTAAAGCACTGGATTCCCGCCTTCGCGGGAATGACATTTTTTTCTTATCTTTGTTTTCTGGGCTAGCATTAGCTACTAAAGTTTCATCGGCGATTTTTTTGGCAGTTCCGATCATTGTCATTGCGAGCGAAGCGAAGCAATCTCTATCTTTGAGATCGCTTCGTCGCCTTCGGCTTCTCGCGATGACACTAAGCAATGTATTTCTATATATTATTTTTACTTTTCTTTTTGCGATTATATTCTCTCCTCATAATCTTCTGAACTGGCCGGAGTTTATTGGCGCCTTGAGATACGAATCGGCGGTAGCGATAGGAGCGATAAAGGTTTTCTATACGCGGCAGTTTGAGGGTACGATTCCGGTATGGTTCCAACTGACTAAGGTTTTTCCTTATGCGTTGGGGTGGCCCTTATGGATATTGGGGGGATTAGGAGTGTTGGGGTTGGGGTGGAAGGACAAGAGAATCAACCTTCTCCGGTTTGCTTTTCTGATTTATTTTTTGCCGACGGCTTTTTTGTTTGCCAAGTGGAGTCGATTTATGGCACCATCTTTTCCTTTAATATTAATATTTTCTATATTGTTTTTATTAAAATTGTATGATTGGTTTTATCATTATATTTGGATAAATTTAAAATTCAAAATTCAAAATTCAAAAGTACAAATCAAAATTAAAAATTTTAAAACTTTTGACTTTTTACCTGTATTTTTGACTTTTACCTTTTTACTTTTGACTTTTATCAGTATTTTACCAGGTATTTCTTATCTTTCTGTTTATCAAAAACCCGATGTCCGTTTTCAGGCGTCCGAATGGATTTATAAGAATATTCCCAATAATTCATACATTTTATCTGAGACGGCAAATGTTGTTGATATACCAATAGAGTTAGAAAGTTATAAAGTTCATAAAGTTTATAAAGTTATTTCATTTAATTTTTATGACTTGGATGAAAACTCACAACTGCAAGAAGAATTGAAAGAACATCTGGCAAAAGCTGATTATATTTTTGTACCATCGAGGAGAATTTTCGCCAATTTAAACAATAGATATCCTCTTTTAAATAAATACTATACTGATTTATTTAGTGGTAAGTTGGGATTTGAAAAAGTAGCAGAATTTTCCGCTGGTCTTAATGATGAACAGGCAGAAGAAACCTGGAGCGTGTTCGATCATCCGGTGATAAGAATTTATAAAAGAATCTCAAATCTTAAATCTTTCTAATTTTAAAGCCTTCTTTAGTATCCAAAATCCCATAATCTTTCAACTCTATTTTTTTCCTTAACTCGTCAGATTTTTTAAAGTCGCCAATTTTTCTTGCTTGTAATCTTTCTTCGGCCAATTTAATGATTTCTTTGGGGATTTTTTTCTCTTTAACCTCATCTAGTTTTAATCCTAGCACTTGATCAAAATTGAAAAATAGTTCAAGTTTTTGTTTATGTGACAGATCAGACTTTAACATCTTCCACATAACGGCGATCGCTTCGCTAGTCTGAAGATCATTCTCAAGTCTTTTAATAAAACTTTCGCGAAACGAAGTTGACTTAGTTAAAGAGTTAACGGATTGGCGAGTTAACGAGTTGTTTTTTTTCAAATCAATAATGATATTTCTCAATTTATTTAATCCTTCTTGGGCGGCTTTAGCGGATTGCCAAGTAAAATTTAAAATTTGACGGTAATGCGATTGGAGGAAAAGATAACGAATCGCTAAAGGTTCAATTTCATGTTTTTTCAAATCATCAACGGTATAAAAGTTATTAAGAGACTTACTCATTTTTTGATTGTTAACCATCAAAAAATTATTATGAAACCAAAAGCGGACAAAAGGTTTTCCGGTCGCTCCTTCTGACTGGGCGATTTCGTTTTCATGGTGAAGCGGAATATGATCAACGCCGCCGGTATGAATGTCAATGGTTTCTCCCAGATATTTCATGCTCATGGCCGAACACTCAATGTGCCAACCGGGAAAACCGTCGCTCCAAGGAGAATCCCAATGCATGGTATGATCTTTAAACCGGCCGACTCGAAAAAACCAGAGAGCAAAATCAGTGGGATTCTTTTTCCCAGGATCGAGATAAACATCGTCTCGCGCCCCTTTTAATTTTTCCTCTAACTTTTGACCGGAAAGTTTTCCATAGGAGACGAATTTAGAAGTGTCAAAATATACCGCTTCTTTAGTTTTATAGGTAAAACCTTTTTTCTCCAATTGATTAATTAATTGGAGCATTTTTTTAATATGATCGGTAGCCTTACAGATAATGTCAGGTCGCAAAATATTCAAGGCGTCGGTAGTTTGGAAATAAAAATCAGTATAAAACTTAGCAACTTCCCAGACGGTTTTACCGGTTTTTTTGGCGCCCTTTTCCAACTTGTCTTCTCCCCAATCGTCATCACCAGTTAAGTGTCCTACATCAGTGATATTCATTACGTGTTTAACTTTGTAGCCTAAAAATATAAGGGTTCGTTTAAGAATATCGTTATTAACATAGGTTCTCATGTGGCCGATATGAGTATAGTCGTAGACGGTTGGACCACAGGTATATAAAGAAACATTGGGAGGATTTAACGGTTTAAATTCTTCAATTTTCCGCGATAAAGTATTGTAGAGTTTCATAGGATAAAGTATAGCAAAACAATTAAAGCCAAATCCAC
>Ga0210049_1000834_pt1 | contig 27585 bp, 23 predicted proteins | sample CryGeyCG2014_300_2_FD_183964 | JGI IMG/M metagenome (GOLD analysis project Ga0210049, IMG submission 183964) | Groundwater microbial communities from aquifer - Crystal Geyser CG06_land_8/20/14_3.00 (SPAdes) (version 2) | ecosystem: Environmental > Aquatic > Deep subsurface > Groundwater | place... | reverse complement strand
TTGGATGGTGTGTATCCATTCCGCATTGTGAACATTTCACTCAACTTTACAAAGCATACCCTGTTGTCGAACATCAGCAGTTCATCCCGATAATACTCATACTGTTTCCTTCTTGCCTCCAGCTCCGCCTCCAGCTCCGCCTCCAGTGTGGCAAAAGTATCCAGAATTTTCACAATCTCTTGTTGGACAGCAAGGGGCGGGACAGGGATTTTGAATTTGGAATACTTAGAAATCCAATAACGTGCATGATCTTGAGGTGAATACCCAATACATTTCATCGCATAGTAAATAAACTTAAAAATAGCACCGGTATTCTTTTTAGGCCGGAGCATTTTCATTGCCGAAGATTTAACCTTGAAATCAAAATCAACCCAATGAAATGATGTAATGAAATCATCAAAAATAATTGTGGGATTTTCTTCGCTCGCTTTATATATTCCGTCGTTTTCGTCTGTGTAACCAAGAATAAAGCTTTGACCAGCAGTTAATACTGGCGTAGCAAAACCATCGTCGTATTCAGTAGATTGTACAAGATATTTAGTGGGTTGCTCATAATCTAATACCTCACCCAACTCCTTGAACTCCACCCCTTCAGGGCAAAGCTCGGCGACCTGCCCGCGCGCGGCGCGCAGGCGGGTCAGTTTTCCTACCTGCGCCGTTGGCGCGGCAGACAGGTCGATTTTATTCACAGATTTATTCATGGTGATTCTCATCTTTTGCTTTCCTCTCAATCTTTTTCTGCATGTCTTTGATGGTGTCCAAATACGCCTTCTCCACCTCACTTAGATTTTTTGCTTTGTATCGGCAATATTCCATCGCAGCTTTTTCTGTAGCCTTCTCGTGGATTATATTACCGGCATCGCTCAATAGTTTTCTTCCTGCTGATTGTAAAATATTGTCCAGCTCACGGATATAGTCCACCATCTTCATGGGTTTTTGTTCCAGGGCATTGATCTCCGCCAGATCAAAGTAAGCAGAGACAAGATTGTTCAAGACTTTGAGCTCGCTTAATTCCAAAAAGTTTTTGGCGACCATCGCTTCGGCTTGAGTGGGTTGCTTGCCTTTGAAATTTGTAAGTCCTGCAAATGGTTTGTCCGAATCTACTCGCAGATAAATTACCTCTGCCGCCGTATGTCCATGCGCCGCAAAATGAAGCTTGTTTTGGACAATTTTAAAAAACTTCAAAGACTCGCTTGTTTGCGGATCGTAATCAATTGCGGTTGCATACAGATCAAGCACCTGACGATAAAGTACCTTTTCGCTGCTGCGGATGTCGCGAATGCGGTCAAGCAGTTCTTTCCAGTAATTCCCGCCGCCCAGATTTTTGAGCCGCTGGTCATCCATGGTGAAACCCTTGCGGATGTACTCATTCAATCGCTCTGTTGCCCAAATCCGAAAATTGGTAGCAATGCGAGATTTGACCCTATATCCCAGTGAAATGATCATGTCAAGATGGTACAAATTTACTTCCACGATCTGAGTTTTTCCCTTTATTGCACCGTGTGGAGTGGTTGTTCGGAATTTCCGAACAACCACTTTTTCATCCAATTCACCATCAGAGAATATATTTTTGATATGTTCACTAATATTGGATTTACTGGATTGATAGAGATCAACCAGCTGCGCCTGAGTGAGCCAGACGGTGTCATTTTCCAAGCGAACATCAATCTTTACCTCGTTGTTTTCGCCTTGGTAGATGATGATTTCGCTGTTGGGTTTGTTGTTTTCCATATTATATTCCTTCAATATCCGTCACAATTTCATCAATTGCCGTGCGCAGTTCTTTTTGCCGGGCAACAATGCCTTTGATCTCGGCGTTGAGTTTTTTAATATCAATTACCTCTCGGGTGTCTTTTTGCGATACAAAGGTGGATACCGCGATATTGTAGTCGCTTTCTTCAATGGTTTTATTATTCACCAGCTTGGCAAAATGCGCCATGTCTGTACGCTTCGTAAACGCCTGCAGTATCTTGGCGCGGTTTTCATCGCTTAATTTGTTTTTATTGCCACCACGCACAAATTCTGCTGAAGCATCAATAAACAGGGTTTTGTTATCCTTCTTGCTTTTTTTAAGCACGATGATACAGGTAGCGATGGGCGTGCCAAAGAAAAGGTCAGGCGAAAGCTGAATCACGGTATCGATATAATTGTTATCTATCAGATATTTGCGTATCTTCTGTTCCGCGCCACCGCGGTAAAGCACTCCGGGATATTCAACAATCGCCGCCGTGCCGCTGGTGGAAAGCCATGAGAGCATATGCATAGTAAAGGCAAGATCGGCTCTCCTCTTGGGCGCCAAAACTCCTGCCGGTGAAAAGCGCGGGTCGTTGATAAGAAGTGGGTTGCCGTCGCTTTCCCACTCTTTGGAATACGGCGGATTGGAAACAATGGCGTCAAAGGGCTCATCATCCCAGTGCTTTGGGTCGGTAAGCGTATCGCCATGGGCAACATCAAAATGATTGTAGTTGATGTCGTGCAAAAACATATTGATACGGCAGAGGTTGTAGATGGTAAGGTTGATCTCCTGACCAAAGAAACCTTGCCGTACATTTTCTTTTCCAAGCACTTTGGCGAATTTGAGGAGCAGTGAACCGGAGCCACAAGCCGGGTCGTATACTTTATTCACTTCCTTTTTACCCACTATCGTGATTTCGGCCAGAAGCTCGCTAACTTCTTGTGGAGTGAAAAATTCCCCGCCGGACTTGCCGGCTGTCGAGGCGTACATCGTCATAAGAAATTCATACGCATCACCGAATGCGTCTATGGTGTTATCGGCATATTCGCCCAAACGAAGATCCCCGATAGCGTCTAGGAGTTTGACAAGTTTTTTGTTTCGCTGTTCTACCGTGCCTCCCAATTTATTGGAGTTCACATCCATATCGTCAAAAAGTCCCTTGAGATCGTCCTCGCTGTCCGAACCTTTAACCGAATTTTCTATGTTGCGGAATACCACAGCCAGCGTTTCGTTGAGGTTGGCGTCATGGCGCGCTTTGGCGCGGACATTGACAAAAAGCTCGCTCGGCAAGATATAGAACCCTTTTTCCTTTACCGTATCGGCACGACCGAACTCCGCCTTTTTATCTGAAAGTTTAGTGTAGTCAAAGTCTTTATTGCCGCTACGCCGTTCGTCTTCATTGATGTAGCTGGTGAGATTTTCGCTAATGAATCGATAAAAAAGCATCCCCAAAACATATTGCTTGAAGTCCCAGCCGTCCACGCTGCCGCGCAGGTCGTTGGCAATCTGCCAAATGGCGCGGTGCAGTTCGGCGCGTTCCTGCTCTTTGGTTGTGTTAAGATTATTTGCCATAGATATCATCTCCTTGCATTCTTTATTGAGGGTGTTAATTGGCTCCACCGAGCAATTTTTCTCTTCCAGAATCTCCATGTATCTGCAACCCTGAAACACGGGATTTTCCCTTTCTGAGCAAGCTTGTAAATAGTTCTTTCGTTTACTTGAAGGTATTGGGCGACTTGTTTTACTGACCATACTGTGAACATATAAAAAGTATACCACAAAATTATCCCAAAGTCAATCTTTTTGGCTTGGTTCCAGCAATTCTAATTATGCGGTATTTGAATACAATATATTGTTGTTTGTGTATCGCTATGCCACTATATATTGGAGAAAATGCGCCATAATGAGAATTGCTGGCTTGGTTCACCGTGAATCGTAATTTTTCATTCAAAAAATAAGCTACTTTTCCCCTGGGACTCGGACCCAGTCACAGAGGTTTTTTTAGGCATAAGAGAAAGCTCAAGATTATCATTTTCATCATCTTATTTAGCTAATGGGGATTATACTATCCCCATTAGTTTACGACAATAATCTCCTCGCCATCCCATCCGGTTATCCCTTGGCAGGTTGCTCCTCAGCAGAGCCTGTTTCCGTTTCACCGAATAAATATAGTATAGCTTTTTATCTCCTTCATCACACATCTGGAGTATAATTGCTCAAGTGGGGCATAACTTGCGTTTTTCGCTGGTCTTAATCAACGATAGCTGTGTTGTTCAGGTTCGCAATAGTACACTATTGCTCACCTTACACGACTTGCTCTCCTTGATTAATCCCCACTTGAGTATATGTTGGTTTTATAAAATGTGGATGGATAAACCAAGATAGAATCTTGGGCTACTACAAAATTAATGCCATAATGAGAATTGCTGCTACCTTCCGCAAAGATTAAAGAATTCTTACGAAATTACCGATTAATATTATAAGAGTTTTATTAGGAGTTTACAAAATGGCAAAAATTGTTGTATCTGGTGGACAAACATTAACTGGAAGTGTTGATATTTCTGGTTCTAAAAATGCAGCTTTACCTATTTTAGCCGCATGTCTTCTTATCCCTGGAGAGAATGTTATCTCTAATCTACCTAAGTTATTAGATGTTAAGACTATGTTTGAGGTATTAAAATGTCTGGGGACAAGGATACGGACTGAAAATGATTGTGCATGGATAGATGCCTCAGATATTTCACATTATGATGCCCCGTATAAATTAGTTCGGCAGATGAGGGCTTCTGTTCTGGTAATGGGTCCGCTACTTGCCAGATTTGGAAAGGCAATTGTTCCGTTACCCGGTGGGTGTGCCATTGGCTTGCGGCCAATAGATATTCATCTCAAAGCACTTGAAGCACTTGGGGTAAATATTATCATGCATGATGGATGTGTGGAAGCAACAGCCTCAAAACTACAAGGACAAAAGATTTATCTTGATTTCCCATCTGTTGGAGCAACAGAACATATTATGACGGCAGCGTCTCTGGCTGAGGGTAAAACCATAATCTATGATGCTGCACGAGAACCGGAAATAGTTGATCTGGCTAATTTTTTGAATAAGGCTGGGGCATTGATTTCCGGAGCAGGAACAGACAAGATAGAGATTATTGGTGTGGAACAATTAAATCCAGTGGTTGATTATAAAATTATTCCCGATCGGATTGAGGCAGGAACATATATGATTGCTGCAGCTATTACCAAAGGGAATGTGTTGTTAAGGGGATGTATTCTTTCTCATCTGGATGCAGTTATTACCAAGTTTCGTGATGCAGGGGTTACAATAACAGAAGAGCCTGAAGGGGTCAGGGTAGAGGTACTAAAGGAACTTTCATCACTGAGTATCAAAACTATGCCTTATCCGGGGTTCCCGACAGATATGCAGGCTCAATTTATGGCTTTAATGACCACTGTCCCGGGAATAAGTATTATAGTTGAATCCGTATTTGAGAACAGATTTATGCATGTAAGTGAATTATGCCGTATGGGTGCGGATATTAAGGTGGATGGTCATACAGCTCTGGTTCGAGGCGTCTCTTCTCTGGATGGTGCACCTGTTGTTGCTACTGACTTGCGTGCAAGTGTTGCCTTAATTCTGGCTGGATTAATAGCTAAAGGGAAAACAAAAGTTTCGGAAATACATTATCTTGACAGGGGCTATGAATATATTGAGGATAAACTGTCAAGGCTTGGGGCGGTAATTAAAAGGGTGGAGTAAGTTAGGAATAAATTCAAGGAGGGTTGGGATTATGAGTCGGAAATGGATGCCTGATATGGATAAGGGGATTGTAACAACCGTGCTGGTAGGGATATTGGCTTGTTCAATACTCTGGATTGCATTGATTAGTATTACCATGAGAACAAGCGGTGTAGCTTAAACAAGAGGAGATTAATATGCATCGAGGACTTTATACCGGAGCCTGTGGGATGCTTGTGCAGGCAAGCCATCTGGATAGTATTGCTAATAATCTGGCTAATGTAGATACCACGGGCTACAAACGCGAGGAAACCCTTTTTAAGGAATTTCCAAAGATGCCTATTCACAGGCTTTATGATAATTATTCATGGACGCCAAAGGGGAAATTAGATGAAAGACCTGCTGTAGGGTGGCTTGGTACGGGTGTTGGAATCGATGGAGTAGTTCCTATCTTTACCCCTGGACCCACAAAACAAACTGGAAATGATTTTGATCTGGCAATTAGCGGAAAGGGATTCTTTGTAATTGAGGCGCCATGGGGAGAGGCTTATACCAGAAATGGGGCATTTACTATATCCAATGATGGCTATTTAGTCACTCAGGATGGGTATCGGGTATTGGGTAAAAATGGACCCATACCTGTAAAAAATGGCAATTTTTTTGTTCGTGAGGAAAATGGTGCAATTGTTTATAATGAAGCGGGGAAAACTAATGATTGGAAAACTGCAAAAGAACAGGATACACTCAGGATTGTTTCGTTTGGCAATGAAAGCGGCTTAAAGAAAAAGGGGGATTGTTTCTTTGAGGCTACCCAGGATTCAGGTTTGCCTGAACCCATGAAAAATCCCAGAATATTACAAAGGTCTCTTGAAGGTTCTAATGTTTCTCCGGTTGAAGAATTGGTAAAGATGATTGAGGTTCAAAGGATATATGAAGCCTGTCAAAAGAGCATACAATCTATTGATGATACTATGAAATTATCTATTTCAGATGTCGGAAGGGTGGCGTAGAGTAGAATTAATAATTCTACTATAGGAGATAAGGCAACATGATGCGATCATTGTGGATATCGGCTACTGGGATGAATGCTCAGGAGTTACATCTTGATGTCATTTCCAATAATCTGGCTAATGTAAACACAACCAGTTTCAAGAAAAGCAGGCCTGATTTCGAGGATTTAGTCTATGAGATAGTAAAGGCACCGGGCACACCCATTGCTACTGGAAGCATGTTGCCTACTGGTGTGCAAGTGGGCTGTGGTGTAGAAATAGCTGGAACTCAAAAAATTCATACACTTGGGCCATTAAAAGAGACTGGAAATACCCTTGATATGGCTATTGGAGGCGATGGATTCTTTCAATTATTGGCACCGGATGGTAGTACGGTCTATACACGGGACGGTTCATTTAAGAAAGATGCAGATGGCAGATTAGTTAATTCAAATGGGTATATCTTTCAACCAGAGATAGTCTTTCCCGAGGATACTACCCAGACAGCTATTACAGAGGGTGGTACGGTAAATGTTATCTTAAAGGGTGATCCAAAGGTTTCGCAAGAGATAGGACAGATAGAATTGGTTAGTTTTATTAATCCAGCTGGATTACTCTCTATTGGTAAAAATGTTTATAAGGAAACCGCTGCATCTGGCGCCCCTGTAACAGGGACACCGGGTAAGGAAGGGTTTGGAGCAATTTCACAGCGATTTTTAGAGATGTCAAATGTAGATATGATAGATGAAATGGTAAACATGATTACAGCTCAACGAGCCTATGAACTGAATTCCAAGAGCATTCAGACAGCGGATAGTATGCTCGGTACGGCTGCAAGCTTGAAACGGTAGTGGTGTAACACAGACATTCTTGTCTGTGTTACCATTATACTAAGGAGGATTCCATGAAATTATTGGGGTTCGTAATTGGTGCAATATTTTTCTGCCTGATTATCTTTTGGGTAAGCATGGGGTATTGCTTAGAATTAACCTTGAAAACAGATGCCATAGTAGATGAAGAGGGTATCTTTCTTAAGGACATTGTCTCTTTTGTATCTGAGTTGCCCTTAGAGACAGGCAATATATTTATTGGAACCTCACCCTTACCCGGCAGGTCAAGAAGTATCAAGACAACCTATATCAATCTCAGGCTTAAACAGGCCGGTAGAGAGGATGTATCTCTTGTAGGTAAAGAGACAATGGTGGTCAGATCATCCCAAAGACTGGATATTAATAAGGCAATTGAGAAGGCTAAAGACTACCTTGTTTCAATCTATAATAAGGAAAATGTCAAAATTACACCCTACTCTGTTCCTGATGAAGTTATCCTGCCCAAAGGGGAAGTAACCCTGATTGTGGATAACACATATAAACTGCCTGCATTAAATAAAAGGCTTTCTATTCCGATAATTGTTAAGGTAAATGGAAAACAGACGCAGGTGTTGAGGATTGGTCTGGAGATTCAGGAGTTGCAACGGGTTGTGGTGGCTGTATCTAATATAAGGATTAAGCAGATAATAACCGCAAAGGATTTAAGAATTGAGGAAAGGGATATTACCTATTTAAGACAAACCCCGATTACCAATATGGAAGAAGTAATAGGCAAGAGGGCAACTGCCTTTATTAAACAGGGAAATATTTTGACAACCACTCTGGCTGAATATCCACCATATATTAATGAAGGAGATAAAGTAACCATTACCAGTAAGATAGGAAATCTTCTCATTACTGCCCCTGGCACTTCATGTAAGGATGGGATGATTGGGGAAAGAATAAGTGTAAAAAATTCTGACTCCAAAAAAATAGTCAATGGGGTGATTTGTGAGGGGAAAAAGGTATTGATTGATTAAGTGAAAAACGAAAAGTGAAAAGTGAAAAGTGAAAAGCTAAATCTGATTTTACCTTCGTTTTGTAACTACTCAGGTAAAGTAATTCACCACGGAGAACACATAAATTGATAGGTTGATAGGTTGATGAGTTTATAGGTTAAAGGAACACAGATTCATAATTCATAAACATTTCCTATCAATTCATCCACTTATCAACCCATCAACTATTCAACTTATCAACTTTTTGTGTCTTCATGCCTTTGTGGTGAGTAGTTACTTCGTTTTTCACTTTTAGTTTTTCGTTTTTCACTTAAAAAGGAGGGTGTTATGAAAAGATCGGAAAAATTTTATTTTATTCTGATATTGGTTATTACCCTGACAGTCTGGGTAAAGGCAAGGATAACAAATGCAGAATCGCTATGGCTTAAAGGAGGACAGGAAAGCCTTTATACTGACTCAAAGGCAAAAAAGAAGGGTGATACCCTGACCGTAATTATTACTGAATCGTCTCAAGCCTCACACAAGAGTGTAACCAAGCGGGCAAAGGATATCAGCTTAAATGGAACACCTGATACAGTTGCTGCTGGTAAAAAAGCAAACTTGTTAAGTTTCTTACCATTTACCGGTGCAAAAGCCAAAAGCAGCTTTAACGGGGCAGGGGCAACTACTCGCACAGGGCTGCTTAATGCCATGATTACGGTAGATGTTACAGAGGTTATGGCTAATGGAAATCTTGTTATTGATGGTAAAAGGGTATTAAAAGTAAATGGTGATGAAGAGCAGATATCTGTCTCTGGAATTGTCAGACCACAAGACATTACCCCTCAAAACACTATACTTTCTTCATATATTTCAAATGCTAACATTAAGTATAAAGGAGAAGCAGAATTAACGGATAAGGAACGGCCAGGGGTGATTGGCAGGGTAACGAATAAGATTGCAAATATATTTTTTTGATGGAACAATGACCATAGAGCATCCAGAGGACATAGGGTGGGTAGTGGAAGGTTTCTGCTACGCTTAAATTTTATGACCCCTGTGTGCCCTATGGTATTATGGAGAAAGATATGATTAGGGTTATAGCATTTATTAGTGGCATTATACTGGGAATTATTTTATTTCAATCTATTGCACATGCAGAGGATACCCTTGTTGACCCATTATCCATGGGACCATCTGTAAGGCTGAAGGATGTTTGCCGCATATCTGATGTCAGACCCAATCAATTGGTAGGATATGGGTTAATCGTTGGGTTAAGTGGAACCGGAGATGGCAAGAATACTTTTTTTACAGCTCAGTCCATAGTAAATATGTTGCAACACTTTGGGGTTACTGTAGATAAAGACAAGATGAAGGTCAATGCCATTGCAGCGGTAATGGTTACCATGGAGTTGCCGGCATTCAGTCGGGCAGGAGACAAAATAGATGTGATTGTATCCACCCTTGGTGATGCATCTGATCTCAGTAACGGAATATTATTACAAACACCTCTGGTTGGAGCAAATAAAGTAACCTATGCTGTTGCACAGGGTCCTGTGTCTCTTGGTGGTGGTGATGCAGGCAAAACCGGCAAAAAAAAGGCTCATCCCACTGTAGGAAGGGTGCCTGATGGCGGGATTGTAGAAAAAGAGATAACATGTCCAATTGCAGTTGATGGCAAGCTCTCACTTGTGCTTAAAAATTCAGATTTTACCACAGCCTCAAGGATGGTGAAGGCAATAGATGATGGATTTGGTGCAGGCACAGCCATAGCTATAAATGCTGCCTCCATAGATGTAACCATTCCTTCTGAATACACGGATAATATAGTTGGCTTTATATCCACGCTTGAGAACCTGACCGTTACCCCGGATGTTGTTGCCAGGGTTGTCATTAATGAACGAACAGGAACAGTGGTAATGGGTGAAAATCTTTACATCCTGCCTGTAGCTGTATCCCATAAGGATTTGTATCTGGTAGTCACCGGAGAAGGGGAAAAGCAAGAGGGTAAAGGAGCAGCACCAACCATCATTGTTTCTGCCCCGGAAATAAGCACAGAAACCATGTCCAATGCATTAGGGGCAATCAATATCAAACCAACCACGGAACAGATAACTACGGTATTGGATATTATCAAACAGCAGTCAACTGAATCACCAACGACACCTGAAACAGGCGGCAAGAATACAGCAGAGACAAAACCAGAGGCACAAACAACAACTCAGTCCCAAGGTAAGGTGGTCATTCTTTCAACAAGGGTTAAGGTTGGTGATGTAGTTAAGGGATTAAGCTCTGTAGGTGCTACCCCGCAGGATGTTATTGCAGTTCTTCAGGCTATTAAGGCAGCTGGAGCATTGCAGGCAGAGATAGTTATTATGTAACTACTCACCACAAAGATACGAAAAGTTGATAAGTTGATAAGTTGATGGGTTGGAAAGGGAAGGGTTGGAAAGGGAAGGGTTGATAGGTTTATAATCTGTGTTCCTTTAACCTATAAACTCATCAACCTATCAACCTATAAACCTATCAACTAAGGAGACATACAATGAATGCAATAACCCCAATCAATGGATTAGACACCCAATTCGATAAAATACTCAATTATCAGACCAGGAAAAATGCTGTTCAATTATCAGGGGTGCAAACAAATACGACTGATATTGCCCCTCCATTCTCCATTCCATCGTCAGAGGTGCAGGTTCAGTCTACTGATAATGAAAAGGATTTTGAGTTAAGAAAGGAACGCCTTCGTGAGGCAAGTTATAATTTGGAGGCTATTTTTGTGAACATGCTCCTTGATGAAATGCGTAAATCTACAGGCAAGACAGAGATGTTTCATGGAGGGTATGCTGAAGATATGTGGGAAGATATGCTTTACGATGAATATGCCAAGAATATAGCAAAATCAAATAAGTTTGGCATAGCAAATACGATTTATAATAGTATGGAGAAATATCTGTAGGGAGAGGGGAAAAAGAAGGCACAGAGGCACAAAGACAGGAAGGAACAGAGGAACAGAGATAGAGATTGGGAGACATTATGTCAAATTTAGTTCGTTTTGGAATATCATTAGACAAAGAGTTGCTGGATAGTTTTGATAATCTTATCAACACGCAAAACTACTCTAACCGATCAGAGGCTATCCGCGACCTTATTCGGGAAAGCCTGATAAGAGAAGAATGGATACAAGGGGAAGAAATAGCTGGAACCATTACCCTTGTTTATGATCATCATCAGAGGGAATTGGCAAACACTCTCATTGATATTCAGCATGACTTTCATCGCCTTATTATCTTCACTGGGCACATCCACCTTGACCATCATAATTGTATGGAAATAGTAGTTGTTAAAGGGAAACCAAAGGAGATTGAGGAATTATCCCAGCAATTAAAGACAAAAAGAGGGGTAAAACATTGCTCACTTGGCATGGCAACCACAGGTAAGGAATTGAAGTAGGGGAAAATGGGGACGGGAAAATGGGGACAGCACCCTATTTTTAGAAGAAAAATAGGGTGCTGTCCCCATTTTCCCTCACCGATTAAACCCCAGAGGGGTGACATATTAAGAATATATCGCTCCTACGGAGCTTACCTGAATTTATTTGTCCCCATTTTCCCCCATTTTCCCCAAATCAGGTGAAAAAGGTGCATGAAATATCTTTTGCCCAATCCATACTTGATATAGCTACCAATACTGCTTTGCAGAATAATGCCAACAATGTTCTAAATATCAGATTAAGAATAGGAGAATACTCATGTATAAATCTTGATTCCCTGCAATTTGCCTTTTCCTGTATCTCTCAGGGTAGTCTGGCAGAGGGAGCAGAATTGATAACAACAGGGTGTTTGGGATCTGATACAATTGAGGTTGAATCAATAGAGGTGGATGAATGATGAAGGTAATTAAGGTAGCAGCTTCGGTCTTGAAGGTAAATGATACAATTGCCCTTGAAAATCAGGCTGCTTTCAGGGATAATAATGTGTTTGTGGTCAATGTCATGGGCTCACCTGGTGCTGGTAAAACATCCTTGCTGCTTCGAACAATTGAGGCATTGAAAGATAATATCAGGATAGGGGTGATTGAGGGTGATATTGCTACCAGCCATGATGCTGAGTTGATTCAAGCAACTGGTGTGCCAGTGGTTCAAATAAATACTGAAGGTGCTTGTCATCTTGATGCTATGATGATCAAGATGGCTCTTACCCATTTTAACCTTGCTGAGATTGATCTGCTTTTTATTGAGAATGTGGGCAACCTTGTGTGTCCGGCAGGTTTCAGGTTGGGTGAGAACGCTCGGGTAGTGGTTTCGAGTGTGCCGGAGGGTGATGATAAACCAAAGAAATATCCGGGAATGTTTAGAATAGCAGATGGTGTGGTGCTTAATAAGATTGACCTTCTGCATGCCTTTGAATTTAATATCAACACATTTAAGGAAGATGTAAGGCGGGCAGGAGAGCTTCCAATATTTGAGGTTTCATGCAAGACTAAGGATGGGCTGTCAGTATGGCTTGATTGGTTAGGAGTCAAGAAAAAATAAGTTGTACACCAAGAGTCACTCTGAGTCGTTTGGCTGGCAAGTCGTGAGAAGCGAGCATACTACTGTTCGTAAACGACGAACAACGAAACCAGCCAAGATGGATCGGTGGCACGACTCCTGCAAGTTATTTTTTCTTGACGACTTAAGGGTAGGGCAGACATTCCTGTCTGTCTTGCCTGAACACAGGCAGGAATACTTGTAGACACAGGCAAGGAATGCCTGTAGACAGGCAAGAATGCCTGTCCTACCTTAAAGAAGGGTGGTGCATGATTGTGCAGATTAGGGCAAGGATAATCTTGAATGGCATTGTTCAGGGGGTTGGGTTTCGGCCGTTTGTCCATAGGCTGGCTGAATCCTTCCATCTCTTCGGCTGGGTGGCTAATACAAGTCAGGGTGTTATCATTGAGGTTGAGGGAGACAGGGAATGCGTGGATGGATTTTATCAGCAGGTGTTGAATTCGTCGCCACCTATGGCAACCATTATGAGGCGGACAATTGAGTTTTTTCCGACTATTGGTTCGGTCTCTTTTGAAATAAGGGAGAGTGTTATTTGCCCGGATGAGTTTACTCCGGTCCCCCCTGATATGGCTATATGTAACGATTGCTATCAGGAACTCATTGATCTCAATAACAGGCGATATGGGTATCCCTTTATCAACTGTACAAATTGTGGACCAAGATTCACCATCATTCAGGCTACCCCCTATGATCGCAAAAATACAACCATGCGGGATTTTAAGATGTGTCAGGAATGTGAGGCTGAGTATAATGATATTACCAACAGGCGGTATCATGCTGAGCCAAATGCTTGCCCCGTATGTGGCCCTGAGGTATGGCTGTGGAGGGATGGGATACGAGTTGAGTGTGATGACCCTATAAGAAAAACCATAGGGATCTTAAAGGATGGCTGTATTGTAGCTGTGAAGGGAATTGGTGGGTTTCATCTGGCATGTAATGCACTGGATAGCGAGGCTGTAAAACGATTGCAAGAGAGAAAGAGGCGTGAAAAAGAGAAGCCGTTTGCCATTATGTTAAGGGACATTGAGAGGGTAGGGCAATACTGTAAGGTTAATGAGCATGAAAGGGATATTCTGCTTTCGACTGCCAGTCCAATTGTTTTGCTAAAAAAGAGACTGCCATGTTCCATCCCTGATGTTGTTGCCCCAAACAATAGGTATCTTGGGGTGATGCTGCCCTATACCCCACTTCATTATCTCTTAATGGCTGATGAGGAAATACCTGCTCTGGTGATGACCAGTGCTAACCTTTCTGATGAGCCATTAATTAAGGATAATAATGAGGCAATGGATAGGCTTCCTGGCGTGGCTGATTATATCCTTATGCACAATCGGGATATTCATAATCGATGTGATGACTCAGTGGTTCAGGTAATAGGCGACAAGGAGATGATTGTCCGACGCGCACGCGGGTATGCCCCATATCCGATAACATTTGACACAGGAGCGAACCATTTTCTTTCTGTTCTGGCAGTCGGGGCTGAGCTTAAATCTACATTTTGTTTAAGCCATAGGAATTTTGCCTTTTTGAGCCAACATCTGGGTGACTTGAAAAACCTCGAAACATTGGAATTTTTTAAGGAGGGGATTAAACGGTATCAACGACTTTTCCAGATTAAGCCAGAATTTATTGCCCATGATTTGCACCCTGATTACCTCTCGACCAGATTTGCCCTTGAGATTACAGCTCAAAATCCCAACCTCAAAAACCATGCCATCCAGCATCACCATGCTCATATCGTTAGCTGTATGGCAGAGAACAGCATAGATGAAAGGGTGCTGGGGATAGCTCTGGACGGAATAGGCTACGGAACAGATGGACACATCTGGGGTGGAGAGTTTTTATTGGCAGATTACAGCGGGTTTGAAAGGATAGCACACCTGAAATATATTCCCATGCCAGGTGCAGATCTGGCCACCAAACAGCCCTGGCGTATGGCAGTGAGTTATTTGTATGCAGCTTGTGGGGGGATCATTCCCCCGGGATTTATAGAGAGATGGGGCAGTGAGAGGGTGAAGATAATCATCAAGATGATGGAGCAAGGGTTAAATTCACCCCTTACCTCAAGTGCTGGCAGATTGTTTGATGCTGTAGCAAGTATTATTGGTATCAGGGATGAGGTTGATTATGAGGCACAGGCAGCTATAGAACTGGAGATGATGGCTGAGGAACATTGCAATGGAGAGTATGGCTTTTTTGTGGATCAAGATACAAAGCCATGGGGAATAGATACCATTCCAATAATCAGGGGGATATTAAATGATATGGGGACAGGGGTGGTTTCATCTATTATCTCAGCCAGATTTCACAATACAATCATAGCCATGATCCAACAAATTTCCCGGCTGATAAGGGAAAGATGGATGGTAAATAAGGTGGCTTTGTCGGGTGGTGTTTTTCAGAATCGATACCTTTTGGAAAGAGTAAAACCCCTGCTCGAAGGGGATGGGTTTATTGTTTTTTCTCACTCAAGGGTGCCTGCAAATGATGGCGGGATTTCCCTTGGTCAGGTAGTGATTGCAAGCAGGAGGATAAAAAATGTGTCTGGGTATACCTGTAAAAATAATGAAGATTTCAGACTCTCTGGCAGTCGTTGAGATAGGTGGTGTAAAACGACAGGCATCCCTTGCCTTGGTTGAGGATGTACGCGTAGGTGACTATGTAATCCTGCATGCTGGGTTTGCCATCCAGAAGGTTGATGAGGATGATGCCCGGGAGTCGTTGAGACTTTTGGAGGAGATTGGAATATGCGATATATAGATGAATTTTGTGACCCGGGACTGGCGAAAAGGTTGGTTGAGAGCATCAACAGGCTTTCCGATAAAGAGATTGTTCTGATGGAGGTCTGTGGTACTCATACAATGGCTATTTTTAAGCATGGGATAAAGAAACTCCTTGCCCCATCCATCAGACTCGTCTCTGGTCCCGGATGCCCTGTGTGTGTAACAGCTGCTCAGGATATAGATGTGGCCAGATGGATTTCAAGACAAAAGGATGTTATTTTTACTACCTTTGGCGATATGATCAGAGTGCCGGGGGGTGCAAGTTCTCTTGAGAGGCAGAAAGGGCAAGAGGGGGCAGATATTCGAGTGGTCTATTCAATTCTTGACGCCTTGGATATTGCCAGAAATAATCCCACAAAAAGGGTGGTATTCTTTGGTATAGGGTTTGAAACTACGGCACCAAGTATTGCCTCAGGCATACAATTGGCAAGCAAGCAAGGGCTTGATAACTTTTTTGTATATTCCTGTCATAAACTCATCCCTCCAGCCATGAAAGCCTTGCTTGAGTCTGGAGAGGTAAAAATAGATGGATTTATCTGCCCGGGACATGTCTCAACCATTATTGGTGCTAAACCGTATGAGTTTATTGCTGAGCAATACCATATTCCCTGCGTAATTACCGGGTTTGAGCCGTTAGATATATTGCAAGCCATCCTGATGTTGGTTAAAGCAAGGGAAAGTGGTCAAGTGGGGGTAGAGATTCAATACACCCGGGCAGTGAAGCATGAGGGAAATGTTGTGGCACAAAGGATATTGGCTGAGGTATTTGAGCCAATTGATGCTGTCTGGCGGGGTATTGGTGTTATCCCTGATTCAGGTTTGAAAATAAGGCAGGAGTATAGCCGGTTTGATGCCTTATTGCAGTTTGAGATGCCTGAGATGTCCGATAAGTCAGACTTGTCTAACCTGTCCGACTGTATCTGTGGTTTGATACTTCGGGGAATAGCCATACCGACTGATTGCCCATTGTTCAAGACAGTATGTAACACGGAGAATCCAGTTGGAGCCTGCATGGTCTCGTTAGAGGGAACATGTGCTGCATATTATAAGTATAGTCCATAGTCAAGAGGAGGAGGGATAACAATGCAATTTGACAGAATATTACTCAGCCATGGCTCTGGTGGAAGGCTCAGTCAACAATTGATTCATGATGTATTCCTGAAAGAGCTGGGCAATGAGATATTAGATGAGTTAAATGACAGTGCTGTGTTTAATGTCGCTGAGGGTAAGCTGGCTTATACCACTGATGCCTATGTGGTTTCACCCATATTCTTTCCTGGCGGAGATATTGGCAGGCTTTCTGCATGCGGTACAGTAAATGATCTATCCATGAGCGGGGCAAAGCCTTTCTATTTATCAGCATCCTTTATTATCGAGGAAGGCCTGTCGATAAACGACTTAAAGACTATCCTGATGTCCATGAAACAGGCAGCAGATGAGGCAAGGGTTAAAATAGTTTGTGGCGATACCAAGGTTGTGGGTAGGGGAATGGCTGATAAGGTATTTATTACTACTTCCGGGATTGGGCTGATTCCTGATGGGATTGACATCTCACCACGCAGAATACGCCCGGGTGATAGCGTTATTCTCAGCGGCACTATTGGGGACCATGGGATAGCCATACTAAGCCAGCGGGAAGGGCTTGGATTCAGCTCAGATTTTATTTCAGATGTAGCCCCCTTGAATCACCTTGTTGCCTCTATGCTTGATGAGGTTGGCAATGATATTCATGCCATGCGTGACCCAACCCGCGGTGGGTTGGCCACGACCCTGAACGAGTTTGCTCAAGTAGCAAATTTGGGGATGAGAATCTATGAGGATAAGATTCCCGTACAGGATAATATCAGAGGTGCCTGTGAATTGCTTGGCTTTGACCCGCTCTATATTGCCAATGAGGGTAAATTAGTGGCAATTGTCGAAAATGTGGCAGGGGACAGGGTTCTTGCCTGCATGAAGAGACACCCACTGGGGATAAATGCCGAGATTATTGGTGAGGTTGTCGAAAAACCAGAGGGTATGGTCTCTTTGGTTACACGCATAGGTGGAACAAGGGTAATTGATATGATGGTTGGAGATCAATTGCCAAGGATATGTTAATAAGGGTCTGTCACAAAATAAATGTGTCACATCGAGGTTGTCGATTCGCTCGCCTTGCTGAACGAGATGAAGCGGCAACCGAATGTAATAGTTGTTTTGCGACAGACCCTTAAACAATCTCGTGCCAGCTTTGGACAGAGACAAGCCCTGTCCCTACGATTTGGCTGGCATTTGAACGCCTACCCTCTCCACATTTCCGTATGAGACAATCCTGTTACTATTCCTACAGTATCGACAGATACCTCTCCAACTCATACTCTGTAACCTGTATTCGATAATCCTCCCATTCCTTTTCCTTTATAGCGATATATCTTGGGAAGATATGCTCACCCAATGCCTTGCGAACAATCTCACTGTGTTTGGCAACACCTATCGCCTCACCCAAACTGCCCGGCAGCATCTCAATTCCGGCACTTTCCCTTTCCGCAGCACTAAGGTGATAAAGGTTCTTGTCCATTGACTCTGGCAATTCATACCCTTTCTCAATCCCATCAAGTCCAGCATGAAGAAGGGCAGCAAAGGTAAGGTATGGATTACATGCTGGATCAGGACAACGCAGCTCCATTCTGGTAGCTTGTTCTTTTCCGGGATGATACAAAGGGATTCTAACCAAGGCTGACCTGTTGCGTTGCGACCAGGTGATATAGACTGGTGCCTCATAACCAGGAACAAGTCTCTTGTAGGAGTTTGTCCATTGGGCAAAGATACAAGACATTTCTGGAGCATGCTTTAACTGACCGGCAATAAACTTTTTTGCTGTATCGCTCAGGTGATAGGTATCATTGGCATCAAAGAAGGCGTTATGATCCTTCTTAAACAGAGACTGATGAACATGCATCCCACTACCATTTTCACCAAAGATTGGTTTGGGCATAAAGGTGGCATAAACCCCATACTTTTGTGCTATTTCTTTGACAACTAAGCGATAGGTCATGACATTATCTGCCATGGCTAAGGCATCGGTATATCTCATATCAATCTCGTGCTGGCTTGGTGCCACCTCATGATGGCTATATTCAACCCGAATACCCATTGCCTCCAATGTTAAAATGGTATCCCGCCTGATGTCAGAACCAGCATCTAATTGGTTCAGATCAAAATACCCGCTTTTATCCAGAACCTTTGTAGAATCTGAGGATTGAAAATAAAAGTATTCAAGCTCCGGCCCAACGAAGAAATGGTCAAATCCCATATCATTTGCCCGTTTTATAGCTCTCTTCAGGATATAACGGGGATCACCCTCATAAGGCTCTCCGTATGGAGTCATAATATCGCAGAACATTCTGGCTACTGCCGTCTCCCTTGGTCTCCATGGAAGTATCTGAAAGGTTGACGGATCCGGCATAGCAATCATATCGCTTTCTTCAATATCCTGATACCCTGTTACTGAAGAACCATCAAATCCCATGCCATTTTCCATTGCATTTTCAATCTCTGCACTGGTAATAGCAAAATTCTTCAGTTGTCCAAGCATATCCGTAAACCATAAACGAATAAACTTGACATTATTGTCCTTAACTAACTTAAAGACATCCTCTTTTGTCTTTGCATACATATTGGTTGCCTCCTTTGATAATATTTGGACTATCCCACAAGATGACTCATATAATATAAAGTAAAAAAACACTGCTTCTGGTAACCCCCTGATATTAAAAAAGACGGTAACTACTCACCACAAAGGCACGAAGACACAAAAAGTTGATAAGTTGAATAGTTGATGGGTTGATAAGTGGATGAATTGATAGGAAATGTTTATGAATTATGAATCTGTGTTCCTTTAACCTATAAACTCATCAACCTATCAACCTATCAATTTATGTGTTCTCCGTGGTGAATTACTTTACCTGAGTAGTTACAAAAGACAAACCTCAACTATTTCTTCTTCTTCTCCGACTTCCCCCCTTTCTTTTTCTCCACCTTAACCACCTGTCCCTTTCGCAAGCTCACACGATTGTGTGGTGATAATTGGTTTCTTCCAGAGATAGTAGTAATAATCCCCTGGGAGGTACTATTGTTTACCGTTATAATCTCTATCTCTGCTATTTTGTGCCCATCAGTATCAAGGGCATCACAGATAAAGGAGGGTTTTACCCCATGTTTTTCACCAAGATTAATGGTAACATTTGTTCTGTTTGAGCTAATTATTTCACCGTGAATAGGAAAGAAATTGGAAATATCCTGGCTGAGATAAGCTAAACACTTAGTTAAACGATCACTGTTACGGCTGACATGCAAGAACTTGCTTCCTTTCTTGAGCTTTTCACCCTTCAGGTTTAATAGTTGTGATTCAATACAAACCCTTCCCTTCTCCTCTTGTATCTCACCAAAGAGAAGATAGCTTGCTTGAAGACTTCTTGCTAATTGGACAGCCTTCCGTAGATTATTTACTGTGTTTAATCCAGTATTGTCCATTTGGGTCTGGATATTTTTTATAGCTACAGGACTGATAGTAAACGAATTAGCCAACAATTCTTCTATAATCTCTTCAGCTATTTTGTCAATCTCTAAGTGTACTGGATTTTTTGCCGAAAAGATAATCGCCACCCTTCTTTTCTTAACATCAGGAAGTAAAGGACTGACAGGGGATGTCGTTTTTTGTTTCCAGCCCATTTCTATTTCATCTTTTGCCTCCATATTTTCTGGATCCAGCTCAACTACCTTTTTCAATTCCTCAATTGACTCAGGCAATAGCCCTTGCCCTTTATAATATTTTGCCAACCCTAACCTTACCGGTACGCTTTGAGGATTAAGCTGTTTAGCCTTTTTGTACTCATATTCAGCCAGAATAGTATTGCCAAGCCCAAGATATTGCTGTGCCATCTCAAGGTGTCTTTTTGAGCAATCATTCCGCAGTGGGGTTCCAACCCGTTGCCAATCAAGGTCTAATATCCCTTTTTCCAGGATATGCCAACACATCTCATCTGCGGAATCCTTTTGACATGCCTTAGTGGCTGCACGCACGCACCCCTTATAGCCACCCATCCCTTTGTAAGCTATAGAAAGCTGGTAATAGGCTATCTTGTCTGAAGGAGAAATTACTGTCAGTCTCTGGCAAAGTGGAATAGACTCCTTGTATCTTTTATGATTAAAATAAAGCCTGATAAGACGATTCAATGTATTGCAATATGAATCTAATGCCTTGTTTGATGGAACAAGCGTAGTTATCCTCTTGCAAAATGGAACTGCCTTTTCATACCTTTTTTTATCAAACACAAGGGTGATAAGGTTTGTTAATGTGGCTAAGTATGCCTTAAATGTCTTTGAGGAAGGGGTAAGAGAGGTTAATTTTTGGCTGAGTGTAGCTGCATTTTTATCCATTCCATGATCAATAAGAAGGGCTATCATATTGCTCAATACAGAGCTGTATAATGGAATATCGTTATCTGAAGGGGTAGTTGAAATTATCTTCTGACAAAGCGGTCCAATTTTTTCATACATTCCCTGATTAGCATATATTTTTATTAATTGCTGCAATGCCGGCAGGAATAATGGGCCAAGGTTAACAATCTCCAGACATTCCCTTTCTGCATCCTTAATCAATCCCTTCTGCAAATACATCTCTGCCAGAGAAGACTTAACAAGTTTATTTCCGGGTTCAATCTCTTTTGCCTTTTTATAGTTTTCCAATGCTTTATCTGCATCGCGATATGATTCCCAATATATATTCCCGAGTTTAATAAATGCTGCGACATAGTTTGGATTTATTTTTACAGCTTGTTTGCCATGAGAGATTGCCCTTTCAAAATCACGCTTTTTTTGAAAAAGGGATGCCAGATTATAGTGGACTTCTGCATCAATGGGATTAATTTCCAATACTCTGGTATAACATTTCCATGCCTCTTTATATTTTTTCTGATACTTATAGACCATCCCTAATTTATTAAGGGCTTCAATATAATCTGGGTCTAACTCTAACGCCCTTTTAAGGCATTTTTCTGCCTTATCAAAAAGATTTAATCTCTGATAACATTTTCCAAGATTACAATAGGCTATTTTATGATATGGATTTAATTTAACAGTTCTTTGATAGGCAATAATTGCCTGTTGATAGTTTCCTTTTTGAAAATACTCATTCCCCTTAAGCATAGTTTCATTAGCTGCCCAGGAAAAACCAGACAAGGGAAAAGAGACAAGTAACCAACAGAGGCTAATAATTATAGTTACTTTTTTTAGCACTTGAGCAAAATATGTGTTATAAAAGCCAAAAAGATTCATGAATATCCTCCCTCACTATACCCATCTTTCCTATTATTATTCTCTCCCATAGCTCACAACATATAAATATACACCAGAAACAAGATTTTGTCCATCATTATTTTCAGGTTTTCATAAAAACTGCGTATGCAACTTTTTTTCTGGCTATCTTTCCACACCTTTTTATCACAAAATTGTTCTTGACAAATCATTCTTTTGTATTGTATAATAACCATTAGAGTTATTGAAGTTAACAAGAAACAAAAAAAGGATGGCAGCTATTTATCATGAATTACAATAACTATGTGCCGATATTAACATATCATCGAATTGTTCCCATAAAACCATCTGTCCCGGGACATGGGATATGGGTATTGGTTGATAAGTTCAGGCAACAGATGAGGCTCCTGCATCAATTGGGATTTAACACCATTTCTCTGGATATGCTTGCCTCTGGCGGGAAATTCCCCAAAAAACCAATCATTATCACCTTTGATGATGGCTATCAGGATAATTACATTTATGCCTTCCCTATCTTGAAACAGTACGGATTCACTGCAACTATATTTCTGGTAAGCGGACAGATTAGCGGGGTCAATCAATGGGATATAGGACATGGAGAAGAACAATTGCCTCTGCTATCCATAGATGAGATACAAGATATGGCAAGATATGGCATCTCCTTTGGCGGACATACCGTAACCCATCCACACCTTTCACAATTAGACAGGGATAAGGCATTTGAGGAAATAGTCCAGTGCAAGAAGGAGCTGGAAGAGATTGTTAAACAAGAGGTTACGGCTTTTTGCTATCCCTACGGCGAGTTTGACCATGAAGTAAAACAAATGGTCAAAAATGCCAGGTTCAAATATGCCTGTGCCTGCGATACAGAGGTAGACGATCGTTATGAATTAAAACGGATACAGGTATTCCCAAAAACCGATTTGTTTGGCTTCTGGAGAAAAACTCAATGGTGGTATAAGAGAAATTAAACAATTACATTAAGGAATAGTGAGTAAATACAGATATGCGAATATTTATTATAGTTTTTGTCCTTATCATGAGCCTTATTAAAGCAGGAGAATGCTATGATGAGCCGTCTCTCCCTAATATTGAGTCAGTAGCCTTTAGCCCTGATGATAAATTTGTAGCAGCCACTGGATTGGATAAGGTTATCTATCTCTGGGAAACGACTACAGGTAAGCTCATTAAAACATTCAAGGGACATGCTGCATGGATCAAATGCCTTGCCTTTAGCCCGGATGGTAAATACCTTGCCTCAGGAAGCGTTGACAAAACAGTCCGCCTTTGGGATGTTGCCACAGGAAAGGTTGTGCAAATCTTTTATGGGCATAAATCATGGGTTTATTCCATTGCCTTTAGCCCTGATGGAAAATATATTTCCTCAGCTGGTGGAGAGGGGATTATTCATATATGGGATATCACGGCTGACAGGATGATCAAAACCCTTAAGGGACATACCTCATGGGTTTATTCCATTGACTTCAGCCCTGATGGGAAATATCTTGTATCTGGTGGTGCAGATAAGTCTATATATTTATGGGAGTTAACTACCGGCAATATTATTAAAAAGTTTCAGGGAGAGGGAGCATCTCTGGCACATGAGTCTTCCGTATATTCAACCGTTTTCAGCTCTGATGGCAAATACATTATCTCTGGAAGCAGGGATGGAACCATAGGGCTATGGGCCGTAGCCACAGGAAATCGCAGCAAGGTATTTAAGGGGTACCCAACAGATATTTATTGTGCTGCCTTTAGCAGTGATGGGGAACATATGATTACTGGCAGTTCAGATAAGCTTGTTCGATTATGGGATGTGCTTACTGGCAGACATCGCGGATATTTGCAAGGACATACAAACGATGTGATTGTCGTTGCTTTTAGCCCTGATGATAAATACATTGTCTCCGGCAGTGCAGATAAGACAATATGTATGTGGGATGCAGCCAGTGGTCAATTTATAAAAACATTTACAGGGCATAATGGGACGGTCATGTCTCTTACCTTTAGCCCAAATGGGAAATATCTTGTAAGCGGAGGGGCAGATAAAACGGTTCGTGTTTGGGATGTAGAAAGAGGGAAACAGATTGCTGCCTTTTCAGGGCATTCTGATTCTGTTACAGCTGTTGCTTTTAGCCCTGATTCAAGATATGTTGCCTCAGGAAGCAAGGATAAGACCATCAAGCTATGGAAGATAGTAGACAATAAGCTCATTCGTACATATACCGGGCATAGCGAAGATGTGTTAAGCCTTGCCTTTGACCCGGATGATGGTAGGTATCTCCTCTCTGGAAGTAGCGATAATACGGTACGGCTGTGGGTAACGCTTACCGGAGAATGCTATAAAACATGGACAAAGCATACAGAGGATGTAATATGTGTTGGATTTAGCCATGATACCAGATTTATCATCTCTGGTTCAAGGGATAAGATAGTTCGGCTATGGGAGATAAAGACAGGCAAGCAGGTAAGGGAGCTAAAGGAATATGAATCATGGATATATTCTGCTCATCCTACACCAGACATGCGGTATATTGTCTCAGGCAGTCGAGATGGAAGTGTCCGCATCTGGGATGTAGCTACAGGCAAACAGGCAATGATTTTGAGGGGACATACAAATGATGTTACCTCTGTAGCTGTTACGAATGATGGAATGAATATTGTCTCTGGCAGTTCAGATGGTACAGTTCGATTATGGGATGTGGCTACAGGGAAAGAGGTAAGGATGTTCCAAAGGTAAAAAGTCTTGAAGTTCTGAAGTTGAACAACAAGGCAAAAAATTGTAACCGTTCACAGCCTATATTTTTAACACAGAGGACACACAGCAATTCTAATTATGACATTTTTACCGCATAAACACATAACAACTCACCACGGAGACACGGAGACACGGAGACACAGAGGAAAATCGAAGGACAAATCTCTTATTTGAATGTGGCTGAACGCAGATTTTTGGAAATTTGAAGCATTATTCTGTGAATTTATAAAAATTTGCATTCCGTCAGCTTGTTTTTTTAAGTTATTCTCCGTGCCTCCGTGTCTCTGTGGTGAATCTGAAAATCCAAAATGAGAATTGCTGACCACGGAGGCACAAAGAGCATGCAAGAAAATCCACTAACGAAGGGCAGACATTCTTGTTCGCCCTTTAAGTCAGGGATCAAGATGGCTATTATCGCTATCCTTTGCCTGTTACCAGCCATTGGCATTGCTGCCTCCGGACAAATCATCCTTGAGGATGAACAGACAGATGGACAGGGACGAGAGAAGGAGATTACCCTATACCTACAGCAGACAGACGGACAGACAGGAACAAGCCCTGTCTCTACAATAATATCACCGACATTACCCACAAAAGAGCTGTTGCCTCCTTCGAATGATTGTAAAATATTAAAAAAAAACCTCTCAGCAATGTCTTCGCTCCTGTTAAAAGCACCACCTTATAACGGTGGTTTCTATGATACCTCCAGCTACATGGCTGGTAAGGTAGCTGTGGGAATTATTCTTCCTGAAAGTATTGGCGATACAGAAAACTGGACGCAAGATGAAGTTACAAAGGTTATCAGCGAGATAAAGACAGCCATGGATTGGTGGGCAAGTATTGAACCAGATGCTCATCTTTCATTTTATTATGACATTCATACCCCATTTGATGGCACCCAAAGTGTAAAGATAGCCAGTGAACCAATCGTTACAAATAGCGAAAAACCATGGATTAATCAGGTGATGAATGCCATGGGCTATACTAACCCCGGGACAGGATTTGTTGAGGATTATTTTTATCGCGTGTTTGATTATAATAACCATATTCGAGATATGCTTGGAACGAATTGGGCTTTTACCATATTTGTGGCTGACTCAAGCAATGATACGGATGGGAATTTTCCAAATAGTAGATTTGCTTATGCCTATCTGGGTGGACCATTTATGGTAATGACCTATGATAATGGAAACTATGGCATTGAAAATATGGACTCATGTTGTGCTCATGAGACAGGTCATATCTTTTATGCCTTGGATGAGTACAAGGGGGAATCCTCAAAAACTAAATACAGCGGGTATCTGAATGTGATTAATGGCAACCATGAGAGTGTCTCATGTAGTGTTCCCTGTATCATGAAAGGGCTTATTCCTCCATTTGCTAATAAGCAGGTGTGTCACTATACCCGCGGGCAACTGGGGTTATGGGATACAGATATAGACAATATTCTTGATGTGCTTGATTCTTCACCAAATATTTTTCTCACCTCGTATCCCACGGATCCGACATCAAACCAAAGCCCAACATATATTGGTATTGCCCTGGTTACAATTGTGCCAAACAAAAATCCACAAGAGACGCCACCCATTCATGATATAACCATCAACACCATCTCGCAAGTTAAATATAGAATAAACAATGGCTCATGGTTATCGGCAACAGCTTCGGATGGGATATTTGATGAGCCAGAGGAGGAATTTACCTTTACACTAGCCAGCCTGAATGATAGGACACACACCCTTGAAATCAAAGCCATAGATTCTGCAGGCAATATCAGCAATTATAATACAAATACCATTAATGATGCTCAACCCAACCTCGATGCTGTAGTAGTTTACCCTATACCATTCAGACAATCAACAGGTGATACCCATATTATCTTCAAAGGTTTAACAAATGATGCTAATATCAGGATATATGACCTTGCTGGTGATATTATTCGAGAGCAGGATCATGTATCTATTAGCTGGAGATGGCCTGTGATAGATGAAGGGATTTCATCCGGGGTATATTTTTTCGTAGTAACAGAGGAAGGAAAGAAGAAAAGGGTAGGGAGGATAGTTATTATTCGATAGTAATTAACCCAAATTGCTACTCATTAACATCCATGTCGATGGCTTGTTATTGTTGTAGGGTAACTACTCACCACAGAAACACTCAAGACAGAAGGAGAGTAAAAATGTCGGGACTTTATATTTTACTTGGTGGAATTTTGATTGGAGCAATTGTTATTGGTCTTGTGGCTATTCATGTAGATAAATCTCAGATGTCTCGAATAGGTAGTAGTCTTAAAAAATAAGATTCAATTTGATGTCTGTTACAAAATAAATATGTCACACTAAATGTAATTGTCTCAAACAGTTGTCAAATGATGGGGAGAAATGTATGAATATGATGCGGCTCCCAAATAATCGGGGGGGGGATAACTTATTGATATATATATAGTTATGACTATTCTTGTCTATCGCTGGCAGGGATAGTGCCTCTGGTAGCGAGTAACCGTTCCTGCTTTTTCAAATCTTTTATTTCTGCTGTTTTTTGCTTTCTTGTCAAATCATTCTGTTTGATTCAATCTGTGTAACTACTCAGCTATCAAGAGATAACTATGAATCGACAGGATCCTTCTTCTCCTTGTCATTCTGGCTTGTCCAGAATCCTTCTTCTTATCCGATCACATCTGTCGTACTCAACAAAGAAGGATTCCCGACAAGCGGGAATGACAGATCACAAAGGGCATGAACTTCTTGTCTATTCTGGCTTAGCCTGTCCCTGTCTGTCAAGAATCGACAGGATCCTTCTTCTCCTTGTCATTCTGGCTTGTCCAGAATCCTTCTTCTTATCCGATCACATCTGTCGTACTCAACAAAGAAGGATTCCCGACAAGCGGGAATGACAGATCACAAAGGG
>Ga0210049_1000831_pt1 | contig 27705 bp, 23 predicted proteins | sample CryGeyCG2014_300_2_FD_183964 | JGI IMG/M metagenome (GOLD analysis project Ga0210049, IMG submission 183964) | Groundwater microbial communities from aquifer - Crystal Geyser CG06_land_8/20/14_3.00 (SPAdes) (version 2) | ecosystem: Environmental > Aquatic > Deep subsurface > Groundwater | place... | reverse complement strand
CATATCCACTGAAGTGAGTTTTCAATAGAAGATAATGTGGTATTAGGGCTTAATAAACTCCGTATTGCTGTTGGATCTGAGACTGTCATCCCTGTGAATTCAGGTAACACAATACCTGCTTGTTTGAGGATACCACCTTTGTTACTATCGAGATTATTCATCATCTCACAAAGAAGATATTCCTCCTTGTAATGCAACTTCCTATCAGACAATTGGTTGTATAACACTTGCCGTAATGATGCAAACGGTATTTGCTCTAATGCTGCAGAAATATTCATTTCCGTTAAATCAGTTCGTCCAAGGTGTCTGTTCGCGGTTGTGCACAATGTACTAACTTGTGATAATGGTTTATCTCGCAACTCATTAAGTACGGTCTTTACTACTTCTGCATCCACTTTGCGATGACGAGTCAAAAATATAGATATATCCTTACCACAAGCACAAAAATGTTCCACATGATTACTGGCAGCCTGCCGATTTTCACTCCCTACTATTTTGGAAAGCTCTTTGTGAGTATACAACGGTTTATACTCAAGTGGGGCATAAATTGCGATTTTTTCGGTGAGGATTAATCAAGGAGAGCAAGGCGTGAAGGTGAGCAATAGTGTACTATTGCTCACCTGAACAACACAGCTATCGTTGATTAAGACCAGCGAAAAACGCAATTTATGCCCCACTTGAGTATATCTTTCTTATTTCTCAGAAGCCGTAAAAGTATTACTATTGCTTTTTGGTTTGAACTATTCTCAGAAATCCAGTCTGTTCTAAATTCTTCTGTCAATATACGAAATTGATCATTATTTCTCTCAACCCTCAACACTTCCTGCACACAACAAGAACCTTTCCCTATATCCATCTTTCCCCCCAAAAAAGTTATTCTTATAGAGGGGGTACTCCTATTTTATCTTATATCGACGAATATTGCAACTATTATTTTTACAAATATTGTCAAGTAGACAAAACATGCCTTTTTAAGCCGTTTGGCAAGTTTTGCCTTACTGAAATCTCCAAAACCTTTGTCAAATATAGAAACTATTTGCAACGCTCTCTTTTTTTTAGTGCGACTCCATACCAAGAGCAAAAAGAATAATTCCCATTAAATATTCGGGAATAAGGATGATAATAGCTAATGATAGCTGTATTTGCACCAAGCATATGTGCTTGGAAAAATAAGGTTGGATAATCAGTCCACGGTGTAAAGCGACCTACCTTATTACCTTCAACTTGCATTACGCAAAACCACTTCGATCGACATATTTGGCGGTCATCGCTTTTCAAAACCACCATATGTAGCGAGCACTCTCTCATTTTGCGTAAATCCTACAAATAATAACCCCTATGTATAAGGCACAAAATCCTATAATCAAAAGCATGGTATTTAATTGCACCAGACCTAATATTATTCAAGTAATCTTATTAATTCAAATGCCTCAGCATACTCAAGACCAACCCTGCTGCCCCATTGTTTGGCATTGTTCTTTAGTGTTTCCAAAGACCGTGGGTGTGGAAATTCTCGTATTTCACTCTCATAGCACCTGAAAGCATCTAACTTTTGCTCAATAGTTTCGTTAATATCTACAAACACATTAGGAATAAATACCCTGTCAGGAAATGGTGGACACCATTCTGTAGAGGATGGGGTTTCATAGCACAATATTTTCTTAACACTACTCCCCTTCACCGGCCGAGCAGCCACCATGGTTGCCTCAAATACTACGCGATGGTCCTGATTTACATCCCCATGATGGTGAACATAGATTGTCTCTGGCTTAATCTGTTCAATCAACGATTCAATAGGCTGAATTACATCCAATAAGGCAATCCCATCCATTCTCTGATCCGGCATATCACAAAAATGTACCTGCTTTACCCTCATTATCTCGCCAGCCTTATAAGCAGACTCTTTCAGTTTATTTTTCATCCCATCCTCATACCGGGATGATGCACCCTCACTCATAATTACTACATGCACTTCACACCCATCCCGCACATGCTTGATTAAGCTACCACCCAATCCAAGGAGTTCATCATCTGGATGAGCAGCCAGCACTAGGATCTTCTTCATATTGTACCCCCAATAAGCATAAATTCGAAATCCGAATATCGAAATTCGAAACAAATACGAATATCAAATGTTCAAAACATTACTCACTTTTTCGTAATATAGAGCCAAAGATATTCATAAGTTCCGTTGTTTCTTGTTCTAAATCTTTCAGTTCGTCTTTCAGTTTTATATTGTCTTCTATATCAAGCAACCTCAACCAATATCGACTTTCTTTAATCTCTTTCCGGCAAATCTTAATCCTCATAATGAAATCTTTTTTACTCAGGGCTTCGTTAGCCTCAATGTAGTTTGCACCGACAGAACCAGACGACCTAATCAATTGTTTTCCATCCTCAATGTTTGTTATAGTGTTTCGTAGCTTTTTTACAAAGGTTCTAACTCTTCTTGCAAACACAAGTGTTCGATCTTCCAGATCATATTGTTTCGTATTTTCCATATTTTTCCCTATTATTTCGTATTTCGATATTCGTGCTTCGAATTTTCTTCTTTCAACGCATATCTTTTTATTTTTCCTGCACAAGTGTTCGATCTTCCAGATCATATTGTTTCGTATTTTCCATATTTTTCCCTATTATTTCGTATTTCGATATTCGTGCTTCGAATTTTCTTCTTTCAACGCATATCTTTTTATTTTTCCTGCACAAGTGTTCGATCTTCCAGATCATATTGTTTCGTATTTTCCATATTTTTCCCTATTATTTCGTATTTCGATATTCGTGCTTCGAATTTTCTTCTTTCAACGCATATCTTTTTATTTTTCCTGATGTTGTCCTTGGCAATGAATCCACAAATTCTACCACCTTGGGAACCTTATATTCTGGCAGATTCTTCTTGCAATATCGCAATATATCCTTTTCATCAAGACATAAATCAGCCTGCAACACCACAAAAGCCTTTACCTTCTCCCCCATTATTTCATCTGGAATACCTGCAACTGCACATTCAACTACTTCGGGCATCTCAATAATCACATCCTCTATCTCTTGTGGGTGTATCCTGAATGCACCAGCCTTGATCATATCCGACTGTCTGCCAGCAATAAAGATGTAGCCATCTTCATCTATTCTGGCCAGATCTCCGGTATGCAAGCCGTCATCTTTCAAAACCTCTCTGGTTGCTTCTGGATCTCCCCAGTATCCTTTCATGATATTCAACCCACAAGCAACAATCTCTCCAATTTCTCCAATTCTTACATCCTGACCATCCTTAGCCATTACCCTTAATTCTACTCCGGGTATTGCCTTGCCAGCAGAGCCAAGCCTTTCCATCCACTGATCAGGTTCAAGATACAACAATCTGGCTGTTGCCTCTGTCTGTCCATACATAGCATAATAATCGACACAAGGGAGTATTTTCTTTAACTCAATAATATTTGCTGGTGACAATGCCCCGCCAGCACAGGTCATATATCTCAGATGAGGAAACTTCAATCCCCTGATGTTTGACTTGTGAAGAAGCATGGCATAGGATGAGGGCACACCAGCAAATCCGGTTGCTTTTTCATTAATCATCATCTCCAGTACCTTGTTCAAAAAGACGAATTGATGGGAGATAATGAGCGTTCCTCCTGCCATAATATGGGTCAAAAGCAGAGAATTGCCATAAGAATAAAAGAATGGCAAAACCACCATTATTTTATCATCACTTGTAAGCCTCAGGTATTCCACAATTGATTCTGTATTGCTGCTAAGGTTCAGATGGGTAAGCATTACGCCTTTTGGTTTTCCGGTGGTACCTGAGGTATAGATTATCTGGGCAAGGTCATCCCCTTCATCTACCTCAATAATAGGACAAACAGCTATTGATTGATCCAGAGTATCCAACCCTTCCACGGCAATTATCCTGAAATCTACATTGTTATTTTCTGGAAGATACTGGCAACATGCCTTATTGGTGATTACCCCCTTTGGTTGACAGCTACTCAGGACATACTCCACCTCTTTGACGGTGGTATCTGTATTTAACGCTACTACTACACCGCCAACCCTTAACACTGCAAAATACCATGCCGCATAATGAATGGAATTTTCCAGTAACAAGATAACCCTGTCCCCTTTTTTTACTCCATGCCCTGTCAGTGTTCCTGCCAGACTATTAACCAACATCGAGAGTGTGCGGTAATCAACCCTCTGTTCACGATATACTATTGCAATATTATCCGGATAATCTCGGGCACTATTCTCTAAAAATGTACAAATATTCATCGTTTATTACTATCCCTTAGCTATTTGTAGGCTACTGTAAGGAAAAATTGCCACTTGGCAATTTTTCTTGTACCTGGATTCAAGCCGTTCTATAACATCATCCCATCGATTGAACAATAAATACCCATCCCAGAAAAGCGTAGCAAAATCAGCCTTGTTGATGTTTGGGGAATATACCCATAACTCTTTGTTTCCTAAAAATTTGCGTTTCACAGGAGGCTTGTGCAGCCGCATACCTGGCTCAAAAAGGGCATGATAGCCTCGACCCAGTGTACAGGCACTTGTAAGAATAACCACCCCATCATCATTGACCAACCCTTTTCCTGCAGACCGATATATGCCAAAGGCATTATCTATTTGAAACATCTCCATATCTTTAGGATAGGCATTCAAGATAGCCACATCTACCTCCACAGAAGGAACATCTGTAGCATAAACAGTCCTTGCTAATTGGACCCCTGCCCGATGAGCAGCTACTATATCACCAACAAAAACACCAGCTAATTCTCTTTTGGAATTAACCACCAGATTAATCCCCATATCAACCCCTATCCTTTTGGCTACATCCTCAACCTCTTCCCGAAACCTATTACCTTCAACCTCTCCTATTCCACCGCGAAGCCCCATCATAACAAACTTATGACTTCGTTCTAAAAGTTCTATTCCAGAAAGCCCAGGCAGAATTATCTTACCGCCACCACTAAAACCAGCAAACGCATGAGGAACAATTGTCCCCACAACAATCTTTAACTCAGATTCCATGAAAAACCTATTAATGCGAACCGGTATCTTGCCCAGAGTAATTCCTGTATCAACCAAGTTCTCAAATGGATTGTGGTTATAGATATCAAACCGTTCAACGATATCCTTACCCAGCTTTTTTATCAGATCATCTCGTAGCAAGGGTCGATGTCCACCAGTGCTCACAATTATCTTCACATCCTCATCATGGATGTTCCCTTCTTGAAGCTGTTGGATAATCTTACACAGGATATCAGCCAAAGGGCTTGGTCTGGTAATATCTTCCACAGCAATAGCTACTGTTTTCTTGCCATTAGCCATCTCAGTAATAGTTGCCGTATTTATAGGATTTGTAAATGCCTCTTTTAATTCTTGTTGGCCAATCTCCTCAGCATCTTTCATCTTATATGCTTGAACATTCCAATCTTTCGGAAACTTCAGCCCAAACACTTCATCCCCATACCATGCCTGCCAAGGGATATTGATTTTTTGCATTATCCCACCTTTTTATTTTCAATAAAATCAGCTATTGCCAAAAGCGAATCAAAATTTTCTGGCAATAATTCTTCATCATCTATCTTAATCCCGTATTTTTCCTCTATAAAACTTACCAGATCAAGTATGCCGGTAGAATCAATAATCCCTTTTTCCAGCAAGGAATCATCATTTGCTAAATCCTCAGTATCATTCAGCAACAAATGTTCTTTTAAGAAATCTCTAATTTCCTGCTCAATCCCCATCTTTTCCTCCTTATTTATCTTTTCTTACCACATAAAACAGCTCGTCGGCTGTATGATTAAATGGGAAACACCTCGCTAATTTAAGCATTAACATACCTAATTTCTGATTAATACAGAATACACGATATGTCCCTGGTATATAACTCCCACACTTTCTTATTATCTTCATACCTTGAAATAATTTTTTAGCCTCATGTGGCCAAAGAGAATGTTTTTTCTTTACAAAGAGAGATCTAAAAAACTCTATGAATATTCCATGAAATGGACTTGAAAACTCAAGAATCAGCACCCCTCCAGGTTTTAGCACTCGCTGCATATCTTTTATGATATCCTCCCATAAGTGCTTTGGGACTAGATGAAAAAACATCATGGTAGTAATAACATCAAAGCTATTCTCCTTAAAAGGAAGCAATCTCGCTGCACCAGTAGTAAAATAAACATTATTTACCTTACCGGTTTCTGCTTTTTTCTTTGCCTCTTGACACATGGATAAGGAAATATCTGCACCAAATATTTTTCCTTCTTTTTTAGACATAGATAATACCCCTCTTCCCGTACCGGAAGCAATATCTAACACCTTTGTCTCTGCATTAATGGGTATTATCTCCTCAATAAATCTATCCGTCAATTCCTGATAAAATCCTATTGATGCAATTTCAGAACGATGCTGATCATAGGTAGTAGCCTGTTTACTATATGCCTCCTTTAAGAAAGAATCCACCTTTTCAGCACTATCACTGGTTGACCATCTGTTTTTTGGCCTTCGTATCATCTTACACCTCCAATAGTATGTTCCCTTATTTAAGGGTTAATTATATATTTTATGATACCAATTCCACATCCGGGTAAAGATCATCAAATCCTCAAAATCTACTACCCCATCTTTTTGAGTAATCAAATCAGGTTCCTGTCCTGAGGTTGTTTCTCTGGATCCAGCAATATCAGCTCGTATATCGCTTGAATTGGCTTGATAGGCATTCCAGTATATTGTAAACCACATCAAATCTTCAAAGTCTATTTTGTTATCTGGTATCTCTTGATTTTTTTGACCAAAATCACCCAGCAATCTCTGTAAAATAGGATTAAATTCCGCAGTCAATGGATATAAATCTACAATTGTCCCTTGGAAGTAACTCTCATTTCTTGTATAAGTTCCATCTCTTACCCCATCACCATTAGTATCTGGTATAGTGCATTCTTGCCAATAATTTCCTCTTCCTTTACTTACATCATACCATATATTATTAGTCCCATTATCATCAACTCTAGTATTATCTAAAAAATTATTTTCATATATCTTAAAGTTTTCACCAAAATAAAGAATAATTCTTGCATCATTCTTAAAGGTATTTCTTACTATCAAGGCATCCTTATGTTCACATCCAGAAGAATCATCCTCGCTAAAATGATCGCCATTAAAGATATTCTCTGCTACAATGACACCAATTACCTTATGCTCATTAAATTCAACACCTTTGCTATAATGACCACTAATATAGTTTCCTTTTATAAGCATATTTGTTTTCTCGCCCATATAAGTAATCGCTTCTGAAGTAATTGCCTTAGAACAGGTATTAACCTCTACGCCATCATCGCTAATACCTCCGCCTATCAGTTTATTATTAATAACACTTACACCCTTGCCATATGGTTCATAGACCAAAACACTATCCTTTTTACTATCTACTATATTATTACCCTCAATATTAATACCTGAACTATTATATACTTCTATAAGCCCACCGCCTCCATTTTTTTTAATCTCATTATTAAACACTACTATGTCTACGCAGTTTTCAATTTGGATCCCTACATACTCCACATTTTCAATAATGCAATTCATGATTGTACCATTTGAAACTTTTTCTAGGTTAACTCCTCTCATGTCTTTATTAATACTATCAGAGATGTCATGAATATAACATCCTTTTATAATAAAAAATGCTGTTGTATTGGTAATACGCAGCCCAGCCCTTGCATTAGTAGTAGCATATTTTATCTCCCAGTTTTCAATAATATAAGGGTCATCTTTTGTTCCGTTTCCCGAATTAGCATTTGCTGCCAATGCTGCATTTCCATTCATTCTTGTAGCTTGATGTTCGACATATGCCTCTGCCTGACAACATGAAATAAAGATAAAAAGACAGAACATTGTCAAACATAATCTATTTTTCTTCATTATGAACCCTTACCACCCTTGCCGGCATACCAGCTATAGTTACATTTGGACCAAAAGATTTCAACACCACTGCATTTGCTCCAATTATAACATTATTGCCTATCTTAATTGGACCAAGGATTTTTGCCCCAGCCCCAATAACTACATTATCCCCTATTTCTGGCATTGGGATTCCTTTTTCTTCTCTTGGTCGAGCATTTCCAAGATTAATAGCATTGTAGATAGTTACATTATCTCCTATTTTAACCCTTGAACCAATGATAACACCTTGACTATGTTCAATAAGAAACCTACTTCCTATCTCCGTCTTTTCATCTATTAATCCTCCAGTTAATAATCTGGTAAAATTCATTGCAGCTTTATTGATATATCGAGTAATGCTAAACATATTAAATTTAAGATATATCTTCCGATTAATTCGATAAAGAATGTTTAATTGAAATTCAGGAGAAAAAAACAATAGGTATAATATCATCCTTAAATCAGCCCGACCAGAAGTCGTCCAATGTCTTGTTTCTTCCTTTATTATTTTATAAATAGAATGCTTAAAACATGGATCCATATTATTCTCCTCGATTGTAGACATCATACATCCCTATCTCCAACCATCATAAACCAATTCTTTGCATCCTTAATTATCTTTGCATACTCAAAAGAAGGATTGGGATAAACAATCACAGAGGATGTTTCTGCCCGCTGAGAAAAGCCAAAGAACCTTAATATTTCAATAAATGGATTAGAATTAAGTAAACCTACTGAAATAGTGCATACCCTTTGAGTTCTCATCTTAGTGATTAACGCCCCCATAAGATGCCTTGCTACATCATCATTCTCATAAAAGACATCCTTAATCTGAACAACATCGGATTCCTCATAATAATAAATAAGATACCCGCACAAGTTCTTGTTTCTCCTGAGCATCAATGTAGTCACTTTATATAAAGGACTGGCGGAATATCTCCAATTCAGGTATGGAGCATTTCTTACCACACAAGCAGCATATCGCTGGCTTACTTGATCAAATAAGGCATCGAACTCTTTTGTATACTCAATATTAATACCAAAATCTATATCATACCCTTTGCGATACCATTGTTCCTTACCTATAAGCCCAAACAAAGGATTGCCAATCCCACTTATAATATCAGCCAGCGTTTTATGATTTAACATTTCCCTCATCTTTTTATTCAGACGAATTACCTTAGCATAGCGAACCATCTGTCCCATAATAGGATGACCTACTCTCTGATGAACAACAAGCATGTGATCATTGGGATGAGCATAAAGAAAGGGTACTATTTCAGCATTAACCCCATCTCGAGCCATTTTCCTCAATTTAATTGCTACCCCCAGACTACGGTATCTCTTATCTATAGAAAAATCCCCGCAATTCCAGCAAATAATATCTTTCCCTTTAATTCTGACTAATCTTGGAGTAACTACTGTAGCTCCAACCGGCTTATCATCTTTTTCATCCACTGCTATCCAGCCAATTGCCTCTCCATGTGGATTTTGTTTATAGAGCCACTCATGCCTCTTTTCATTTATAGATACTCGCCTATTTTCATTAAGGAGAGAGGTCATTATCCCCTCATCTTTATCCAAATCTGCTTCCCTGATCAATATTCCCATTGTGGTTTCCTTGTTTTAATATATGACTAATGTCTCTACCCAAGAATTTTCCAAAATTTATCCACAATCTCTTTTCGTTTAACAGCTATGGCTAATCTTTTCAATTCTTCAATATCCTTCATCAATGTTTTTTTATCAACCTCAGTTGCCATAGTCTGAAATATTCTTTCATGCTTTGTAGCAACCGTTCCCTCTTGAGCTGTTAATAGCTCTTCATATAGCTTTTCTCCAGGACGAATACCTATAAACTCTATAGGTATATCAATATATGGTTCAAATCCTGAAAGACGGATAATATCTTCAGCCATATCAAGAATATTTACTGGTTCACCCATATCTAATATAAAAACATCTCCCCCTTTTCCTATTGCCCCTGCCTGAATTACTAATTGAGATGCCTCTGGTATAGTCATAAAGAATCTGGTCATTTCCGGATGGGTTACGGTTACAGGTCCACCCCTGGCTATCTGCTCCTTGAATAAAGGGATTACGCTTCCTCTGCTTCCAAGCACATTGCCAAATCTGACAATCATAAACCCTGTTTGGCTTGTTTTTGAATAAGACTGAACCACCATCTCGGCAATTCGCTTGGAAATACCCATATTATTTATACAATTGACAGCCTTATCTGTGGAAATAAGCACAAACTTTTCAACACCATATTTATTAGCCATATCTACTACATTCAATGTCCCAAGAATATTATTTTTTACACATTCTTCAGGGAAATATTGCATTAAAGGGACATGCTTATATGCAGCTGCATGAAAAATAACATGTGGACGATAGCTTTTTATCATATACTCAACTCGTTGTTTGTCAGTTGTACTACACATAATTGGCTCTGTGTGAATATCTGGATAGTTTTTCTTAAGTTCTCTATGTATTTGATAAATACTATTTTCTCCATGTCCTAATAAAAGGAGATGCTTAGGCTTTACCTTACAAATTTGTCGACATAATTCTGAACCAATAGAACCACCAGCCCCTGTAACTAAAATAACCTTATCTGCTAAACAACTTAATATCTTTCTTGAACTAATTGTTACCGGGGATCTTCGAAGCAAATCTTCAACATCTACATTACGAATAGGACTAACATTTACTGCCTCACCAAGTATTTCAAATACCCCTGGAACTATTTTATACTCTACATTACTGCCTTCACATTGAGCCGCAACACTTCTGATAACATTCCCGGAGGCAGAGGGTATGCAAATAATTACCAGATCTATCATTAACTGCTTTACAACAGAGGTGATATCTATTATTTTCCCAATAACCTCTATTTCGTGAAATCTACGATGAATCTTTTTCTCATCATCATCAATAAGACCCACAAGCTCATAGCCTAATTCAGGATGTGATTGTATCTCTTTAACAACCATCCTGCCTCCAACGCCAGCTCCAACGATAAGGGTTTTGGCTTTTTTATGTTCGGGTAGTTTTTTAACAAGTTTCATTTTCTGTCCCATTGTTCGCAATAATATCTTTGCAATTCACTCTGTTGCCTTTTCATAATTATACTCAGGATATAATTTTTATGAGATTTGTTTTTCTTGTTTCACTATTTTTTTCAATATTGATCCAGATATTATCAGCCAATAAATCGGTTCAAAATAAACCTTGGAAATAAATATTGAATGTACCATATGACCAAGAGCTCCTGCCTCTAATGCCAGACAACAATGTGCCTCAACTGAATTTTTATCAACCCTTTTTTTTATCCAGAGCAATGTATTAAAATGAAAAAATAAAAGCAAAAGATATAATCCTAATCCCGGAATACCACACTCAGTCCCAAACTGGACATAGGTGTTGTGGGGAGATTGAGACCTAAGATAAGGATTATATTCTGGAAAGGTAAGGATAAAATTCTCCATACCTACACCGGTAATTGGGTGATCCCTTATCATCTCAAGCCCTGCCTGCCAGAGATATATCCTTTTCATGGCAGATCCCTCATCTTTCTGATAAGTGCTAACAGTCTCCACTCTCTGTGTATACTTTTTTCCAACCTCTGTGCCAAGCACTACATATAAAATCAATATCCCAGATAACCCTATTAACCAAGCCAGTTTCCACTTAAAACCTATTAATGCCTGAAGGAGCATCCACACCATCACTATGGCTAATCCTATTGCTCCTCCCCGAGAGTTTGTCATGATTATAGTAATTAATTGCATGGGAAGGAGAAACCATCCCCACAATCTTACCAATTTATTAGGATAAATGAGCATATTTATAGTCATAGGACAAAACAAAACTAAAAAATGAGCTAATGAATTAGTGTCTGAACATATCCCACCAATTCCCCTTACATCTCCTTGAAACAAAAAAGAATGAAAACCATTTAAGGAAAAGTATGTTATCCCAAAAAGATTTACAGCCAACATTTCGAATAATTTTTTTTTTGTATCAATAAGAGAGGCTAAAAGGAAACAAAAAATAAAGACCTTAAAAAACTTTATACTTCCCTCCCAACTTGCTGGAACAGAAATATGAGCTGTCTGGGTTATGATAAACATCCAGAGAGATAACATCCCGATGATGACTAATTGTGGAGACCATTGCGCATTCAATTTTTTTTGACCAATTCCTCTTATCAGCCAGGCAACAAGTAAAAAAAGTGTAGCAATCAAAGTAACCCTTCCTCCATTTATCCCATGTTGCTCTGGAGGAAAATAAACTAAAAAGATAAAGAACAAGACTCCAATATATGGCTTTTGAAAAGTAGCTACAATAGTTATTAATAGTAGAATTATTAATAATGACATTCTCCAGTTCTCAGTAAGAACCACACATAAACCCAAGGCAACTCCAACAACACCCATAAGAGCTATCTTTGCATTTTGACTATCGGGGAAAACCCCTTTTTCTCCAAATATCTTTTCTCTTATCATAATTAGCACCTATTCGGAATCTCTTTACAATCAATTACCTTTCCTTTTTCCACATAACCTGTTGACTTTTAGTTAGCCATCTGAAAAAACCAAGCAATGCTCCAAGATTAACCATACAAAAATAAAATGGTATGGCAAACAGTTTGGTCTTTGTTCCTGTGATTAATCCGATCCATGCTAATAGATAAAATGCTATCTGGCACCCCAAGAATATCCTTAATATTGCGTTATCCATCACAAACCAATTAGAAACAAATAAAGTAATCAAAAAGAAGGGTAACAACCATCTGAACAATCTATGTGATAGATATTCAAACAATAAAAGTCCATTTGAAATCGAGGGAACGCCTTCTTTTTGCCATAAGGCTTGATAGCCACCAGCAGTAATCCTTGGCCTTCTTCTAAATTCATCCCTCCATGTAGGTGATGTCTCTTCAAAGGCAACTGCTTCAGGTTCAAAAACCACTCGATGTCCGCAAGTACCAATATTCATGGAGATAACAAAATCATCAAGAATAATGTTATCAGATGGTGGAACATATAATTCTCTTCGAATAGCATACATAGCTCCATCAACCCCTATAATTGATCCAATTTCTGATTCCTTTTTTTGAATCCATCTTTCATACTGCCAATAGGCCCCTTCTCCCTGTCCAAACGATGCCTTTTCACTCTCAAGTCGAACATCCCCGGTTGCTGCCCCTACTAAAGGATCAGCAAAATTTCTTACTAATCTTTTAATAGCCTCTGCCTGATACATAGTATTTGCATCAGAAAGCACAACTACCTCACTTTTTATTTCTTGCATTGCCCGATTCAAAGCCCCCATCTTCCCCATTCTTTTTCCAAATTTTTTTAATACCACTCCCTGAGAGCTATATTCCTTAATGATTTCATCTGTCCTATCCTCTGATCCATCTGAGACAACAACAATCTCTATTTTTTCCTTTGGATAATCTATCTGTAAGCTATTTTCAATCTTCTCCCTTATCACCCTCTCCTCATTATATGCGGCTATCAACAAGGTAATTGACGGATAAAATTCATCTTTTTTTATTGGTTTTTTAATTATAAGAGAAAGTATCGCCAATAATACAGGATATCCTACATAAACATAACTAATAAGTATTAAGGAGGTTATAAACAATAGTTTCATTTTTTGCCTCTCCTCAAGCTACATTCCCAGCTCAGACATATCTATTCTTACAGCTTCTCGTTTTTTAAGAGACTCCATAATCTTAAAGGTAACAAATGTTGCGACTACTATTTCTCTAAACGGAATAGGCATCTTTTCACCCTTCTTTACTGCCTTTCCAAAACAAAATACCTCTTCTTTATGTCCCTTATCTATTTGTTTCAATTTGCACTCTTTTGTCTTCCCATTTTTTACAAAGAGCCCGGATATAAAATTATCAATTACAGCTACAGAACCATTCCCAAAGATTTCAATCCTTTCTTTAGAAAAACTCGAATCACCACAGGCAATATAATGAATAGTGCCAATAGAACCATCCTTAAATACTATTGTTACGGCTGTATTATCATTTGCGATCACTCCTCCTCCATCTATAGGAAGTGAAACAGCATACACCGTCTCTGGTTCTGAGCCACTTATATATTGTAATAAATCAACAAAATGGCACCCCTCTCCAATAATCCGTTCTCCCCCCTCTTCTGAATCTTGCATCCAATTGTTTTTAGGAATAAAACCAGCATTAACCCTGTAATGCATTATCAGCCTTCCTGTTCGGTCTTGAAAAAATTCCTTTGTTTTTTTGATAAGAGGAGAGAATCTCCTGTTAAACCCTACCATCAGCTGTCCATTTGTTTCCTGCTGTATGGTAATAATTTCCTTTAATTCATCAATAGATAGAGCTAATGGCTTTTCTACAAATATAATTTTTCCATTTTTCAATCCATTTATCACCATAGAAACATGAGTATTATGCCGGGTAGCAATAGCTATGGTATTTATATCCTTGTCCTCAAAAACATCTTCGGCTCTATTTGTACAATATTGAAATCCAAATCTCTTAGCTACTGTTTTAGCATTTGGTCCTGTCCCAGTAACTACCCCTTTTAATTCAGCAATTTTCTTAAAATGTGGCAGAAGGAATCCTTGAGCAAAGCTTCCAGCACCAATAAATCCAAAAATGATTCTTTCTTTTTTTATATTACTATATTCTTTATGCTCCAAAACAATTCTACTTTCTTGAACAGATATATCCTCTCCATAGTCAATAACTATACCCATAATCCTTTTTTTTCCAGAAGAAATCATATTGTAAGCAGAAACAGCATCCTCCATCTTAAAACGGTGAGTAATTATCTTATCCATATTGATCTGTCCTTGGGCAATTAATCTCAAAAACCCCTCCATGTTTCTCTGCTCTGTCCAGCGGACATATCCTACAGGATAATCCAATCCCTTTTCCTCATATATCTTATCATACCTCCCCGGACCATATGAACGAGAAAGGATAAGGTTTAACTCTTTCATATAATAATTCTCTCTAGGCACATCCATGTTTACTGCACCAACAACTATCACCCGTCCCCTATCTCGGCATATCTCTCCAGCAAGCACAATAGGATCATTTGTAGCAGCTGAAGCCGTAATAATTACCCCATCAACCCCATAACCATAAGAAAAATTTGCTGCCATATTCTTTATCTCATCCCTGCCCCTAATCACAGACATATCTGCTCCTAACTCTTTTGCTAATTCTACTTTTTGCGCATCTATATCTATACCAAGTACCTGGCAGCCAGCAGCCTTTAAGATTTGAATTGTTAATTGTCCCAACAATCCTAATCCTATTACAGCTATATTTTCCCCTACGCTAACCTGAGCCTGTCTTACACCATGAAGAGCAATTGCCCCAACTGTAGTGAATGAAGCATCCTCAAAACTTACCTCTTCAGGAATCTTAACACATAGATTTTTGGGAACACATACATATTCTGCATGGTTTGCCCATCCTACCCCAGCACACGCAACCCGATCCTGAGACTTAAGAGATGCTACATCCTCTCCCACAGCAACAACTATACCTGCACTACTATAACCAATAGGTTCTATAGTCTCCAGCTTAGCCTGTACCCTTTCATAGGTACCAACAATCCCCTCTTCCTTTATATTTTCAAGCACTTGTTTTATTTGATCTGGTCTTTCCATGGCTTTTTCTAATAAATTCTTCTTAGATGATTCCACAATTGCCCTTTCAGTCCCAACGCTAATCAAAGAACAAACATTTTTCACCAATATTAATCCCTTTTTCAAACATGGCATAGGCACATCCTCTATTCGTATTTCACCATTAAGTGGTCGAACTACCTGTTTCATCTGTTTTCTCCTTTACTTGTCGAAATCTTATGCTGTAATATCAGCAATTATAATTATGGAATTAATGGGGTAGCCATCGATTCTATCTTGGCTTATCCATCCTCATTTTATAAAGCCAACATAGAATGTTGGGCTACATTTATTGCTCGCGAGGCTGACCGAGAATTGCCTTTTTCTCATATTTTGTTACTGTAAGTTCTTTGTTTTCAACGCATAATTTTCGCAATTTTGAATTCTCGGTCACCCTCTCGCTGAGTTTCATAATTAGAATTGCTGCTGTAATATAAATAGTTGCCATAATTTATTACGGTGCCATCAACAACTCTATTTCCTCATCAAGGGAATCTTTAACCCCTACTTTTAATCCTAATCTTGATTTTATCTCTTCATAATTATCCAAAACATATAATATTTTTGCCAACATATCATCCCTTTCTCCAAATCGAAAAATAACAGCCTCTGGCGGTCGACATTCACATTCAGAAGCTACTACTGGAATTCCTAAGGCAATTGACTCTAATACAGAAGAAGATATCCCATCTTTTGGTGTTCTCACACATAATGTTACCCTCTTAAGTAGTGTTAAAAACTCATCATGAGAAAGATTGTCACTTATATAGATGATATCGTTTAATTTCCTTTTCTTTATTGTAGCCACAAAATTTTCTCTTCCGTCATCAACTCGTGGAACAAGAATAATACCAATATGGGGATAACTCTTTCTCAGCTTTTCTATTACATCAACAAAGGCATCAACAGTATATTCTTCCCAAAAGCAAATATACGAGAATAAAATCGGGGTATGCTGTTGAAGAAACCCTTCTATCTCGTCAGATAACTTTACCTCATCAAATTGCAAATACCTCATAGTAAAACCCTGAATAGGAACAATTTTTTCACTATTTATTCCATATTCCATAATCTTTTCCTTTACCGATTGAGCATTACAAATGATCCTTTTTGAGAAGAAAAATATAAGGAAATACCCTATGATCAAAAATACATTCTTATTCTTGGGAAAATATTGCTGCTTTGGACCAGCATGAAAGGTCAAGAATGCTCTACGGCAAAAGAGAGCACTTAGCCCCTGGGTATACAACGCCATCCATATTGAGTTAAGGCTTTTTCCATTGATATGCATATGCATGACATAACCTTTTGTCATGTATTTGAATGTTTTCCATACAAAATCCCAGGGATTTTGTATGTCAACACATTCTGGTATCTTTATCCTTTTGCTTTCACCACTATTTAAGAGTATACATTCATAACCCAATTCTAACATATACTCTCTGAGTGCCTTCATTCGCATCTGAACCCCACCTATGGGTGGGGGATATGGACCTATCTCCAATATTTTCTTGCTTTTCATTATCTTATCCTTATTTCTACCAGCATATTCCCATATATTTTTTATCCGCCACTTCATTCCTATTAATTCTGACAAGGTCAATAACAACTGTATCCTTTTTTATCAAGTTGGATACCTCCTTAATTTCATCCATTTTATTTCCAATAACCAAAACATCTGCATGCTCAATAACCTCATTTATGGAATTAGACATCAAGGAGGAGATATGCGGTATCTCTTTTTCTATATATTTTTTGTTTGCCCCAAATATTTTAGCCATATTTACATTTTTGTCATATATCTTTATGCAAAACCCTTTTCCCAGTAATGCTTCAACCAATATCACCATTGGACTTTCTCGCAAATCATCCGTTCCTCCCTTAAAACTCAATCCCAATATTCCAATATTCTGTTTCTTTAATCCCAAGATGCTATTAATCCCTCGTTCAATCTGTAGCTTATTGCTTCTTTCAATAGCTGATAGCACAGGCACTTCAACATCATTATTCCTTGCCTCATAAAGTAATGCCCGTAAATCTTTTGGCAAACATGACCCCCCATAAGCAAACCCTGGTTTAAGATAGTAGGGAGAAAGGTTCAATTTAGTATCCATACAGAATATCTTCATTACCTCATGGCTATCAATTCCTTTCTTTTTACAAATATTTCCTATTTCATTGGCAAAACATACCTTTAAGGCATGAAAGGTATTGCTTGCATATTTGATTACCTCTGCTACTTTAATCGTTGTTCTCACCACAGGAGCAGTTATGTTTTTATAAATTTCCTCAACTACATCCCCAGCCCTTTCATCAAATTCACCTATCAATATCTTTGGTGGATGATAATAATCAAAAACAGAGGTTCCTTCGCGTAAAAATTCAGGGTTTATACAAATACCAAAATCTTGTCCTGCCTTTTTATTAGAACTCTGCTCTAATATAGGGATAACCACTTCCTCCATACTTCCAGGCAACATCGTACTCCTCATTACTATCACATGATAAGAGGGCTTTTTTCTCAAAGCCATGCCAATATCCTCTGCTACCTTCCTGATATATCTAAGGTCAAGGCTTCCATTCTCATTGCTTGGTGTACCTACACATACCAAAGAAACCTCGGAATTTAGTATTCCTTCTGCTACATTTGTAGTTGCCCTTAACATGCCATTTTCCACAGTTTCTTTAAGTATCTCCCCTATTGTCTCTTCTACAATTGTACTTTTTCCCTCATTTATTATTCCAACCTTGTATTCATCAACATCAACACCTATCACCTCATGTCTATCCTTTGCCAAACATGCAGCAGAAACACATCCAACATATCCCAATCCAAAAACACTTATCTTCATCACTTACCCCCTTGTGCTTAATATTTTCTTACATATTTCTTCAAAACATTTTGTAATCTTATCCCATGAATAATATTTATTCACCATTTCTTCTCCGGCTTTTCCTATATCCTCTCGTAGTTTTGAATTATTCAATAGATTAATTACTTCTCTTGCAAATCTATCTGGAGTATCTGCCAGAAGAATATCCTCTCCATGAGTAACCGTTAATCCCTCTGCACCAATAGTTGTAGAAACAACAGGTTTTGCCATAGCCATAAATTGATAAATCTTTAGTCTTGTCCCACCGCCAATCCTCAAAGGAACAATAGATACCTGAGCCTTAGCAATATAAGGTCTTACATCTTCTACGCTCCCTGTAACTATAATTGCCTTATTTACTTTCCCCAGTCGTTCTATTTTCTCAGTAGGATTTCGTCCAACTACATATAATTGCACGGCTGGTATTTCCTTTTGAATCAAGGGAAGGATCTCTTTTGTAAAGTATATAATCCCATCCTCATTGGGCAACCAATCCATTCCACCAACAAAGACTAAGGTGTTTGACTCAACATTTATATTCTGAGGACAAAAACACTCTACATCCACCCCAGTAGGGATAACAGAAACTGCTCTTGCAGAAAAATGTTTTTCAAACATATCCTTATCATTCTCTGAAACAGCAATCACATGGTCAAACCACTGGCACATTTTTTTTTCATACCACTCCATCTTTTTCCATTGAATGTACCAATAACATTTGGCAACAATATTCTCTTCTTCCTTAAAATGCCTTTTGGCAATCATTGATTCAACATTATGTTGAAATAAGAGCTTGGGGATATTTTTTACCCCAAGCACATTTCGTGAGGATTGTAAAAAATCACAGATTATCAGATCAAACTCTCCATCTGCCAACACCTTTTCAAACAACCTTTTTAGCTTAGGACAATAATCCTTATTAACTGTAAAGGGATACCTTGAAAAAAGATTTACAAATAGCTCACAGTAAAATTTCCATGAAAATCTCATCGTTTCCTTCCACGGAACAGTATGCAATTGAGCACAGCATTTATACATCTCATCTAAATACTTATCATCCCTTGGATGCTCTACATTGCAAACAATGGTAATTTCATGCTCTTTTGAGAGTTCCTCAAACATCTTCGCAGATCTTATCTGTCCACCAGCATCTAAGGGATATAATGGCCTTTTTTCCAGAATTAATATTTTCATCTTACCTCTTTTTTGCCAGTATCAATACTATGCTGCCTCCAAAATGTTTTAAGAAAGAAAATGTTTTAAGTAAAAAATAATCAATCTTTTCCAAAGATAAAGACCTTCCATCCTTTGGTTTTGGAATAAATTGTTTCAATCTACTTAGAAATGTAAATCTTTGAGTAGATAATTTTGGAAAAACTTTATTAATAATCAAGATATCATTAGCAGTGAGTTTTCTCTCATCTTCTGTAATTTGATGTTCAAATGACTTTCCTTTAGGAACCAAATATTTGACAATTCGCGTGTTTCTAATTCTATCAAGTATTGGCACCTCAATATGTTCTCTAAAGATTGCAATTCCATCTTTTTTAAGTATACGAGAACACTCTGTAATAGTTTGATTGATATCTACATGATGAAGAATATCTATTCCAACTATTATGTCAAAAAATTCCGAAGGATACTTGAGTTGTTCTGCTGTTTGTACAGAAAAATATGTTCTATCGTCAAACTTGTATTTCTTTGCCAGATTTTCCGCAGTAGCAATATTATTTGATGCGATATCAAAACCCCATACCTCATATCCAATCTTTGCAAATCTTACGGATGAAATTCCTGCTCCACAACCGAAATCAAGTAATTTACAGTTTTCAGGATTATAGTTTTGAAGGACAAATTCATAAACAAACCAGTATGAATTCCATGGTCTTTTTTCTTTGCCTAAAACCGGATCAAAAGAACATTCTATAATTTTTCGCATTTGAGAAAATTCTTCATAATATTCTCGTTCCCTTTGCTGTCTTTCTGTGAGTTTGAATGTTTGTTGAGTAAGCATTATTTTATCTCCATGCAAAATTACATAATTATCACAAGCGTAAATCAAGGGAAAACCCCATTCCCCCCTTTCCTTACTTTACACTAATAGTTACTTGCAAACCTTTAATAACCATTTGATGTAAATTTTAAGTATTCTCTCATTAAAAATCTTTACATGAAAAGGCACACACTTCCCTTTTGGAACAGTAGTTTTCAATAATATGGATCTAAGGTTGTTAATCACATGCCTGATCCGAAACATAGTAAACAGGGGATGTTCTATATTTATTTGAGGACTATACCCCTTGCAAAATTCATCCTGCAGGACAATAATTGTCCCTGGACTAAAGATTGGATTGTGTAGAAAATTCTCAAGCCGTTGATAAAAATAGGTTATATCCTGATAGATAGAGCCATATTGAAAGTCTGCATAATCCATAACCTTTACTGTTTGATTCTCGACCAAGATATTGTTTGGACCAAAATCCCCATGTACCCCAGCTATCCTTAAATCATCCTTATCAATTAATACGGTCTGTTTTCTTAAATATTCAAGAATCCCCTGCCTCATTTTTTCATCAAATACCATCCTTTCGTCTCTTACCAATTTTTTTAGCCTGATATCAATATACTCTATCAACTCGTAAGGGTCAAATATTTTCCCCTGCCAAGTTGTATCCTGAATATTTTTAAGCAATAATCCACAATTATAGCACATACTTTTAAGATAATTGCAGCTTTGTTTATCAGGATACAACTTACCATATTTTATAATTATTGAACTTAATAAATCCCCCAAACATTCCTCAGTTACTAGAGCATAATACTCATGAAAGCAAGCAATCATCTTAATCGCAGAATACTTAGTTGTTTCATAAAGATTAGAATACACAATCTTTCCAATCTCATATTCCCGTATAATCTTCCTTTGCAGCTCATCTATGGATATATTATTGTCAAGCTTGCTTATCTTTACAAAGATATTCTTATTACCCAACTCAAGCGATACCTTAATCTTAAATATCTGAGAAGCAGGTCGTTCCTCAAATCGAAGAATCTCAAAATCTAAAACCTTTGCATTAAAATACTCACCTTCTCCTTGCTGCAAAAATCTTAAAATATCATTAATCTTTGTCTCTTCTATGATTAAAGGAGTTACGGCAATCGTATAATCTGTCATAATTGTTTCCTATCAATCAAGCTCATATCTCATCTCAATTGGTTTTTCCTTTATTAAGTCTACATTCACCAGATATCTCCAGTTGTTTTCTTTTCTATCAAGAAAAGAAAGATCCTTGACATCCTTTATTTTTTTTGCAAGTCTGAATATTATCCTTGCCTTACCCAACCCTTTAATCTTTACCAAGAGACTATTATCCAAAACCTCCATCCTGAGATCTATCTCAGTAATATCCCCTTCTATCCTTTCAACTACATGATCCTTAAACTCAAGGTTAACAGGCGTATCTTCTATTATTTTTATTGCCACAGAATCCTTTGTATACGATTGAAGTTGATACAAAACATTGGACAAAATCTTTGTATTAGCGTACGGCTTAATCAGATAATCCCTATAATCATTTGGATTGCCTTCCATCCCTACCTCAGCCGCCTTAATGATATTATATGCCTCTCTGGCTGTCACATAATGGAGCTGATACTTAACCCCATCATTATACCTCTTCCGCAGATAGGCATGCATCTTGTCCATTGACTCTCCAAGAAGGGTCTCTCTTGTCTTTTCTTGTGTACCATGACTGTACACCTTGACAAATTTCCACTCAGGCTTCCCTTTTACGCAAACCCCATCCTTTATCCACAGATCAACCCGCTCTTTTACAGGAAGACTATCATGCGTAATAATTCCCGTATCCAGATATGGATAGAAGAATCTTGGCCAAAACCTCCAATTTATGCTTAATGATCCCTGAATAATCATTAAATCCCCTGTCTCTTTCCCACCTTTTTCAACATCTATCCCCGTATTATACGACTTTGGTTTTTTCGGATCATCTGTTGCATAATAAATACTATTAATTTTTGCAGACTGACATGCCTTTAATGATGTAGGAAATGTAAAATCAGCATAACACCCTGTCCGTCTTAGAATCTGGAGTTCATCATTGACGCCACAATGTTTGGGATTTGAATTATCCAGAGCAAACATTCCATGAATAAACCCATAAGTAACTTTTGGTGCTTTTTCACAAGTAATTAATCCCCCATGCTGAGAAAATAATTCTTTACACTTGTTAAGTTTTTCTTCACATTCCGCAGAGGTATCATAATTATGATGAAGATGAACCTCTATCTCACCAAAGCCAGAGAAACACAAACCAGAAAGCCTTTGCAGATGTTCTGGTCTATATCCATGAAAATGATAAAACCATGAATGTTGTGGATGTCTGCCATCGCTATCTTGATGCTTAGAGGCTAAAACAGGATATTTCTCCACCCAATCATTCATTCTTTGTCTTTCTATTTCGATAGGTGGTTTTTTCCACATAGGTTCAAAATGATCTGTAAACATAAACATGATGTGAACTGTTTGCTGAGGTCTTTTTCGAAATCTATTTGATATTGCACCTTTTATATATTCCTTACCCCAAACATGTATACCCTTCTCCATCAACTTATATATCCATATACCAATCATTACTATTAGTAATATCCCAAGTATTAATAATATATAGTTCATTTAATCTTACCATCCTTCTTGTTGCCAGCCAATAACCAATTTAACTTTTCAACCACACTACCTATAGCCATATCAATCAAACCATTTTCTTTTGAAACACCTCGACGAAGTAAGGCATATAAATCACTCTTAACATCTACAACTCCACTATCTGAGGTAGTGGCATTTATATATCCACACTCTTTTACTACCTGTTTTACAACATCATTATAATGAGAGGCTGCCCCACCATTAGGATAGGAAAATAATATTACAGGTTCGACTAACTTTTCCTCTATCACTTTCTTTGATCTCGCAATCTCTTCTTTCATCTCTTCTCGAGACAAGCTTGGCAAATTAGGATGGGTTAATGTATGAGCACCAAAGGAAAAACCATCACACTTCATGGCTAACACATCTTCCCATTTCAACATTAGATTGTCAACCACTACAACACTTACCTGTAGCCTGTTAGCCAGATCATCTAAAAGCTCATCCCTTTCCTTTATGCTCTTAATCCTTTTTACCATACCCCCGATTATCTTGCAAGCCATCAAAATATCATTCCTGTTCTTCAATGGATATAATTTTCCATTTATATCCATCTCCTCTATTCGTGTGTTCTGAAGCATATAAAGAACCTTATGCATCCACACCATTTCATTGCTGCCAATACAATTTGCAGTCAGATAGATAGTAGCCGTTGCTCCATATTTTTTTAGTATAGGGTATGCATAAAGATAATTATCCCTGTATCCATCATCAAAGGTAATTATCAGAGAATTCCTGGGAATACAGCCACACTTTATAGAGCTGACCAATTCATCCAAAGAAATAATATTATATCTTTTGGACAAATATTTTATCTGCCTTTCAAACTCATTAGGAGAAACAGTGATAGAAGGGGTAGCATATAAAACAGCCCCTTCCTTAATATCAACCACCGAATGATATCTCCAAATAATACACACTGGCAATTTTGATGTTATTAGAAAATGGATAATATCTATTATCCCTGTATAATATAAAAAATATTTGATTACTTGTCTTATTAATCTCAACAATCTAAATAATTCCTTTCCTCTGAAGATGATACTCATAAAGCCCTTCATATTCGTTCACCATTCGTTGAAGGCTAAATCTTTTTTCAACCATTTCCCTTGCTTTTTCCCCATATCCTTTACGCCTTTCCTCATCTTCAAGCATTCTTTCTACAGCCCTGACAAGTCCTGCTACATTTTTTGTTGGAAATAGTAACCCTGTTTCTTCATTATGTACTATTTCCGGATTTCCACCCACATCTGTAGCTATAATAGGTAGCCCACAGGCCATAGCCTCTAAAATAGCATTGCAAATCCCCTCGGTTAAAGAAGTAATTACAAACAAATCCATTGTAGACAAAATATCTGACACATCATTTCTTATGCCAGGAAACAACACCTTGTCGCTTATTCCAAGCCTTTTTGCCATGTCCATTAACTCTGTTTTTAATATCCCATCTCCCACCAGAATAGCTTTCATGGTTGGAAATCTCTTCATCAATTCAGGCATAGCCTGTAAAAACATCTTATGATTTTTAACGGGTTCCAATCTACCTACTGTTCCTATTACTAATTCATCAATCCCTATACCTAATTCTTTTCGTTTCTTCTGTCTTTTCTCCATTGATGAGCTAAATTTTTCTATATCCACACCATTTATGATAACCTTAATCCTTTCTGCTGGGATGGTCAAAATCTCTACCATCTTCTCTTTCAAATCGTTAGAAAGGGTCATTACTTGATCAACACATTTTAATACCAGCTGTTCTGCCAATATTCGTCTTTTCTTAGCCCCTATTGTAGCTACAAATGTACCGTGCTCCTGATGAATCACTACCGGAACTTTTGCTAATCTTGCCCCAATTATCCCATCGCAACATGTACCCCAATTGTGTGTATGAACGATATGAATCCTCAATTGCTTAAATATATTTTTTAGTTTAAGAAATAAGCAACCACCTTTATGATTAACCTCGACAATCTCTATGTCCTTATTTACTCTCTCCTTAAGAATGCCCCCAGGCTGAAGACAACAAATAGATGGATTGAACCTATCCGAGTCTAATCTATTTACCTGATTAACTACTCCATTTTCTAACCCACCGGGATGAAGAGAATAAACTACATGCATCACATTAATCTTTTGCATTCTTCCTCTTTGATATAATCCTTTTTACTAAACCTACATAAAGCAATAGATCTTCTCTATTAAATTTAAACATATCTATTAAATTATTTCCTGAAATCCTTAAGTAAAAGACAAGAAGAACTGTCATCATTAAAAAATAAGAAAGCACAGAAGCAATAGCCGCCCCAAACATTCCATATATAGGAATTAGTAAAAAATTAAACCCTAAAGAAGATACCGCTGATATAAAAGAAGCGATAGAGCTATACTTAGGCTTTCCTCTTCCCATTAAATCGCTTAGAAGTATTCTTGAGCCAGCAAAAAATATCATTCCAGGAAGAAATACCCAGACCACAGGAAGCGAAGGCATAAATGCCTTTCCATATACAACCTTGATAATTACACTGCTGCACAAACCCATAGCGATACAACTAATGATGGTAATAAGTAAAACATGTCTAAATACCTTTGGGGTATAATCTTTAGCCTCTATCTTTGAGCTTAAGGATATTTTAGGAAATAACATCAATGATGCTGCCTGTGGGACAAACATTAAAAATTCTGCCAACCCTGTAGCCAGAGAATAATACCCAACCATTGTAGTATTAAGAAAAAAATTAATAATAAAGACATCTATCTTTTTTTCACTAAACAACATTAAATTCCCAAAATATACCTTTAATCCATATTTGGTCACAGCCGAGATAAAAGCTCGCTGAATCGATAACCTTATTTTTGTCATCTTACTAACAAATACGATAGCCAATATACACGATATTATTACGGAAATTATGTAAGCAGTTAATGCATTTAATATTATTTTATTTGAAATTAACAGGAAAGATAAAAACATAACCAAAAAAGAAATCTTTTCAATAACCTGTCTTAAATTAAATAACCATATCTTTTGTGTTCCCAATAAAATAGAGCTAAAATATGAACCAACAAAAAGAAAGGGTAAAGATAAAGATGCAAGATTAATATATACTATTGGAATACCCTTCAGAAAAGGAATGTAAAAATTATTTACTACTAATATGACAAGCAAAGACAGCACAGTTCCCATAATCAATCCAATGCTAAGCACATTAGAAACAATCTGTTTTAATTCATAACTCTTTTTACCAGTAAAATAGATTACGCTCGATGTTATTCCAAGATTACCAAAAGTAAACAGCATACTGGTAACAAGAATCACCAGAACATAAATACCCTTTCCAGTTGGCCCAAGTGTTCTGGCAATAATAATATTAATAATTGTACCCATAAATAATAAAAAAATCTTCGAAGTAAGTGTTATAAAAACACTTTTAACAAAACTCATTTATTCACCAGCTGTTATTTATAGTTTATTTACTAATTTTCATTACCAAACTCTTTTCCCACAGACACCCTTGACACATTTCCCAACTCACTATACCCACCATAGCTATAATCAAACTTCAATCCCTTTCGGGTCTTTACCCCAATCCCGACACTCATACCTATATCCACATTATTCATTCCATTAAATCCTGTTCGGAAGGCTATAGTATCAGTTATATGATACTCACCACCAATGTTTAGATATACCTTATCCTTTATTGGTTTATTCAAATCTAAGGCACATAACATCTTATTACCCAACATTTTGCTGGAAACACCAATCTTGAAATTTAATGGCAGAGTATATTTCTCCCTCACAAATCCTATCTTTTCACCAATATTTTGGACAACCGCACCAATTGTGTAGGGGCAATCCTTATGTTTGCCTTTGTATAATACGCCTATATCGCAAGCCATCCCTGATGCCTTTTCTTCGGCTATCTTCTGGTGTATCCATTTAATACCCAGACCCACACCCAATCTCATATCCTCATCCATGATCTGGCTAAAGGAAAGGGTAACAAGGATGTCTCCTGCTTCAGGGTTTGGAATTTTTATTCCATTATTATCCATGCCTATTATCTCGCCCACTCGCAACGAGGTTACATTCAATCCCACGCAAGCCAATATATCCTCCACAGGGTATATCCCACTGATGCTCTCAACCCTGAGATCCTGATAATAACCATCATGTCCTAAGGATATTTCTTTTTTGTTTAGCCAGGCAATCCCGGCTGGATTCCAACAAATAGCATTGATATCGTCCGCCACTCCACAAAATGCCTCACCCATGGCTGTTGGCCTGACTCCTGAGCCAAATTCAAGGATATTTGCCGCAATGCTTTTATCTGCCCATGCGTTTCCAAAGCAAGCGAACACCCCACCAACTAATAGTAATACTATCCACTTTGCATTTCTCATTCCTGCTTCTCCTATCATAGATAACAGGGCAACCACAGGGGGGTT
>Ga0210049_1000830_pt1 | contig 27724 bp, 24 predicted proteins | sample CryGeyCG2014_300_2_FD_183964 | JGI IMG/M metagenome (GOLD analysis project Ga0210049, IMG submission 183964) | Groundwater microbial communities from aquifer - Crystal Geyser CG06_land_8/20/14_3.00 (SPAdes) (version 2) | ecosystem: Environmental > Aquatic > Deep subsurface > Groundwater | place... | reverse complement strand
TCCAGGGTAAGCGATGATATGGTTATAGCTATTGATCCTGGGGACATTCGGAAGAAGTATGGGAAGAAGATGGAGTATATAGCAAAGATCCGTGATGGTAGTGAGAAGGAGATTGGAGAGGGTTACTGGTTATGCAAGGCTGTGGCATCAGACATAGAGCAAAAGAAGGTTATTCCGCTTTACTTTGAGGCATATTCTCAAGAGGCTCAGGGATTTAAGAGTGAGAATGATCAGCTTTCCAGGTGTATTGATTTGATATTTGGGCAGATAGGAAATCGGGGGATACATGCTATAGATCGGGGAGGTGATAGGGGTTTTTTATCTATAAGAAGTATCTGGGCAAAGAGGAGGCTACCAGGTTCGTGATTTGATTAACAAAGAAGAGGGGTTTGATTCATAGAGGAAAGGTGAAGAATTGTTATGAGTTAGCCAGGTGTCTACCGACTCCTCATGAGGCAATCCTTGTTATCTATGAAGGAGGTAAGGAGAAGAATAGGACGGTTTCATACAATGCTGTACCAGTTTGGCTTTCTGGGTACATGCATCCTCTTTATTTGGTTGTGGTAAGGGGATTTGGTAGAGAGCCCATGATGCTTTTAACAAGCTGTAAGGTAGCTATACATAAGAAGGAAAGCATCTGGAGGATTGTAGAGGTTTATCTGACTCGATGGAAGTGTGATGAATCCTATCGATACATAAAACAATGCTATAATCTGGAAGACATAAGGGTGAGAAGTTATGTAGGCATCAGGAATATGGTTGTGCTTTTGCTTGCTGTAAGCTATTTTGCTGCGGTCTACCTGGGGCAGAATTTGAGGCTTAAGCTCCTTGTGGAACGGATATTCTTAGTCTCGAAGCGCTTTTTTGGGGTTCCGAGTTTTTTCAATTATGCGATTGCCGATGGGATTTACAATCTCCTTTTCCCTGACAAGACAGCCTTAGGCCAAATTAAAAAGAGTACCATCGATGACTTTCAACTGTCTTTTGACTTTGGATAAAAAACTCAGGAAACTCCAGGCTATTTTCCCCTTGACTTCCCTTTTTATTCCATATATAACTACCCATTAGTAATAGGCAATCTTGTCAAATGCTCCAGCCAAACTTACCGGAGCAGCCATGCCTTGGGCAAGATGCGCAAGTATATGTGGACTTTCAGAGCCTGAACGGCGGCTTCACCGGCAATTCCTCCGTATTCATCCTAAACGTCCCAAGATACAACCTAAACCAGCCGGATACATAATCCATGGGCAGTGCCTTGCCTGCTGAGGCAACACGCCTGAGGAAATTAAGGAGATATATGTTATTTTCATCGTTTGGACTTCATCCCCATCTGTTGAAAGCCCTTCAAGAAAAGGGTTTCGATCAACCTACACCAATCCAGCGGCTGGCCATTCCCCACCTTCTACAGGGACATGATGTCATGGCCACAGCCGTAACGGGAAGCGGTAAGACTGCTGCCTTCCTTCTTCCCATTCTTCACCAGTTGATGGGTAAACCCCGGGGAATAACGAGGGCACTTGTCCTTGCCCCCACTCGGGAGCTTGCCGTGCAGATAGTGGATCACCTTCAAGACCTCGCCATTTATACCCCCCTCAAGAGCGCTGCTGTCTACGGAGGCGTTTCTCCTGTCCCCCAGGAAAGGGCATTCCGAAAGGGAGTGGACGTTCTTGTCGCCACACCCGGCCGCCTCCTTGACCATCTAAGAAACAAATATGCACGGCTCGATGGCATTAGCCATTTAGTTCTAGATGAGGCGGACCGTATGCTCGATATGGGCTTTCTCCCTGACATCAGACGCATCCTGGGATACCTTCCGGAACGCCGTCAGACTCTTTTCTTTTCGGCTACTCTCCCCCCACCTATCGTGACACTGGCCAGGGAGATGCTCAAGGATCCCCTTTCCTTTAATATTACTACGAAGCCTGCGGCTGCGGTTGGGATCACACATGTGGCCTATCCCGTGGCACATGAGCTTAAATCTACCCTCTTTCTTGCCCTTCTCAAGCAGAGCATGTCAAAGAGCGTACTTGCCTTTACCCGTACCAGGCATCGGGCCAACCGGCTGGCCGATTTCCTTGAAAAACACGGGGTGGCATGTGCCCGTATTCACGGTGACCGCACACAGGGACAGAGAACCGAAGCCATGAACGGATTTAAGCGTGGGATGTTTCGCGTCCTTGTGGCAACGGATATTGCTGCCCGGGGGATAGATGTGCAGAACCTTGGTCTCGTCTGCAACTTCGATGTGCCTCCCATTGCCGAAGATTACGTTCACAGGGTAGGCCGGACCGGCCGGGCAAGCGCAACAGGTGATGCCTGCACCCTTGTCTCCCCCAACGAGGAAAAAACGCTTCGTTCCATCGAACAGAGTCTTGGCCGTTGTATGCCCAGGCATAAAATACCGGGTTTTGACTATAAAAATAAGCCTTTAGAGCGTTTCGAGATTCCCCTCGACGAGAGGGTTGCTGCAATCCGCCTCAGGAGAAAGGGCGAACGTGCCCGCCGAAACGAAAAAGCCGAAGCTAAGGGCCATTCGCAAACCGGGCGACTCTTTACCGGACAGGGTGGACAGGGCATACATAATACTTCCCAAACCAGTATTACTCCCAGGTATCTTCGAGACAGGGCAGAGGAACCTTCGAAACAAAAGAGGAAAGCTTCACGACGGTTCTCTGCAGAGAGAGGCTCTAGGTAGTTGCAGGAGGGAGAAAGCTTCTCAGGAAGGGTGTTTCCCCCCGGTGTCCGGTTGGGAATAACCACCTTTCGATACTGGAGGGTGACAAGTAGGGCAGCAAAGGTCAAGCTAAATTGATCTTGAAAAGGGAAGGCATGTGGTATCCTTCTTATTATGGGTATCCTTTAGTGCTTCGTAATACAACTCAACAGGATGTTTTACCTGGACGGGTAATAATCTCTGGGCCAGCCCGTCCACCAGTTGCATGTGACAACCGGCACAACTGGTTAGCACAACAGTTGCACCAGTCTCTTCTATATCATCTAACTTTTTATCAAGTATCTTTAAAGAAAGGTCATAGTATGAGAGGTTAAAACTCCCTCCCCCGCCACAACACCTATCGGGCATGGACATCTCTTTCAACCTGACCCCTTCTATCAGGTTTATCAACTCTCTCTGTTCCTTGTAAATTCCCAGTCCGCGCCTCAGGTGGCAGGGATCATGGTAGGTTACAATGATTTCATCTTCAGGGCTTTGAGTTTCTTTATACCATATCCTTTTAACCCCAATGATGTTTACCAGATATTCACAGATATCATAGGTTCTATATGAAACTATCTTTGCCATACTAAGGAGTTCCTCTGGCTCATTGGAAAGTAATGCAAGATATTGGTGCTTTAAAGTGTAACCACATGTGGCACATGCTACAATTACTGCATCAACATTTAACCCTGACAGGAGCTTCAGATTGCTTTTTGCCAGTGTCCTGAATGTGGATTCATCTCCTGCAGCCATAGCCACAATTCCGCAACAGGATTGGTCTTTGGGAATGATTACCTCAACCCCGTGGTTTAAAAGGGTCTTTATAACCGCATCTCCCACCCCAGTAAGAATATAGTTCATGGTGCATCCGGTAAATAATGCTACCCTTCTCCTTACCCTCTCAGGAGCAACCATCTCTGGCCATCTGTCCCTCAAGGTTTCTCTTGCCAGCGGCAAGACAATCCTTCTATTGTCCAGACCTATAGCAAATCTGGATTTGCGGGCATGGCCCAAACCCGTTGGCATAAGGATCATTCTTTGAAGAGTTACACCAATCTTCACGCCCAAGTTGAAAAGCCATTGATTCCTCAGAAATATCTTTAAAATCATCCATTTTATAGGGGAAATGCCTCTGATCCTTGCAGCAATTGCCCTTGCCCTCATTACTATATAATCCACCCTTACACCGCTAGGACAGTTCTCAACGCATGTACCACATAACAGGCAACACTGAATCCTTTCAGCCAGAGTTGATGTTAGCTTTAACCTTCCTTGTATCAGTGCCTCAACCAGCGCTATTTTACCACGGGCAACCGATGATTCCCTGCCTAACTCCAGGAAGACCGGGCACACAGATTGGCACAAACCACACTTCATACACTTGATAATATCATCTTCCAGTTGTTTAATCATTTCCAGGACATTCATAGTAGACAAAACCAGGGAATCAAAAACTTGGTAAATTTTTGGCAGGGTTGAATGTATTTTGGAGGAAGATAGCCGATGCTTCCTCTGCTTTATTTTCACTCAGTTGTGCTAAAAAGGATGGGGCAAGATTGAGGGTTTAAAGATTTATTGGCTTTTTAATTTTTCTTCAGCCTCTGCCCTTGTTTTACAATCGATGCATAGGGTAGTGACAGGCCTTGCTTTAAGTCTCTTCTCTGAGATTTCTTCTCCACATACCTCACAAATGCCAAAGGTGCCTTCATCAATCCTTTCCAAGGCAGATTTAATTTTCAATATTAGCCTTCTCTCTCTGTCTCTAATCCTTAATAGAAAATTCCTGTCTGATTCCATAGCAGCTCGATCTGTGGGGTCAGGAAAGGTTTCTTCTTCATCGGTCATCCCGGATACCGTTTTTTCAGCTTCCTGGATAAGTGTTCCCAACCTGTCATTCAGAAGATCTTTAAAATACGCTAACCTTTCCTTATCCATTCTAGTCTCCCTTATTAAAGGAAAGTAAGATGTAACTATTCAGGTATTTAGGCTGAAGACCGAAGGCTGAATCCGCCAGAGGCGGACTAACAGTCTTCCACCTTCAGTCTATCTACCTGAGATTTATACCCTAGTGTTTGTGAAAAGTAAAGAAGAAATTAAGTATATGGCAAGTGTAATGGTAAAGAAGAGATGCAAGGACTGCAGTTATGAGAAGGAGAGGCAACTTTCTTTTGAGAAGACATTTTACCGAATTGGTAGAAGTATGAAGAAGAAAAAAGGCCAGAATCATTTTTAATTCTGGCCTTTTGAAGTCCTCTTATCTATAGTAAACACAGAGATTTCGTCACATAGATGTCTTTCTCCATCCTGTTATAGGAACAAATATCATCTTATCTATGTCTGCCTTTAAGACCCTCAGGGCATGTAACCCCTTTCGACTTATCGGTCCCTGGCTGGTTGGACCGTAAGTAATTGGGGGAACAAGACCACCTGTCTCAAAACCCCTTAAGCTCTCCGCCGCATTTACCAATCCTTCTCGGGTAAGGTCTCTCCCTGCCCTCTTTATCACCTCTGCTAGGGCTATACCTCCAGCCCATGCAACAGTCATAAGGGGATCTATCCTCTCTAAGTCGGGGCGATATTTCTTGAGTATTGATTTCATTTCAGTCATTCCAGGGACATTTTCCTGGGGCATTGCACTGTGAATGACGTACATACTGTTCCTAGAAGACTCCCCTGCTAGCTCCAGTGTCTGAGGAGTAACAGTTGCTACGTCGCCAAAGAACTTTGGAGATATCCCCATTTTTCTGCACTCTTTCATGAGGGTCGCAAAATTGGGAGCGAATCCTATGTATATCTTATATTTCCCTTTTTATTCTATACCCTTTCGATCTCTTTGGTACCGAAAAGACCGTAAGGCCTTATCATCATTATCAGAATGACTACAACAAACGCTGTTATCTCTTTGACCCCTCCACCCAGCAGATGGTCAAGATACCCCCCTGCGAGGTTTTCACTAACCCCGATTATCAAACCACCGACGATAGCACCGGGTATGCTATCCATTCCACACAGAATAACAGCAGGGAACGCCCTTAAGCCAATGAAGCTCATGATGGGCTTTTCCCATATCCTTGGGACCCCCAGAAATACTGTAGGGTATATCTCTTTCAAAGCCTCCTGGACTGTGTCCAGGCTTTCAGCAAAATTGACCGTACATCCTGTATATAAGGGGATAAACACTGAGAACACCCGCTCGGCAATATGACACAGAGGGGGAGATATGAGACCACCTCATCGGTTTCATACATAGGACAGATAGGCATAAAAGACTCGGTCATATTGAGGATGTTCTGATGGGTTAGCATGGCCCCTTTAGGCGGACCAGTGGTGCCAGAGGTATAAACCATCAATGCCACATCCTCTGGTTTTGTTTCGTCCAATAGACGTTGGTAGAGATCAGGTTGGTTTTTGTCCAACTCCTTGCCAAGTTCCTCAACCTCTTCAAGGCTCATGATTATAGGGTCTGTGTATTTTCTGAGCCCTTTCATGTCAATAACTATGGCCTTCTTCAAAGTTAAGATTTTTGTGGTTGTAACGTATTTGAAATTTAGGCTGCATACCTTCAAGAAAATTTGTCAAACCTTGTAAGCTTATTTATAGATAATCAGTCACGATAATAATCTTTGATATTATTTAAATAACTTTGATATTATTTAAATTTTAGATATATTATTGTTTATTTTTCCCACTACTTGTTTTAACAGCTATAAATCATTATATTCAAGCCTTGATTTTTGGATTGAGGATGGATACTATAGCTAAAAGTTAGCACTCGTATTAAATGAGTGCTAACAAAGGGGTATAAATAAACCAATAAATACTGGTGTTTGCATAAGGAGGTGAGGGTGCTCAATCTATAGACAACGTCACTGGTCATTGGTTAAGTGTGGAAAATTGATCGCTTTTACCAGTGACAAATGACTATTGACAAATGACATTCACTATAGTCATTTCATTTATTTGTATAACCAAAATAAGAGAGATTTAACTTATTAAAAGGAAAGGAGATTTTATTATTATGAAGATTCGGCCTTTACAAGATCGAGTAATAGTAAAGCGGGTTGAGGAAGAGGAGAAGACCAAGGGAGGAATAATCATTCCTGATTCCGCAAAAGAGAAACCCATGGAAGGCAAGGTTATCGCAGTAGGAACTGGTAAGGTTTTAGAAGATGGCAAGAAGCATCCCCTGGATGTGAAAAAAGGAGACAGGATATTATTCGGCAAGTATGCTGGGACAGAGGTAAAGATAGATGGAGAGGAACATCTGATAATGCGAGAGGACGATATCTTGGGTATATTAGAATAGAGACTACACAACTATAAGGAGGAGTTTGTCAAATGGCAAAGGAGATAAAGTACGAACAGGCTGCAAGAGATTTGCTTTTAAAAGGTGTAAATACCCTGGCGGATGCCGTGAAAGTAACTCTTGGTCCTAAGGGCAGGAATGTGATTTTGGAAAAGAGTTTTGGCGCGCCCCTAGTTACTAAAGATGGGGTTACCGTTGCCAAGGAGATAGAGTTAGAGAATAGGTTTGAGAACATGGGTGCCCAGATGGTAAAAGAGGTTGCCTCTAAGACCAGTGATGTGGCTGGTGACGGAACTACAACGGCAACGCTGTTGGCCCAGGCTATTTATCGAGAGGGTTCCAAACTGGTAGCCGCTGGTAACAATCCCATGGAATTGAAGAGAGGTATAGAGAAGGCAGTAGAAGTAGTGGTGAAGGAGTTGGCCAAGCTTAGTAAGCCTACGAAGGATCAGAAGGAGATAGCTCAGGTGGGAACCATCTCTGCCAACAACGATGATACGATAGGCAACATCATAGCTGAGGCCATGAACAAGGTTGGTAAAGAGGGTGTTATTACTGTTGAAGAGGCAAAGAGTATGGAGACCACTTTGGACATCGTTGAGGGTATGCAGTTTGACCGCGGTTACCTGTCACCTTATTTTGTTACCGATGCTGAGAGAATGGAAGTGGTATTGGATGATCCTTACATCCTTATGCATGAGAAGAAGATAAGCAACATGAAGGAAATGCTTCCTATACTGGAGCAGATAGCGAAGATGGGTAAGCCTTTTTTGATAATATCCGAGGATATAGAGGGAGAGGCGCTGGCTACATTAGTGGTTAACAAGCTTCGAGGTACATTGAAGTGTGCCGCTGTAAAGGCTCCTGGGTTTGGAGACAGGCGTAAGGCCATGTTGGAGGATATGGCCATACTCACAGGTGGTACGGCAATCTCTGAGGATTTAGGCCTCAACCTTGAGAAGATTACATTAAACGATCTGGGTTCAGCCAAGCGTATTACCATAGATAAGGACAACACCACCATAGTTGATGGGGGTGGTACAAAGAGTGCATTAGAGGGTAGAGTCAAGACTATCAGAGCCCAGATAGAGGAGACCACATCGGACTATGACAGAGAGAAGCTTCAGGAGAGGTTAGCAAAGCTCATAGGCGGTGTAGCAGTAATCAACGTAGGTGCTGCTACTGAAGCAGAGATGAAGGAGAAGAAGGCCAGAGTAGAGGATGCCTTAAATGCAACCAGGGCGGCTGTTGAGGAAGGTATCATTCCTGGGGGTGGCGTTGCTCTCTTGAGGGTAATACCTGCTCTGGAAAAGTTAAAGCTAGAGGGAGGCCAGCAGTTTGGTGTAAATATTGTTAAGCGGGCACTAGAGGAACCCATAAGGTGGATAGCCAACAATGCTGGGCTAGAGGGGTCCATAGTAGTAGAGAAGGTAAAAAATGGTAAGGAAGCATTTGGCCTAAATGCCCAGACCGAAGTATATGAAGATTTGATTAAAGCTGGGATAATAGATCCTACTAAGGTTACCAGGTGTGCTCTCCAGAACGCAGCCAGTGTTTCATCCTTGCTGCTTACAACAGAGGCCATGATAGCTGAGAAACCTAAGGAAGATAAAGGTGGTCCTATGATGCCACCTGGAGGCATGCCACCAGGAGGTATGTACTAGGATTTCAGGGATTATACGTAGAAGAAAAAGCCCCCATTCTCACGGACGGGGGCTTTTTTTATCCTTTTTATTCTTCGCTTGACATTCCACATATAACCCCCCCCTGGTGTTTCTATCAGGAACAAGAGAGCTTTGGAAAAGTATCCCTTTTCGCTTCAGCATCCATTTTTTGACCCATCTATGATCGTGAATCGAAAGTCGGGAGTCGTAAATAGAATAAAACCCATTCACGATTCACGACTTACGACTTACGGTTTTGACGATGTTCGCTCTAAGGGATACTTTTTCAAAACATAAATAGTTCACCCTGAAAAATGAAAAATTTCCTTTGGAGCGAACATGAGCAGGATTTTTGGGGCACCCATCTTGACGAAGCGGAAGATAAGCATTTTCAGGTGTTTGAGCCCGAAGGGCGAGTTCCTGAAAATGCCTGGAGCGAGTCATAGATGGGTCAAAAAACCTGAACCAGAGAGCGGAAAAGGGAATTTTTCAGTGTGAACTAAATAGTTTTTCAAAGGTCTAGACAGATCAATCAAAAACGATTTCCCCTTGACAACAGCTAGATTTATGCTAGTTTAATCTATCCGTATATTAGATGGTTAGACAATCCTTTCGGAGGATATAATGGATTATAAGGATACCTTGAACCTTCCCAGAACCGAATTTCCAATGAAGGCCAATCTTTCTCAAAGAGAACCGGAGATTCTAAAAGAATGGGAGATAGAACAGCTATATAATAAGATAAAAGAAATTACAAAGGATAGGGAAAAATATATCCTTCATGATGGTCCCCCCTATGCCAACGGACATATCCACATGGGGACAGCTCTGAATAAAATCTTAAAAGACATAATAGTTAAGTCAAAGGTTATGACTGGTTTTAATAGTGACTATGTACCGGGGTGGGACTGCCATGGTCTTCCCATAGAGCATGAGATAGATAAAAAATTGGGGGAAAAAAAGCGTTCTATGTCTATCCTTGAGATAAGGACGCTATGTAGAGAATATGCAAAGAAATTCATAGATATTCAAAGGAATGAATTTAGACGTTTAGGGGTATTCGGTGAGTGGGATAACCCCTATCTCACTATGGATTATAAGTATGTAGCTACTATAGTTAGAGAATTTGGTAAGTTTGTAGATACGGGTAGTGTTTATAAAGGTAAAAAGCCTGTTCACTGGTGCCCATCCTGCAGGACTGCCTTGGCGGAAGCTGAGGTTGAGTATCAGGAGCGCAAATCCCCCTCTATATATGTTAAATTTCCGGTAATATCAGATATTGGTAAGGTACTTCCCGCACTCACTGGTCAGAGGATTTCAGTCCTTATATGGACTACTACCCCATGGACAATACCGGCAAATCTTGCCATTGCGCTTCACCCTGATTTTACCTATGTTGCCGTAAAAGTAGGGGATGAAACCTTTATATTGGCTGACGGATTGCTGGAAGCGACTATGAAAACACTTGGAATTGTGCAATATAAGGTCACAGAAAGGTTTTCCTCTTCAAAGCTGGAAGGGCTGAGATGTCGCCATCCATTCATAGACAGGGAATCATTGCTGATTTTAGGCAATCATGTAACACTGGATGCGGGAACCGGCTGTGTCCATACCGCCCCGGGCCACGGGCAAGAGGACTATGAGATTGGTCTGAAGTACGGTTTAGAAATCTATGCCCCTGTTAATGATGAGGGAAGGTTTACCGATGATGTGGAGTTCTTTGCAGGGGAGTTTGTCTTTGATGCTAACAAATCGGTCAATAAAAAACTGGATGAAGTAGGTGCCTTATTAAAGGAAGAGTCTATATCTCATTCATATCCCCACTGCTGGAGGTGCAAAAACCCTATTGTCTTTCGCTCTACCGAACAGTGGTTTATCTCTATGGAGAAGAACAGGTTGAGAGAGAAAGCGCTGGAAAGCATCGACAGGGTAAAGTGGATTCCGAGTTGGGGTAAGGATAGAATCTATGGAATGATTGAGAATCGTCCGGATTGGTGTATCTCTCGCCAAAGGGCTTGGGGGGTTCCTATTACTGTGTTCTATTGTAACTCCTGTAGTTATACCCTTGCAAAAAAGGAGATTATAGACTACGTATCTGACCAATTTGAAAAAGAGGGAAGCAATGTCTGGTTTTCAAAAGAGGCAAAGGAGCTGCTTCCTCCCGGCACCAAATGTCCTGAGTGCAATGGCAGTGATTTTAAAAAAGAGATGGACATACTCGATGTTTGGTTTGATTCTGGTGTGAGTTATGCTGCAGTTTTAGAAGGCAGAGACTGTTTAAAATTTCCGGCAGATATTTATTTGGAAGGGAGTGATCAGCACAGGGGATGGTTTCACAGTTCCCTGTTAACATCTGTAAATAACAGAGGGAGTGCCCCGTATGAGTCTGTATTAACTCATGGCTTTGTTGTTGACGGTCAGGGAAAAAAGATGTCGAAATCTTCTGGAAACGTGATTGCTCCGGATGAAATTATAAACAAATATGGGGCTGAAATCCTCAGACTCTGGGTTGCTGCTGAGGATTATAGGGACGACATTAGGATATCCGAAGAGATACTAAAGAGGCTCTCTGAAGCCTACCGCCGTATTCGAAATACCTGCAGGTATATACTGGGAAACCTATATGATTTCGATCCGTTAAGAGACAAGGTTGAATACAAGGATCTTTTAGAGATTGACAGACTGTCTCTCCATAGACTGCAGAAGCTTATTATAAGAATCAGGGATGCTTATGATAGCTTTTCTTTCCATACTATATACCATTCTCTCCACAACTTCTGTGTGGTTGATATGAGTGCCTTTTATCTGGATGTCCTGAAGGATAGACTCTATATTTCTCTTCCTGGTTCTAGGGAGAGGAGATCAGCCCAGACTGCTATATATGAAATCTTAAGCTCTATTGTAAGACTTATGGCGCCTATTCTTTCTTTTACATCTGAAGAGGTATGGAAATATATACCATCGGATGGAACTAAAGAAGGGAGTGTTCATTTGTCCCAATTCCCTGCTGCTAACAGGGATTGTATTGATGAAGAGTTGGCCACCAGATGGGATACGTTATTAAAGGTCAGAGGGGAGGTTTCCAGGGCACTGGAATCAGCCCGTCGTGATAAGACTATCGGGCACTCGTTGGATGCTGAGGTTAACCTTTATGTACCTGAAAAACTCTACGGATTTTTAAAAAGCTATATTGATGATCTAAAATCAATCTTTATTGTTTCTAAGGTTAATCTCTTTAATAATGGAGAGGGCAATGGTGAATTTAAAAGCGAGGAAGTTGATGGACTGAGTATCAATGTAGGCCAGGCCCCGGGCAAAAAATGTGAGAGGTGCTGGATTTACGATCCGACAGTAGGTGATGACGGAAAACATATTACAATATGCCAGAGATGTGTTGATGCAATAGAGGGAACTTGAAGAAAAAATATCTTATAACAATTGCGATTGTCCTGGGAGTTATATTACTGGATCAGTCTTCTAAACTCTATATTGATAGAGTTTTCCCACTTCACTGCTCAATCCCCATTGTAAAGAATTTCATTCACATAACATATATTAGAAATACTGGCGCCGCCTTCGGTCTTCTTGCTTCACAGGGCACTGGGTTTAAGGTTTTTTTCTTTGCCACCACCTCTATTATAGCTGTCCTAATCATCCTTTTTTTCTTGAGAAGCCTAAAAGATACCGAGACTCTCCTTACATCAAGCCTATCTCTGATAATGGGCGGAGCCATTGGAAACCTGATTGATAGGGTCAGGCTGGGAGAGGTTATCGACTTCATCGACTTTCATTGGTACTCTTATCATTGGCCAGCCTTCAATGTGGCTGACTCTGCTATTACCGTTGGAGGGGTTTTTTTGATTGTCAATACAGTTTTTAAAAAGGATAGGACTCAATAGGTTCATTAATTAGGATTCAAGGGGTCAAGGGGTGAAGGATTCAAGTGAAAGGCACTTATTAAATACCTTAGAAAACAAACACTTGAACCCTGGAATCCTGGAATCCTATATCGTGTTTTAATTAGTTCGCCCTGAAAAATGAAAAATTTCCTTTGGAGCGAACATGAGCAGGATTTTTGGGGCACCCATCTTGACGAAGCGAAAGATAAGCATTTTCAGATGTTTGAGCCTTAAGGGCGAGTTTCTGAAAATGCCTGAAGCGAGTCATAGATGGGTCAAAAAACCTGCACTAGAGAGCAGAAAAGGGAATTTTTCATTTTTCAGGGCGAACTAATTAATAGAATTTCCAAGAGGTTATTATGTACCCAATCCTATTCCAGATAGGCAGTTTTAGGATACACACATATGGGGTTTTCATTGCCCTTGGGTTTTTGACAGGTATTGTTCTGGCATTGAGGGAGGCGAAGCGTGTTGGAGAAAAACCTGAAAATATCCTTGATCTGTCCTTCTATAGTATTATTGCCGCCATAGTTGGTTCCCGCCTTTTTTATATCATACTTAATTATCAATATTACATAGAAAACCCACTGGAGATGATAAAGATCTGGAGTGGAGGATTGGTATTCTATGGAGGTTTTGTCCTGGCCTTGATAGTGGGTATATGGTATATCAGAAAAAGCCATCTGCCTTTATGGAAAACCGCTGACGTTATGGCCCCTTCCATAGCTATAGGACAGGCCATAGGACGATTGGGCTGTTTTTCCGCTGGCTGCTGCTATGGTAAAGTGACAACCCTTCCCTGGGCTGTCACTTTTTCTAATCCTGAATGTCTGGCAAATCTCGGGGTTCCCCTTCATCCTACCCAACTGTATTCCTCTCTAAATGATCTTTTTATATTCCTTATCCTAACGGTGGTAAAGAGATTTAAGAAATTTGATGGCTTGCTTATATGGTTATATGTTTTACTCTATTCTATCACACGCTCTATTATTGAGATCTTCAGGGGAGACGATAGAGGGTTAGTATTTGGAGGAACCCTGTCTATATCCCAGTTTATTGGGATTGTTTTAGTGCCTATCTCGTTGTTTATGCTAGGATATTTGTGGAGAGGAAACAAGAGTTTGTTGAAAAAGTAGGTTGGAGATGAAGTAACAAATGATAAACTTTTTACTATACCTTTTACCGCCAGTTATTGGGGCTATTATCGGTTGGTTCACAAATAAAGTGGCTATATGGATGCTCTTTAATCCCAAAAAGGGAAAAAGGGTATTTGGCCTCCGTGTTCCATTTACCCCTGGTCTGATACCACGAGATCAAATCCTGATAGCGAAAAGCCTTGGAACGCTCATTGAGGAGAAACTTATAAATCCAGAAGAGATTGACAGCAGGATAACCAAGGAGGATGTTAATGGAAAGATTAAAGAGCTGATGGATAGAGTGGTGGAAAAAAATATGGGGAAACTGGCCTTTCTTATGCCAGAGGCAGCTATGTATCATATAAAAAAGTTTTTTGCCCCAAAGATTTCTGAGCTGGTAAAGGACGAACTGTTTAATTTTCTGAATCTTATAAATTTCAAACAGATTGTTGAAGACAAAGTGAGCAGCTTCCCTATAGAGGAACTGGAAGAGGCAATTCAAGGTGTGACCAAAAAGCATCTTACATATATTGTACGATTGGGTGGCCTGTTAGGATTTATAATAGGACTTATACAGATAGTTGTGAATATTTATCTTCAATAAGTTGACGGCTTTGAAGAAGTACCCCTTTTGCTTCAGCATACTTGGAGAGTCTGGATGATAACCGTTGGAATTCTTACAATTAGCGATAGGGGAGCGAGGGGGGAAAGGGAAGACGAGAGTGGTTTGGAGATAGAAAGGTTGGTAAAAGAACTGCCTGCAAGGGTAGATGCCCATGAAACAATCCCCGATGAGAAAGATATTATAGTTAACAGACTGATAGATTATGTAGACAATAAGAGGTTAGACCTGATTATTACCACCGGCGGTACTGGTGTAGCCCCCAGGGATGTAACCCCTGATGCTACATTGAGTATAATAGAGAAGGAAGTCCCAGGGATGGCCGAAGCCATGAGGCTTCAAGGGCTCAAGAAAACGCCCCATGCTATGATATCCAGGGCTGTAGTGGGAATTCGGAAAATGTCCCTTATTGTTAATCTTCCGGGTAGCCCTAAAGCTGTATCAGAAAATCTTAATGCTATTTTGCCTTCTATACCCCATGCGATTGAAAAGATAAAAGGAGATACCTCAGAATGTGGGTCCTCTTCCTAGTGCTTTGACTCATAAATAACTTTACCAAAAATGTCTCCCCTCCCTTGGTGGGAGGGGATTAAGGGGAGGGGGCAACATAGCGATTCTTCACCCCCACCCTGCCCCTCCCCCATCAAGGGGGAGGGAATATTTATAGTAATTCATAGTAAAGGTATTAAAGGGACATTCCACTAGATTTAGGTTGAAAGACCACGATTGCTATTTTAGGGGTTTTTTATATATCTATCCGAAAGTTTCAATCTGATAGTTCGAGGATCACGGGCACAATGGAAGAGTCCAAAAACTCTCCTTTTTAAGGATTTTATTGCAGTGATAGTGCCATAAATCTGCCGTCTGATAAAGTAATTATTGAAGAAATCCAGGCTTTTTCTACAGGTTCAACGCGCTGCTCAGGGGCGGCATAGTTTTTACGCCGTCCCTTGCAGCAGCAAGGTTATACGTCATCTTCTTTAATTGGAAGTTGTAATAGACGAACATCATGAAGATCAACGTCCCTTCCCGCAGCTTTTTTCGAAGAAATTAAATCTTCGCGTGAGACGACATAAAATGACTGTCCCTGATATTCCAGTGTAGTGCGACGATTCCACGCATCCTGAAAACGCAAACCGGGGGTCGATGTTTGTACGTCGATACGAACGCGATCTTTGAAAATTGTTATTTCATTTGAAAGGATTTCATCAACATTTGTTAGGGATGCGGTGCCTATTCCAGCGTCTAAAAGAGCATCGAGCAGGTGTTGGGTATTTTCGGGAGAAGCTTCAATAAGAATATCTAAATCAAATGTCGCTCTTGGGACTCCATAAAGAACAGCAGCAATGCCGCCGATCACAATATATCTAACTTCATGCTTCTGGAAGGATTCGAACACGTCCTTTAGTCGATTGAGCATCTTTTTTTCCTGCTAAATCAGGGTTTAATTCTAATGCCAGGTCCGTGTAATTGCAAAATATTTCCATTCTTTCTGACAGTGGAAGAGAGCGGAACCACCGAACTTTAGCTTCTATCGATTCATCAGTAATATCGTGAGAGATCTTTTTCATATTGGCAACTTACCAAATTCCTAATATTTTTTCAATGTATAACGAGTCTGTAGAAAAAGTCCTTTTGTGGAGATTTAGTTTTCCGATCAGCACGGATTTTTCAGGTTGTTAATTTGATTCAGGGAATACTCAAAGGTGCCTGGTAGGATTTGTTTCTCAAAAAAGATGGGGGTGAACTATTCCCTGGGAATAGGAATAATCTTTGTGCCAGGGCACTGCAATCTCCTTGTGTAGAGGTTAAACGGTTTGAAAATAATTTATTAATTAAACAACGTCCCCAAGTACCCCCTTCCCCAACTTGTCAAACATATCATCTGCGTCTTCGCAACGAATAAGGTTCCTATTTGCGTCTGTGTCTTTGAATACCTTTTCAGTTGTTTTGTTGGGGATAACAACATTAAATGGCAGCCCATTCCTTAACTTAACCTGTCGATAAAACAGGTTTATCGCCTCAGTGGTAGAGATGCCCATCTTATTGAAGAGTTTTTCTACGTCTTCTTTAAGGGTAGGTTCAATCCGTGCTCTTACTGTTGCTGTTTTTCCCATATCTTTCACCTTCATGCTAATAATACCCCATATGGGCTACGGAAGTCAATATTTTATTGGGAAAATATCCAAAAACGAAGGGGTTAGCCACAATTGGCTAACCCCTTCGTTTTACTGGCGGGGCCGACGAGACTTGAACTCGCGACCTCCGGCTTGACAGGCCGGCGTTCTAACCGACTGAACTACGACCCCTATATTTATACGACCCCGATTTTGCATTGGCAAAATCGGATATGGTAGGCGGAACAGGGCTCGAACCTGTGACCCTCGGCTTGTAAGGCCGATGCTCTCCCAACTGAGCTATCCGCCCAAATAAACAACTGGCTTTTCATTTTAATTTACAGATCGGTTTGTAACCTCCTGGATTCCTTCCTGTTCATAGAACTTCTCAGTAAGCCCTTCATCCTCTTTCTTTTTCATAAAATTATCAGGGTCATCCAGTATCAAAGCCCTTTTCAAGACCTCATCCATATGTTCTACCATAACAATATCTACTGTCTTTAGAATCTTGGCAGGGACTTCCTTAATATCCTTCTCATTCTCCTTAGGAATAATGATTGTCTTCATGCCACCCCTATGAGCAGCCAAAACCTTCTCTTTAAATCCACCAATGGGAAGGACCCTACCCCTAAGGGTTATCTCCCCTGTCATAGCTATATCCTTCCTCACAGGTTTCTTAATCAACGCAGAGGTTATAGAGGTTGCTATGGTAATGCCAGCCGAAGGCCCATCTTTTGGTATAGCCCCTTCAGGAACATGTATGTGTATATCAATGTTTTGATAAAAATTCCTTTCTAAACCAAAGAGTTCTGCCCTTGACCGAACATAACTTAGAGCAGCATGGGCAGATTCCTGCATGACATCACCTAGTTTTCCAGTAACAGTCAGTTTTCCCTTGCCCGGCATAACTGTTACCTCTATATCAAGTAATTCCCCCCCCAGTTCGGTCCAGGCAAGGCCAGTTGCAAGCCCCACTGTGTCATCCTCTTCCACTTTACCATATCTGTATTTGGGAATTCCTAAATACTTCTGAAGACTACTTGATTGAATACTGATTTTTGTATTCTTCCCTTTTTTGACGACCTCTTTTGCTACTTTCCTGCAAATAGAAGCTATCTCGCGTTCAAGATTCCTGACACCTGCTTCCCTGGTATATCTACGGATTACACCTAGAATAGCATGAAGTGAGAATACCACATTTTTCTCAGCCAGACCATGGGCTTCTATCTGTTTTAGAATCAAAAACTTTTTGGCTATATTCAATTTTTCTAATTCGGTGTATCCCGCAATACGAATAATCTCCATTCGATCCTGCAGAGGGAGAGGGATTGAAAACAAAGTATTTGCTGTGGTAATGAACATCACCTCAGAAAGATCATAGTCTACATCTATATAGTGGTCATTGAATGCCTGATTCTGTTCAGGATCCAATACCTCCATTAATGCGGCTGATGGGTCTCCTCTAAAATCAGTGCTCATCTTGTCCACTTCGTCTAGCAGAAATACAGGGTTATTTGAGCCTGCCTTCTTTATAGACTGGATGATCTTACCAGGCATTGAACCAATATAAGTCCTACGATGACCTCTTATCTCAGCCTCATCACGAACTCCACCAAGGGAACACCTGACAAACTTCCTTCCAGTTGCTCTTGCAACAGATTTAGCTAAAGAGGTCTTACCCACCCCTGGAGGACCCACGAGACAAAGGATTGGTCCCTTCATCTTCTTAACCAGGCTTTGAACAGCAAGATACTCTACTATTCGTTCCTTGACCTGTTTTAACCCGTAGTGATCCGCATCTAAAATTTTCTCAGCCTCTGTTATGTCGAGCTTGTCTTCAGTTCCATCATACCAGGGAAGGGAGATCAGCCAGTCTATGTAATTCCGTACTACTGTGGCTTCAGCAGACATAGGTGCCATCATTTTAAGCTTTTTAAACTCCTTTTCAACCTTTGCCGTTGCCTCCTTTGACATCTTTTTCTTTTTAATATTTTCTTCTAGTTCCTTAAGCTCAGTCTTAAACTCATCCTTTTCCCCCATCTCCTTTTGAATTGCACGCATCTGTTCGTTTAGGTAGTATTCTTTTTGGCTCTTCTCCATCTGCTTTCTAACTCTGGTCTTAATCTTCTTTTCTATCTGGAGGATTTCAATTTCAGACTCAATTAGTTGAAATAGCTTCTCTAATCTCTCTGCAGGATTGAAAGTTTCTAAAATATCCTGTTTATCCTCTAACTTAATATTTACGTGAACAACAATTGTATCGACTAAACGACTCGGGTCATCAATGGACAATACGGAAGATAGCATAAGCATATCCTGAGAGATTTTTTTATTCAGTTTGACGAAAATCTCAAAGGAGTTTTTAAGATTTCGCATCAAAGCCTCAATTACATTTGTTATTTTCTGGAAATCATTTATCTCCTCAACACTCACCTCCAAGAAATGTGTATTGGGGATAATTCTCCTTATCATTGCCCTTTTTTTACCCTCGATAAGAACCTTAACTGTTCCATCCGGTAGTTTTAAAAGCTGAAGGATGGTACTCAATGTCCCAACTCTATAAATATCATCCTCTGAAGGGTCGTTAATCTTAGCATCCTTTTGAGTGGTCAGGAATAAGCTTTTTTCGTTCTTTAGAGCATATTCCAATGCATCTATCGACTTTTCCCTACCAACAAATAGCGGCACCACCGAATAAGGAAATACTACAATATCCCTAAGGGGCAACAAAGGATATATACTTTCAACATTAGCTGTGTTACCAGTGCCTTTGGAAAGTTTAAACAACATTGTTCTGTATCCTCTTAATCAGATTTGTCCGCTACTACTCAGGTTGTTTAGGCTGTAGGCTGTTAGGCTGTTAGGCTACAGCCTACAGCCTATTTACCTTCAGTCTATCTACGCAGATTCTGCTTTCTTTTCGTATACAAGTATAGGATTTTCTTTTTTTTGAACTACTTCTTCGGTTATAACACACTCTCGGATGTCCGATTGAGATGGCAGTTCGTACATAATATCCAGCATGATATTCTCCATAATTGATCTCAATCCTCTAGCCCCTGACCTCCGCTTTTGTGCCTCTTTTGCTATTGATACCAGGGCATCATTGGTAAAATTAAGACCAACTTTCTCAAATTCAAACAGCTTCCTATACTGCTTCACCAGAGCATTTCTTGGTTCTTTTAATATCCTTACCAGGCACTCCTCGTTGAGATCACTCAAGGTGGCAATCACTGGCAGCCTCCCAATAAATTCCGGGATTAAACCATATTTCAATAGATCTTCCGGCTGAACTTCCACTAGAATATCCTGAATCTGCCATCCTTTATTACTACTGATCTCTGAACCAAAACCAATTGAACTTCCCCTTATGCGTCTTTGGATGATTTCCTCTAGTCCATGAAATGTCCCCCCACAGATAAAAAGGATGTTGGTTGTATCTACTTGAAGAAATTCCTGTTGAGGGTGTTTTCTGCCACCTTTAGGAGGAACACTGGCTACTGTACCTTCGATGATCTTTAGAAGGGCCTGCTGTACCCCTTCTCCTGATACATCCCTGGTAATGGAAGGACTGTCAGATTTCCGGGAGATTTTATCGATCTCATCGATGTAAACAATACCCTTTGATGCCTTTTCAACATCATAATCCGCAGCCTGCAATAAAGCAAGTATAATATTTTCAACATCCTCTCCAACATATCCAGCCTCGGTAAGGCTTGTAGCATCTGCAATAGCAAAAGGAACTTGGAGAATTTTAGCGAGAGTCTGAGCTAAGAGGGTTTTGCCGCAACCTGTAGGTCCGATAAGCATAATGTTACTCTTTTGAAGTTCAACGCCGTTCAGATCTATCTTGGAGTTTATTCTCTTGTAGTGGTTATGTACTGCAACGGAAAGAATCTTTTTTGCACTTTCCTGCCCTATAACGTATTCGTCCAGGAACTTCTTTATCTCAAAGGGTTTGGGAACCATGGAGTGCCCACTGTAACTCTCCTCTTTCTCAAACTCCTCAGCAATAATATCATTGCAAAGTTCAATACATTCATCACAGATGTAGACGGTAGGACCGGCTATCAGCTTTTTTACTTCCTTTCTTCCTTTACCACAAAATGAGCAGCTTAAATTCTCAACTATATCATCATCTTTCCTATTCACTTATTTCCCCCTATTGTTTATTTAACGCAAACATAAACAATGAAATAAACCCAGCTACGTAGACGCCTTCTTATTAATGACTTCATCAATAATTCCGTATTCCTTAGCTTCCTCGCTGCTCATAAAAAAGTCCCGCTCTGTCTCTCTTTGGATCTTTTCTAAAGGCTGTCCAGTGTGACGAACCAATATCTTATTTAAGTTTTCTCTTATCTTGAGGATCTCCTTAGCATGGATCTCTATATCTGTAGCCTGTCCCTGGAATGCACCCAGAGGCTGATGCAGCAATATTCGGGAATGGGGAAGGGCATATCTCTTTCCCTGTTCTCCCGCTGTCAAAAGCAACGCCCCCATACTTGCAGCCTGCCCCATACACAATGTTGAAACCCTGGGTTTTATATACTGCATGGTGTCATATATAGCAAGACCAGAAGTAACTATACCGCCCGGCGAATTAAGATAAAGGTGGATATCCTTGTCAGGGTCCTCAGACTCTAAAAATAACATCTGGGCAATAACCAGATTGGCCACAATGTCATCTATAGGAGTACCTATGAATATAATCCTTTCTTTTAGCAGACGGGAATAAATATCATAAGCCCGCTCTCCACGACCAGTCTGTTCAATCACTATTGGGATTAGTGTCATTTTCCCTTCTTTCTACTTCTTTTATGTTAGCCTTTTCGATTATAAAATCAAGGGTTTTCTCTGTTTTGAGTCCAGTCTTCAATCGCTCTCTCGCTTCGTCTTCTTTGTAATGATTTCTGACAGCTTCAACGTTATGACCGGAATTTTCTGCAATTTCAAGTATCTTATCTTCAATATATTTTTCGTCTACCTGTATGGATTCCCTTTTCGCAATCTCTTCAAGAAGGAAGCTGGCTTTCACCTCTTTTTCAGCCTGGTCTTTATATCTCTCTTTAATGCTATCAGTAGATATGCCAACCTGCTCCATACTTACCCCCTGAAGAGCAAGCCGCATCTGTGTTTCTTTTATTTTATCTTGAAGATGTTGATTGACTAATGAAGGTGGAACTTCAAAGGCATTTGCCTCAACCAATTTATATAAAAGCTGGTCTCTGAGGTTCGCTTCTATTCTGATTTTATCCAGCTTTTCTGAATTTTCCCTTATCTTTTGCTTAAGTTTTTCTAATGTCTCATATTCTCCCAAATCCTTGGCGAAGTCATCATTTAACTCAGGTAGAATCTTTTCTTTTATCCCTTTGATTTTGACTTTAAAGGTTACCTCTTTACCTGCTAAATCCTTTTTATTGTGTTCTTCCGGCAGGGTTATCTGAATATCCTTTTCATCCCCTTTTTTTAGACCTGACAACTGCTCTTCAAAATCTGGAGAAAAGGATCCAGACCCCACTTCCAGCAAATGGTCGGCAACCTTTTCCCCATCAATTGCTTCACCATCTAAAAACCCCTCATAATCAATAACAGCGAAATCCCCAACCTTAATAGGTCGGGGTTCATCTACCTCCTGCAACTGCACATTTGATCGCTGTAACTCTTTTAGTTTATTGTCTATATCTTCTTCGGATATATTTATTTTACCCTTCTCCAGATCTATGCCTATATAGCCCTTTACATCTATCTCAGGTTTAACTTCAACCCTGGCAGAATAGGTAAAGTCCTTGCCTATTTCTAAAATATTATTGTCTATCACTGGCTGTGAAACAGTTGTTATGTTTTTTTCTTCCAGCATTTTAAAGTAAGAATCATTTACAAGCTTTATGACAACCTCGCCTTCTACCTGTCTATTATAGTATCTTTCAAGAATACTTCTCGGAACCTTGCCCTGACGGAACCCTCTTACCTTGGCCTTCCTTCGTAAATCTTCATAGGCAGAGTCGAGCTCACCTGTAACCAATTCTTTCGGAAGGGTAACAGTAAACTTTTTTTCGACAGGACTTATCTCTTCTATTTCTACCTTCATCTAACCCCCAGGTAAAGAAAGATATAAACTTGGTGCGAGAGGGGGGATTTGAACCCCCACCCCTAAAAGGGGCTGGATCCTAAGTCCAGTGCGTCTGCCAGTTCCGCCACTCTCGCTAAGATATGGGGACAGATTTTAAATCTGTCCCCATTCACTTTCCAATTATGGAGCGAAAAGGACTTAAGTTTATGGTGGGCCGTGCAGGGATCGAACCTGCGACCTACTGATTAAGAGTCAGTTGCTCTACCAATTGAGCTAACGGCCCTTTGGTACGCCCGGTCCGACTCGAACGGACGACCTGCGGATTCGAAGTCCGACGCTCTATCCAGCTGAGCTACGGGCGCATGGGGTGAGTGAAGGGATTCGAACCCTCGACCACTGGAGCCACAATCCAGTGCTCTAACCAGCTGAGCTACACTCACCATAGGATAATTGTAAGATTAATTTCTGGCACGCCCGGTCCGATTCGAACGGACGACCTACGGATTAGAAGTCCGTTGCTCTATCCAGCTGAGCTACGGGCGCCCGTGTTTACAACCTTGAGAGCTTTGAAAAACAAATATGATAAAGTCGTAAAAAGTCAAAATTGGGATGGACTTTTTACGAAGCCATTAACCTTAAGTGGTCGGGGCGAGAGGATTTGAACCTCCGACCCCCTGCTCCCAAGGCAGGTGCGCTAACCAGGCTGCGCTACGCCCCGTCAAAAAGATAATGGTGTTTAGTAGCATATAAGCAAAAAATATTCAACCTTTTTCTACGCTCGTTTTTTCCGTTTTTAGATACTCTTTCAGCACAACCCTCAGTTTCTCCATAGCCTTTGCCCGATGGCTGATTTTGTTTTTTATCTCTGGTGATAACTCTGCAAAGGTTCTCCTGTACTCAGGGACAAAAAATAGAGGATCATACCCGAACCCAAATTCCCCTTTTTCCTCAAATTGAATTATTCCCCTACATTCACCCTCGGCAATATCTTTCTTTCCCTCAGGGGTAACAACAGCGATTACACATCTGAAGGTAGCCCCCCTTTTGGATATTGGAACACCTTCAAGTCTCCTAAGCAGCTCCTTATTGTTTTCACCATCATTGGCATCTTCCCCGGCAAACCTGGCAGAATAAACCCCTGGCTCCCCTTTAAGAAAATCCACCGCTAATCCTGAATCATCAGCAATGCTAACCTTCTTGGTGAAAGAAGCTATAACTTCCGCTTTCATCAGGGCATTTTCCCTAAAGCTTGAACCACCTTCCCTGACAACAGGTACTTCTGGAATATCTTTCAGGGATAAAACCTCAACTTGCAGTCCCTTAATCAATTCTTTAATCTCTTGTAACTTCCCTTCATTTCTAGTTGCTATAACAATTTCCATTTAAAAAAGATTTCCTATTGTCTCCCTCTGCCTTGCAATCAGTTCTTGTATCCCTTTTGATGCCAGTTCTGTCATTTTATCTATCTGCTCTTTTGAAAAAGCCTTCTTCTCTGCAGTTCCCTGTATTTCAACAAACAAACCGCTACCAGTCATTACGAAATTCATATCCACTTCAGCTTTGGAATCTTCCTCATAATTTAGATCAAGAAGCATCTGTCCATCCACCATACCTACGCTGATGGCAGCTACGTAATCTAAAATTGGCATTTTGCCAATCTCCCCCTTTGCTTTTAGTGTATTTAATGCTTCAGCCAAGGCAATAAAGGCTCCTGTAATGGATGCCGTCCTTGTACCACCATCTGCCTCTATAACATCACAATCCAGCAGGATGGTCCTCTTGCCAAATTTCTTCAGGTCTGTAACTACCCTAATAGAACGACCAATCAATCTCTGTATTTCATGGGTTCTGCCTCCCTTTCTTCCAGTAGACGACTCCCTAACTGTACGTACCATGGTTGATCTTGGCAACATGGAATATTCAGCAGTTACCCAACCCTGATCAGCATCCTGTAAAAAAGGGGGAACCCTATTTTCTATAGTAGCGGTACATATCACTCTAGTATTACCCATTTCAATTAACACCGAGCCTTCTGCATGTTTTATGTAGTCTTTTGTTATAGCTACCTTCCGTATTGCATTGTGCATACGCCCATCATTTCTCATTGTCTCTCCTGGCTTTTAGGATGTGATAGACTCTTTTTTTCCGATACCGCTGAAACAAACTGTTTCAAGGTTTTTTCCCTCATACTCCGGATCAATTGTAACTGCATGTAAGTTTTAGGCAGGCATTACAAAGAAAAAGACAGGAATGAACAAATCCCGTACTATAAAGGTACGGGACCACAGATAAACAGTAAATATCATTAAATCATTGGTGGAGGCGGCGGGAATCGAACCCGCGTCCGAAGATATTCCACTTAAGCATCTACATACTTAGCCTGTATTTTAGATTCGCGTTTTAAAGCCCCTACAGGCAGGGTCATTAAAACGCTAGCTTATTTTTGCTTTATCCCCTTTATATAAGCATCAAAAGGAGACTATCCTGCTAATCGGCGCTCCGTCCAGCCCCGCAGGAAAGACTGGGGGAACGTTAGCCGCTTTAAGCGGCTAAGGCATATTCGTAGTTGTCTGCGATTATGTTTAGATCCTATTGTTTTACGAGTGAATAGGGCCTCGGTATGCAGCCTAGGCTTCAACTATCCCCGTCGAAACCATGTCGCCCCCTAAATTACTTCTTGCCGGCATAAATAACCAATAAAATATAAAAGGAGGTGTTTTGTTTAACCTATTTCAAAGAACGTGGGTATCTACTTCAACCTCAAAGATCTTTCTAAATCTCTTTCTTCAGTCTTCTTTTTTATGCTCTCCCTCTTATCATATAGTTTCTTGCCCCTTGCCAGCCCCAACTCTACCTTTGCCTTCCCATTTTTTAGATACATACTCAGAGGGATGAGAGTCATGCCTCTTTCGTTAATCTTCCCGATCAAGCGCTTTATTTCTCCCTTATGCAGGAGCAACTTGCGCTCTCGGAGTGGGTCATGATTAAATTGATTAGCATGGTCATAAGGAGAAATGTGTGTATTTATTAAATACAGTCCCCCATCCTTTATCTTAGCATAGCTGTCTTTTAGATTTACTTTTCCCATCCTGCATGATTTTATCTCACTGCCTTTAAGCACAATACCTGCTTCGCATTTCTCATCAATAGAATAATCATGCCATGCCTTTCTGTTTTTACATATGATTTTTTCAGAGAATGATTTCTTTGTTGCCATTTATATTGGGAAACCTCTGAAAAATACGCACTTCGTCATTTCGACTGGAAGGAAAAATCTTATAAGTGACAGTTTGTATATATTTTCAAAGCCCTTATCTACATATATAATAACCTGGATGATATATCCTTGTCAAATTTTTTTGTAAGACAGAAAACCTAAAAAGGTGTAACTCTCTCAAATGGGTTATTAGAGCTCATTATGCCAGATTTACCACTATTATGAAGAACAGTTAAATGAAATACGGGAATCGTCCCTATACGTCCCTGAGTTTCAGGGCACTCCGGAACCTGGGACTGAAATCAATGTCCGTAGTGTTTTGAACTTTTCCCGTCATGATGTCGTATTACCATTTCCTGGATTAGCCTGTTCCTCACTGTGGCGTAAGAGGGTATCTAGCGGACTCATCGGCGCTTTCGACATATTTCTAAGGACATGAGTATAAATCATGGTCGTTTCAACGTTCTTGTGACCCAAAAGCTCCTGAACCTCGCGGATGTTGACACCGTTCATCAAGAGATGAGTAGCAAAACTGTGACGCAGGGTATGGACACTGGCATGCTTCACGATCCCGGCCTTCCTTACCACCCCTGCCACTATTTTCTGAATTGAACTGGGACTTATATGGTGACGGCGCACCTTGCCTGTCAGTGGATCAACAGAAAGTGAAGCGGAAGGAAAAACATACTGCCAGCCCCATTTCCTTGCCGCGTTTGGATATTTGCGGTCGAGAGCTTCCGGCAGATGTACCTCACCGTAACCCTTTTCAAGGTCTTTTTCATGAATCTTCCTTACCTTGGATATATGTTCTTTCAGGCTTTCTTTAACAGATTCGGGCATAATGGTTATCCTGTCTTTATCTCCCTTACTTGCCTTGATAACGATTAAATTCAAACCGAAATCAATATCCTGAACCCGCAGCCGGGCAAGCTCCATAAGCCTCATTCCAGTTCCGTATAAAAGCTGAACGATGAGTAAATCCTTGCCTCTTAACTCCTTAAGCAGGTTTCTGACCTCATCCTGTGTCAGCACCACAGGCAACTTTGGTCCCCTTTTTGCCCGCACCGTTTTGCTGAGGTCATGAAGATTAATCTTAAGAACTTCCCGAAAGAGAAATAACAGGGCATTGAATGCCTGATTCTGAGTAGACGCTGACACTCTCTGCCTGATGGCAAGATGACTCAGGAAATCCCTGACATTCGTTTCATCAACAACCTGTTTTTGCCAATCCTCACATTTTGTATTGGTTACATAAGTGTAAAACCGCTCGAACCATTCCATGTAGCTCCGTTCTGTACTGTATGCATAATGCTTGATTCTTAAAGCCTCCCGGAGTTTCTGCCGTATTTCCTGATAATCAGGGAATTTATTCTGAGGATCGGATTCTGCGTTTGGTGATAGTGAAGATGGGGCACCAGCCAGAAAATGATTAATATAAAGCCTGATAGCGTTATCTGCCTGCTCAATCTGCCAGCCCTGCAGCTTCTTTCCTCTTTCAAGGGAGTCAAGAAATATCTTTATTCTTAAATCTATGTTCTTGTCCTGATGCTCATTGGAAAAAGAAAGGAACTTACTTACCCAGAGGGCATAAAAAGAAACATGCCCATGGGGTACCAGATTATGTTCAACAAGATATTTTTGGAAATCAGGCAAAATTTTGGTCACTGAATAACCCCTTGTCAAAAGGATGATATTATACGCATTACGCTTTTTATGATAATAAACATATCATCGGTATATTTTCAAGAATAATCTTTGACTTTCATTATCAATAAGTATAAAATTGCACATATCTTTTCAATAGTGATGTTTGTCAGCAGGGTAATTAAGTATTACGTATATTAATTGTTAGCCGTATAGGATACATAATGTGATGTTTTGATTAAAATTTGGATAGGAAAGGGTTATGCCAAAGATCAAACCATCGGTCTTCATAAGCCATGCGGTTTTTGAAGCAGATATTATTAACAAGCT
>Ga0210049_1000825_pt1 | contig 27743 bp, 37 predicted proteins | sample CryGeyCG2014_300_2_FD_183964 | JGI IMG/M metagenome (GOLD analysis project Ga0210049, IMG submission 183964) | Groundwater microbial communities from aquifer - Crystal Geyser CG06_land_8/20/14_3.00 (SPAdes) (version 2) | ecosystem: Environmental > Aquatic > Deep subsurface > Groundwater | place... | reverse complement strand
ATATACTAATATAAAAATAACCACAACTTTGAAATAAAACACCCCGCATCTTTTCCTTAAGAAAAGATGCGGGGTAAAACCAGGAATCGAGAAAAACTCAATCCTGTTTAAATCTCACACCCAATATAGTGTTGATTTTTAGTCGTCGTCAGCGTCTTCTTTTCCAGTTTCATAACCTTTTTCATAACCTTTATCATAATCTGTTTTTCCTCCAGTGGCTGCATCTATCGCTGACATTACTGTATTTCCCAAAATGTCTGAGGGTCGATCACTTGATTTGCCTTCTCGACCATCTTTGTAGCCGTTATCATATCCTATCCTAGAGTTTTTATCGTCCATTTTAATTCACCTCCTATCACCCTTTACATCTCAATTCTGATGTCACAATGAGACGATACTTCTCCACCATACCTCTCTTCGATGATTAAAGAGACATTAGGTTAATTATATTAATTATTAATTTTAATTAATATAATTAGAGAAGTATACTTATATAAACCTATTTCCCTTTAACTCTGATTTAAAAAAGGATTAAAGGAATTTAGGAGAGATTATTAATTCTAAAAGTTCACAGTGAAATCTATTATTTTATTTTTCAAGAACTATTTATAGCTTATTATAAATTTACACTAATGTCAAGTTTTAGAATATTTTCCCCATATAAATTTCCAATAAAAACAGGGTCGCAGAAATTCACGACCCTGTATAATACTCATTTAAAATTTATTGAGAATCAGGGAGGAAGGATTTGAACCTTCACTCTTTAGGGGTACCCTAAAGAGCCGTCCACGCCGCTCCCTGATTTTGGTTAACGAAATGTTAACTCAATTTGAGGAAAAACTTCTTCTTTAAGAATTTTGAAATCATCGTCAAATAAGACGATATTTTTCTTAAGATCCTTCCCGCTGCTTAATGGGTAAATTTCTTGTTCTTTCCCCAAAGAAAATAATAGTGAAGCACTAACATGAAGTTTAATTAATCTTATATTCTCTTCCTTTAAAGGACCCATCCAATGACAACTTATCATTTCTTGGCCATTTTCTGATTTCGTCTTGATTGTTCTAATTGGAATGAGAGAAGAAAAAGGATAATTTTTTAAAAATTCTTCTCCTAATTCCTCTTTAACTTTTCTTTGAATCGCTTCAAAAGGACTTTCCTTTTTTTTCAATTCCCCATTCCAGGTAGCTTGATAAAGACCAGAATCTGACCGTCGTTGCAACATTATCTTGCCTTGAAGAATTCCATCCGTACCAATCAACCAGACGACAACTCTTTTTTTCATCCCTACCTCCTTTTCCATCCATATTTAATTTTTAAAAAAGCAAATCCTATTTAGGAAATAATAACATTAATATTTAAAAATGTCAACCACTAAGGGTAATCATTTGCTTTATAACTTGTTCTTTTTTGTTAAAAATGAATTCAGCTTTCAATTTTTTCCCTTCTAAAACATGATGCAGCCAAAATTTATCATCGTCCCACATTCCGCTTAATGGAATTTCATCAAAAGAAAACCATTTCGGCAGCATTTCTTCAGATTCTTCTGGTTTTCCTTCCCAATCTTTGGCTATAAAAACATGAACTGTTTGATTCCAGTTAAAATCTTCAGGAACTTCGGGAAAATAAAAATCCAAGACAGCAACTTTTTCTAAATCTTTAATTAAAACGCCAATTTCTTCTTTTGCTTCTCTAATCGCTGCTTCCAACACATTTTTATCTTTTTCCGGATCAAATTTCCCGCCAACTCCATTCCATTTCCCAGCCCCAAATCCCCTCTTTTTCATTGCTAAGAGTATTTCTTTTGAGTTTTCTTTAATTAAAAGACACAAAGTTGCTTGTTTCATATATTTACATTTTATCACAAATAACTTAAAAAAAAGCGGCGGGGAAATTTATGGAAATCCACGCCGCTTTGTCGCGATATTCAGATATTTATTGTTTCTTTTTTTCTCCAATTATTCCCGCGAGCGCCGCAAACAGCACTATAGCTCCGAAAATAAGGAATACGCATCCTATTACCCTAATTATCAAGGCAGATGACGTATAAATTAAACCACCTGTTCCTGCTAAAATTACTCCAAAAATAATCATTTCAATATAATAATAAACACTCATTTTAATCACCCCCTAATACTATTTAGACGGGAAATAAGCATCAATCCCCTTTTCTTTCAAATAGCTTACAATTTTCGAGTCATCGTCTATAAACATTTTAATGTTTTCTTTTCTAATAATCTCTAATTTCCGTTCTTCCACTTTTTCGCCTGTTCCAATACAAATAATGCGGTCAATTGGTATTTTATGCTTTTTACACCAATATTGAGTTAGATTTTCTAATTGTTTTGGTCGTGCCGAAACAATGATAATTTCATCTTCTCTTTCTTTTAATCTTTGTAAAATTTTAATCATCATTTTATTCGGCCAGACAAAAATTAACCAGAGAGCGCACCACCACGGCAGTTTAGTATCAGTATTATAAAGTCCCACAGAAGTCAAAGTTCCATCCAAATCAACCCCGATTTTCATTTCTTGTCACCTCCCTTTATCTTTCTTTTTCTTTATTTTTTAATGTCCTATTTTAGTTCTAACAGAAATATATATTTTTGTCAACATTTTTCCAACAAAAAAACAGGGCTTTTATAATTTTATAATATTTAAAAACCCTGTTGTGTTTTATTTTATTACTTTATCTATTACTTTATCTATTACTTTATTTAACTTGCTAATCAAGGCCGCGAAACATACAATCGCAGCCACAATTAGTATTAAAATTAAAACACTGGCCATTAATTGCCATACACCTTTTATTATTCCTAAAAGCGATTCAAGCGCTATAGCTATCATTTTTTTCTCCTTTATCAAATTTATTTTTAACGTACATTTATCCTAATAATCTTATTGTTACCCCTATTATAGCAAAAACCATTCCTAAAATCCAGAAACGCATAGTGATTTTTTCAGGAAGCCATCCTTTAGCTTCTAAATGATGATGAATGGGAGCGCAAAGAAACAATTTTTTATGGAAAAATTTCTTGGAAATAAGCTGTAAAATAACCGAACCAGTTTCAATTACTAAAAGTCCTCCAATAATTGGTAAAACTACAATTGAATCAGTTAAGAAGGCAACCGTTGCTAAGGTAACGGTTAGACCAAGCATTCCAGATTCTCCCATATAAAATCGGGCTGGCGGAATGTTAAACCACAAGAATGCCAAAGTTGTTCCGGCTAAAACGGCGCAGAAAGCCGCTAAATTATATTGGGTTTTAGCAAAAGCAATAACTGAAAAGGCGCCAAACATTATACCAAATGTTCCGCCGGATAAACCATCAATTCCATCAATTATTCCTCCAGACCAGCAAGCCAAAATTGTAATAACAAATAATGGCAAATACCAAAATCCAATCTCAATATTTCCATTCCCGGGAATATGAATGGTATGCCAACCAAGCTTAAAATAAAACCACCAAGCCCCCACTATTCCTATCATTAAAACAGCTAAAAGCCGGCGAGTAAACCTTATTCCTCCACCGGCATATTTTCCTTTTCCGAAAATTTGCAAGATATCATCAGAAAGTCCTAACAATGCTCCTGCCACCAAGGTTCCTAAAGGCAGCCAGGTTTGATCCCGCGATAAAAAATCTAATTTTTGCAGCCAAAAATTATCAGAAATTTTACTAAGTCCGGCAAATAAAAAAGTCACAAAAACCGTGGTCAGCCAGACCAATAACCCGCCCAAACGAGGAACTCCGACCTCTCGCTGTTCGTGAAGTTTATGAAAGACCGGCGCTGGTTTGCCATCCATAGCATTAGTTCTGGCGGTTTTTCTCCAAAGTTTGTATTTATAAAGAAAATGGGTTAAAAAAGGAGTCCATAAGACAGCCAAGAAAGAAGAAAATGCGCAAAGAACTAAGACCTTAATTACATTTATTTTCAACATAATTTAATATTTTTTTCATCTCCTCAAATTTATTTTGCGCCCCTAAAATCACATTAACTAAATAATTATCTTTGCACTTTAAAACTAAAACCAAACAATCCTCTGCCTTTTCGGTATAGCCGGTTTTTCCCCCCATTATTTTAGTCTGCCATCCGCCAACTGGCGGAGCGGATTCTTCTAAAAGTTTATTGGTGTTTACCAGCCGATGATGAAAAACATTATTTTCTAAATAAAGATTATATTCTTTTTTTGAAAGAATTTCAAACATTTCCGGCTTATTAAAAATTAAATATTTTGTTAATTTTACTAACTCTTTAGCTGTGGAATAATTGCTGGGACCAAGAGAATCTGAAGAATCTAAACCAGTAGAATTGGTAAAATAAGTATTATTTAAACCCAAATTCTGAGCTTTTAAATTCATTAAATCAACAAATTTTTCTTCGCCCATTGGCAAGATTAAGGCATAAGCCGCATCATTGCTTGATTCAATTAAAGTAATATATAAAAGGTCTTTGACGGAAAGAATTTCATCGGGTTTTAATTGGCCGGCTTCTCCTTCCTGTTTAACAACAGCTTCAGTAATTTTTATTTTATCCGATAGTTTATAATTATCTAAAACTATCAAAGCAGTCATTAATTTGGTCAAACTAGCAATGGGAAATTTTTCGTTTTCTTGTCGTTTAAAAAAAAATCTTTCTCTTCCTTCTAAATCAACTAAAACAGAAAGGGCAGCTTTTGACTGGAGTTGAGAATTTAAAGCCAATCTTTCGTTTATTTCTGAAGAATCTGGGAAAATTTCAACTAAAATAAAAGGTTTTCTCGCTATCAGCCAAGCATAAAAGAAATTTTCTAATTTTTCTTTTATTCCCCACCCTACTATTATGGTTAAAGTACAAATAATTATAAAAAATATTAAAGTTTTCTTATTTTTTATCTTTTTCATTTTTTCCTTTTCTCTTCTTGACTAATCCCGCCTTCGGCGCTTTCGCCTTAAGTGAAAGAGGTTTCAGTTTTAATTCCTTTAATTGTTCTTGGGTAATTTCTGCTGGCGCATTCATCATTAAATCACGGTTATCGCCAGTTTTTGGAAAAGCCATTATCTCACGGATATTTGGTTCATTAAGAACTATTGCTAAAAACCTATCAATACCGGGAGCAATGCCGCCATGCGGCGGCACACCGTATTCAAATGCTTCGAGTAAATGCCCAAATTTTTTGCGAATTTCTTGTTTTTTATGTCCCATTACTTCAAATACAGCTTCTAATACCTCTGGTTTATAAGTTCTTAAGCTTCCTCCGCCAATTTCATAACCATTGAGGACAAAATCATACTGATAGGCCAAGATTTCACTTGGCTCCGCCTTAATTTTTTTAATATCTTCAGTTTGGGGACGAGTAAAGGGATGATGAACTGCATCCCATCTTTTTTCTTCCTTTTTCCATTCAAACATTGGAAAATCAACAATAAAAGCAAAAGCTAATTCATTCTTATCTTCTTTATTTATTCGGATATCGGGCTTATCAATTTTGTATTTTTTTATTGCCTCAGAATAAGTAATTCTTGGAAAAGGAATTTTTAAAATTTTCTTTTCGGGAAATAAATTTTTAATTAAAACAATATAAAGCTTTTCAATTATTTCTAAAATATCGTTTTGACTAACAAAAGACATTTCTAAATCAAGTTGAGTAAACTCGGCTTGTCTGTCAGCTCGAGGGTCTTCGTCCCGGAAACAGCGGGTTATTTGAAAATATTTTTCAATTCCCGCTACCATTAAAAGCTGTTTATATTGTTGAGGACTTTGAGGAAGGGCGTAAAATTTTCCCGGCTCCAATCTTGAAGGGACAACAAAATCTCTCGCTCCTTCCGGAGTCGATTTTGTTAAAATGGGAGTTTCTATTTCAATAAAATCTTCTTTAATTAAAAATTCTCTGATAAATTGAATTGCTTTTTGGCGAATTTCTAAATTTCTCTTTAAGCGGGGACGTCTTAAATCTAAGTAGCGATATTTTAATCGTTTTTCTTCATTAATTTCATAGCCGTCATTTTCAATAGAAAACGGCAAAGTTTTCGCCTCGGAAAAAACTTTAAGAGTTTCTGCTTTTATCTCAATTGTCCCGGTTTCAATTTTTAAGTTCTCCATTCCTTTCGGTCTTTTTACCACTTCTCCAGTTACTTCAATTACCCATTCTGGTCTGAGTTTTTGAGATAAATTATAAAGTTCAGGCTTTAGATTATTGGAAAAAACTATTTGGATTGTCCCTTTTTTATCTCTTAAGTCAATAAAAATAATTTTCCCATGGTCTCGTCTGCTGTTAACCCAGCCACAAAGTTTAATCCGACCTCCGATATATTTGATTGCTTGAGTAGTATAAATTCTTTCCATATTCCTATTTTATAATATCAAGAATCAAGAAACAATCCTTTTTATATTAATTTAACCAATTTCAGAATCTTCGTTTTCTGGTTTTTCTGTTGGTTCCTCTTTCACTTGCGGAACTGAAGGACCTTTTGTTCTTGATTTGAAATACATAGTTATAAATCCTGCCGTCACAATTACTATAATTATCAAAAGTATGGTGTATAAAGCACTTCCCATAAAATTTTAATTTAAACTTTTTATACGACCTTTAACTTTGAATTTTGAATTTTGAATTTAAATTTAAATTTAAATTGTATATATCACCCGCGCCCATTATAATTACCACTTCTTTTCCTCTTAAATTTTTTTTAATATAATCAATTATTTTTTCTTTGGGTAAATAAATTACTGAAGATTTTCCAACTGCTTCAACTATTTTTTTTGAATTTACCTTCTTTTTTAGACCCTTTGTTTCTCTGCCTGCCACATCATAAATATCAGTAATAATCAATTTATCAATTGGAACTTTTTTAAAAACTTTAACAAAGTCATCAAAAAGATAAAATGTTCTTTGATATTGATGTGGTTGAAAAATACAAATAATTTCTTTTTTGGGATATTTTTCCCGAGCAGCTTCAAGGGTGGCTTTAATTTCAGTTGGATGGTGGCCATAATCAGAAATTAATTTATAGTTTATAGTTTTTAGTTTATTAGTTTTTATAGAACAATTAGATTCTTCAAAGCGACGCCATGAACCGCGATATTCCGACAATGCTTTAAAAGATATTTTGTTAGGAATTTTTAAAACTCGCGCGACTGTTAAAGCTGCCAAAGCATTAGAAACATTATGTTTTCCCGGAATTTTTAAAATCTTTTTCAACCTCGAAGTTTCTTCTTGTTTTGAACGATATAGGGAGATCGGATCTCCTTCAGAGATCCGATCTCTAATAATTTTTTGGATGTTTTTATCCTCTTCATTTGCCACCAATACTTCACTTTTGGGCAAATGCCCAATGTATTCTTTATAAGTTTTTAAAATATTTTTTAAATTTTTGTAGTAATCTAAATGTTCTCTTTCAATATTAGTTAAAACAATAATTTTTGGCCAATAATTTAAAAAAGAGGCATTCCATTCGTCAGCCTCGATTATTAAATATTTCGATTCCCCTATTCTAAAATTACTATTGCCAAATTCTTTTAATTTTGTACCAAGAATTACCGTTGGATTTAAGCCAGCTTTAATTAAAATCAAAGCAATCATCGCAGTTGTCGTGCTTTTTCCATGAGTTCCTGAAACAGCAATTGTGAAATATTTTTTTGTTAATTCCCCTAATGCCTGCGAATAAGTTAAGCATTTAATTCCTAATTTTTTCGCTTTTTCTAATTCTGGATTATTTTTACAAACAGCAGCGCTGTAAATTACTAAATTAGTATCTTTTGGCAAGTTTTTTTCCGAATGGCCAATCTGCCCCGTAGCTCCCGCCTTGGCGGGATGGTGCGGGGTAAAAATTTTAACCCCCTTTTTCTTAAGAAAATCTATAATTTCTGAAGATGTTAAATCAGAACCACTTATTTGGTTTCTTTTTTTTAAATAATATTGGGCTAAAGCCGAAACCCCAATTCCGCCAATACCAATAAAATGAATTTTTAAGTTTTTAGAGGGCATAATTCTAAAATTGTGTATTCCGAACCTCCTCTTTTTAATTTACTTTCCATAACTTCAATTGAATTGACTTTAAAACTTAAATTTATTTCTTCGTTTATTTCTGGTCTTTCTTCTGGTTCAATTCTTTTCCATTGCCAAGTTCGGATTCTGACCAAGGTAATATGAGGAGAAAATTCTCTTTTTTCATATCTGTTTAAAATTCCTGCTTTTTCAACTTCCTCTTTTAATTTTTGAGCCAGTTCTAACAACTCCGGTTTTTTTTCTAATTCAAGCCAAATGAGACGGGGAGGAATTATTTTTGGCGGGCCGTAAGTAATTTTTTCAAATTTTAAAGAAAATGGTTTAAAACTTTCTGTTATTTTTTTAACTATGAGGTTCAGTTGAGGAAGTGCTTTCTCATCGATATAACCGATAAAAAGCAAAGTGATATGCAGATTTTCTTTTTTTACCCATTTAAACATTGTTTCTCTTAACTCTTCAGGGAAAAGATTTTTAATTTCTTTCTCTTCTTTTTCAATCTTATTTTTAATCTCCTCGGGCAAATTTATCGCAACAAAAACTCTTTTCATTTTTTTATTATAGCAACTTTTTTAGATATCCCAAAATTGAATTGAAGTGGTATAATAAAAAGAATGAAAGAGGCAATTCTTTACAAAAAACTGACAGGTAAAAAAGTCCAATGCTTAAATTGCGCTCATTATTGCATTATTGAAGATAAAAAAAGAGGAATTTGCGGAGTAAGAGAAAATCAAGATGGAAAACTTTATTCATTAGTTTATGGAAAGGCCTGCGCAATAAATATAGACCCCATTGAGAAGAAACCTTTTTTCCATTTTTTACCGGGAAGTCAATCTTTATCCATCGCTACGGTTGGCTGCAATTTTTCTTGTTTGAATTGTCAGAATTGGACTATTTCCCAAGCTCCAAAAATTTTTAAAAGAATTAAAGGAGAAGAAATCTCTCCAGAAAAAATTGTTGAAATAGCTCTTAAGAATCATCTGCCAAGTATTTCTTATACTTATACCGAACCAGCTATTTTTTCCGAGTATGCTTTAGAGACAATGAAAATAGCTAAGGAAAAGGGTTTAAAAAATAACTGGGTAACCAATGGTTTTTGGTCTAAAGAATTATTTGAAATAGTTTATCCCTATCTTGACGCAGCAAATGTAGATTTAAAAGGATTCAATGACGAATTTTATATTAAAGTTTGTGGTACTCGGCTTCAGCCGGTTTTAGATACACTTATTCGATTAAAAAAGAAAAAATTTTGGGTTGAGATTACAACGCTGGTAATCCCAACATTAAATGATGATGAAAAGACCTTCAGAGGAATTGCTAAATTTATAAAGGAGGAATTAGGAGAAGAAACTCCTTGGCACATTTCTCAATTTTGCGGAGCAATTTCCTGGAAACTTCAAAATTTATCTGATACGCCAGTTGAAACCTTAAAAAGAGCTTATAAAATTGGAAAAGAAATCGGTTTAAAGTATGTTTACACTGGCAATGTCCCTGGTTTGCCAACAGAGGATACTTTTTGTCCAAAATGCAATACTCTTTGTATTGATAGAACAAACTACATTATCCATCGCCACGATAAAAATGGAAAATGCCCTCGCTGCGGCGCAGACTTGAATATTATTAACTAATTAACTATTTAACTAATTAACAACGAAAAATGATTAAGACTTACGATAAATATGGTTTTAGATTCAGGGAATGGGATATTTATAAGGACGCTAGAAGATTTCGAATTGAACTATATGAAGTTTTAAGAACTTATCCAATGGAAGAGAAATTCGCTCTCGTAGACCAAACAAAAAGAGCATTAAATTCAATAATTCTTAATATTGCAGAAGGAGCTAATCGAACTACAAATAAAGATCTGAGAATTTATATTTCCAGAGCGGCAGGGTCTTTAGATGAGGTTGTAGCCTGTTTAGATTGTGCTTTAGATAATAATTATATTAATAAAGATAAACATCAAGAATTTTTAGAAAAAGCTAGCAATCTCGCTAAAAGATTAAAAGGTTTTATTGTCAAATTATCAAATAGTTAATATGTTAAATAGTCAAATAGTCTTCGTAGGTATAAGCCCTCATCCCCCAATAATTTTGCCTTCAGTTGGCTCTCCAGAAGACAGAGCTCAAGTTAGAAATACAATTGAGAATTTGGAAAAATTAGGAAAGAAATTAAAAGAAGTAAATCCAGATTCAATCATTATATTCGCTCCCCATCCCGACTGGGGATTCAATGTCCCCCTTTATTTCCTTGCAAAAGATTTTAAAGGCGAAATTCAACAACATTTAATTGGTTTAGAATCACCCCAATTTTATTTTGAAGAAGGAAAAAAATTATACGATTTAAAAATTAAAAATTTAAAATTAAAAATTGCCCTCATAGCAAGTGGCGATCTATCGCATTGCTTGAGGGCTGATGGGCCTTATGGCTTTCATCCTGACGGTCCAAAATTTGATAAAGCTTTAATTGAAGCATTAAAGAAAAAAGATATTGAAAAAATTTTAAAATTAGACGAATTGTATCCAGAAGCTGGTGAATGCGGCCTTCGTTCTTTTAGTTTTTTGTTAGGAATTTTGGAGACTTCTGGCTTAAAATGGCAAGCGAAAGTTTTATCTTATGAAGGACCTTTTGGTGTTGGCTATTTAGTAATTAACTTTACTTTATGAAGTTTGTTATAAAAGGGCCATTTAAAGAAAATGTTTATAATTTAATAAGAGAAGTTGGATACCGTTTCCAGGGCAAAAACGAAGAAAGAAAAGAATTAAGTTTTATTCGTTCTTTAGGAGGTAGTGATTATTCAAGATTTCATCTTTATTTAAAAGTTAATTCAGAAATAAATGAGATAATTTTCAATTTACATTTAGATCAAAAAAGACCAATTTATAAAGGTGTTCCTGCTCATAGTGCTGAGTATGAGAGTGAGATAGTCAAAAACGAAGCAGAAAGAATTAAACAAACATTGAAAAATTATATTTTTAAATAATAAGGATATGGCTCAAATTATCAAATATTATAGCACTAATCATAACTCAGAATTTGTTAACTTTAGAGAGGCATTATTACAAGGTCAAGCTCCAGATAAGGGATTATATTTACCAGATAGAATCCCAAAAATATCTTTGAAAACTATAGTTTCAATGAAAACTCTTTCCTATCCTGAAATTGCCTTTATTGTCACTAATGAGTTTTTGAGAGATGAGATACCTGAGGATGATTTAAAAAAGATAACAAAAGAAGCTTATGATTTTGATATTCCTTTAGAAAATGTTATTGGAAAAATTTATATTATGAGATTGGATCAAGGACCAACTGCTTCTTTTAAAGATTTTGCCGCCAGAATGATGACTAGATTAATAGAATATTTTATTAAAAAAGAAAATAAGAATCTTCTCATTTCCGAGCGAAGCGAGGAATCAAGGTTCTGTGAGCGAAGCGAACAGGTTCTTATTTTAGTAGCTACTTCTGGTGATACCGGAAGCGCAGTTGCTAATGCTTTTTATAATTTAAAAAATATAAAAGTGGTTGTTCTTTTCCCTGGGAAAGAAGTGAGTGAAAGACAAAGAAAACAAATGACTACTTTGGGGAAGAATATCACTGTTCTAGCCGTGAATGGTAAATTTGATGATTGTCAGGCAATGGTTAAACAAGCATTTGCTGATCCGGAATTGAGTTATTTAAATCTTTCTTCAGCTAATTCTATTAATTTTGGAAGATTATTACCCCAAATTGTTTATTATTTTTATGCCTATTCAAAATTAGCAAAAAAAGGCGAAGAAGTTATATTCTCAGTTCCTTCTGGTAATTTCGGAAATTTAATGGGGGGTCTTATAGCAAAAAAGATGGGTCTCCCTGTTTATAAATTTATTGCTGCTGTAAATGAAAATGATGAATTTCCAAAATTTTTAGAAACCAAAAACTATATCCCAATAAAACCATCGAAAGTTTGTCCCTCAAGTGCAATGAATGTCGGTCATCCCAGTAATCTGGCTAGACTTATTAATTTATATGGAGGTCAAATGGATGAGAAAGGAAAGATTAATAAAATGCCAGATGTGGATTTAATTAAAAAAGATATCTTCTCAGTAAGTATTTCCAATGATGAAACAATAAAGACAATAAAAAAGGTTTATGATAGATATAAAGTAGTTTTAGAGCCTCATGGCGCTGTTGGCTGGACAGCCCTAGAAAGCTTTTTATTGAAAGAAGGAAAAAGTTTCCTTTCTGTTTGTCTTGAAACAGCTCATCCAGCTAAATTTCCAGAAGAAATTGAGGAGATAATTGGTCTAAAAATAAAATCTCCTAAAAGCCTATCAGGGATAGAAAATAAAAAAGAAGATTTCAAGACTATCCCGGCCGATTATCAAGAGTTTAAAACATTTTTAGAAAATAAATTTTAAAACGGAGCGAAGCGAAGTTTATAGCGAGCGAAGCGGAGCGTTTATATGAGAAAATTAAACAATATTACATTAATTGGTATGCCTGGTTCAGGAAAAAGTACGATTGGCAGAGCATTAGCGGAAAAGCTTAATTTTAAATTTATTGATAGTGATGATTATATAGAGAAACAAGAAAAAATGACTTTGCAGCAAATTATAGATACCAAAGGAGATAAAACTTTTTGTGAAATTGAAGAGAAACGAATTTTAGAATTATTGCCATTGAAAAATTGTGTTCTTGCTCCCGGAGGAAGCGTTATTTATTCAAAAAAAGTTATGAATATTCTTAAAGATTCATCGGTTATTATATTTTTAGATACACCTATTAATGATTTAGAGAAATGGCTTAAAAATAAAGCGATGAGAGGTATAGTTGGATTGAGCTCGAAATCTATTAAAGAATTATATAATGAGAGATTACCTTTTTATAAGAAATATGCGGATATTACGATATATTATACCAACCAGTCTAAAAAGGAAATTATTAATGAAATTATTAAAAACGGCGAAATATGAATCCATTAATTTATTTAGCAAAACAAGCTGTTGAAACATTTATTGGTAAAGGAAAAATTATTCCATTGCCGGCTCATCTGCCAAAAGAATTTTTGGAAAGAAGAGCCGGGACTTTTGTAACGATTGAAAAAAACAATGATTTACGGAGTTGTATTGGAACTTATTTGCCAACCAAAGAAAATATTGCCCAAGAAATTATCTCAAATGCTATTGCCGCAGCCACTGAGGATTATCGTTTTGGACCAATTCAAAAAGAAGAACTTCCCGAGCTTTCTTATACCGTCTACATTTTAAACGAACCAGAATTGGTGAAAGATATTAAGGAATTAGACCCAAAAAAAATTGGTATTATAATAAGAACAGTACCAATTTCTTCTACTACTGATGTGGTTTTTAATGGACATTTTGTGCCAAAGTCTGCCCTTTTACTTCCTGATTTAGAAGGAATTGATACAGTAGAAAATCAAATTTCTATTGCCTGCCAAAAGGGTGGAATAGATCCAATGCGAGAAAAAACAATAATCTATAAATTTACAGTTGAGAAATATGATGAATAAAATGAATAATCGAAAAATTGCAGAGATATTTGGCGAAATTGCTGAACTTCTTGAAATAAAAGGCGTAGCTTTCAAACCCGCGGCTTATCGAAAAGCGGCTAAATCTTTGGAAAATTTAGAAAAAGATGTTTCTTTAATTTACAAGGAAAATGGTATTAAAGCTATTCGAAAGATACCGGGTGTTGGAAAAAGTATTTCAGAAAAAATTGAAGAGTATCTAAAAAAAGAAAAAATTAAATATTTCGAAGAGCTAAAAGAAGAAACAGCTATCCGCCAAGTGATAACCCATTATTTTGAAACTAAGGGTTTGTCATTAGAAGAAGTTAAAAAAAATTCCAAAAAAAGAAAGATTATTTATTCGCGGTTTACAAAACCGGCGAAACAACTTTTAGAATTAGCCGGCTCAACAGAAAAAGCTAAAGAAGCAATAACTAAAGTTGCCGAATGGGCAAAATCAAGAGGTTTGGATTACGCGATTGAGACCGTTTTTAAAAAATGGTTAGAACTTGATAGATTGAAACCAAAAGAAATTGTAAAGAAACCATATTATCAGGGGAATCCAATGGTTTGGTCTGGAACTCATCGTAGATGGTATGTAATTACACTAGAGGGTGAATGGTTGGAATTCGCTGGTAAAGAAGAAGAAATTGAATGGCGGATTATGAAATAAAATTATGAAAAATGTCAAAATTATCTTTATAGGAACTGGGGAATTTGGAGCGATTATTTTAGAAAAACTTATCCAAACTCTATATAAACCAATTTTAGTAATCACTCAACCGGATAAACCAGTAGGAAGAGAACAAATTCTTACTCCCCCGCCAGTAAAGCTTGTGGCTGAAAAATATAATATTTCAGTACTCCAATCCGAAAAAATCTTAAATCTTAAATCTGAAATCTTAAATCTGAGGCCTGATTTAATTATTGTTGCTGCTTATGGTCAGATAATACCCAAACATATCTTAGATATCCCCAAATATGGTTTTATTAATATTCACCCTTCCCTTCTTCCGAGATGGCGTGGTTCTTCTCCGCTTCAATTTACAATTCTAAATGGCGATAAAGAAACAGGAGTAACAATTATAAAAATGGATGAGAAAATAGACCACGGGCCAATCATAGCAAATGAAAAATTAAAAATGAAAAATGAAAAATTAACGTATGAAGAATTACATAATAAGTTGGCAGAATTAGGAGCAAAGTTAGTCATAGAAACAATTCCAAAATGGCTTAAGGGCGAGATTAAACCGCTTCCTCAAGAAGCCCAAGATGAAAATAAAGCAACTTATACAAAAATTTTAAAAAAAGAAGACGGAAAAATTGACTGGAGCAAATCGGCAGAGGAAATCGAAAGACAAATCAGAGCATTTAATCCTTGGCCAGGAAGCTATACAAGAATCAAGAATCAAGAATTAAGAATCAAGAATTTGAAAATTTTGAAGGTAGAAATTTTACCGACTCAAACAAAAACAAACAAGCAGATAGGTGAAATTTTCTTAACAGATGATAAAAAATTAACAATTCAAACTGGACAAAATTACTTAATTTTGCAAAAAATACAACTGGAAGGGAAAAAACCAATAGCAGCTGAAGATTTCTTATTGGGACATAAAGATATTATCGGTACAATATTATTTTAAATTATTTTAAACTATACAATTAAAAAGGCTCGCAGCAAATGCTATCGAGCCTTTTCAATAATCGCGAGGTTAAGGCGTTATAATTTTTGTTTCTTCTACATCTTTTATAGAAGGGATTTCAACTTTTTCTTTGGCAATAACTTTCTTGTTTTTTAATATCTCAAACTCATAAATCCCTCCTCTGGTTTCCATCCAAGCAGTACGGTAATGGGGATCGTTTTGATGATATTCAACCCCTATATTTTGCCACTTTTTATTTTTTTCTCTCAATCTTACAAGAAAATCTTTTGGTTCTACCTTTTCAGAAGCAAAGTGGAAAATAATAAAAAAATATTGTTTATCCGCTATTGTAGTCGCAACAGCCAAATGGACGAGCACATCTTTTCGTTCTGAAGGACAAATAGCAAACCTATAATTATCCTCCCCAGCATTTATACAAAGCCAAGCCGTTTCTCCCGATGGGAGATATTTTATAACTGCTTCGTGATGTTTTCCACTACTTGTTGTTTTCGCACTTATTTTCCCGAACGGCTCCTCTGGAAGAAATGTTGTTGTTTTATTCCAACATATTTCAGATTTCACGGCTTTCTTTGTGTCCCAACAAACCTTTACATCAATCCGATTCTTCTGCTGGATAAATTGGTAGTCAATACTGTATATTGTTTCTAGTCCCACGACGGCGAATTGACGCTTATACTCTGAATACTCTGACCCAATTCCTATTTTAACTACCATTACCATTGAAACCATTGTTAAAATTTTTCCTAATCTCTTCACTTTTTCCTCCTTTTTAACTTTTTTTCTTAACCCCACATTAATTTTTTTTAAAGGACATATTTTAAGATATAATAAATAAAGAAAAAAGTTAAATCGCGATTTAGATACATTAATTGTTGATTTTATTTTTAACAAAGTTATAATAGAAAAAGAAAACTAAATTAAGATAACATAATTATGTTAACTTATTTTGAACTCCGAAAAGGAGTAAAATTTATTTTAGATGAGGAACCCTGCGAAGTTTTAGATTTTGAACAGATTAAAATGGCGCAAAGAAGATCAGTAGCCAGAGTAAAAATGAGAAATCTAATAACTGGCCAAGTTTTGGAAAAAACTTTCCAACAGTCAGATAAATTTGAAGAAGTAGAAATTGATAAAATTGATTTAAAATTTTTATATTTCAATAAAGGAAATTATTATTTTTGTAAATTAGAAAATCCATCAGAACGATTTAGTTTCACAGAGGTTCAAATTGGCGAAAGCGCTAAATTTTTAAAGACAGGGCAAGTGGTCCAAGGGCTTGTTTTTAATAATAAAATTATAAATATCAACTTGCCTATAAAGGTTCATTTAAAAGTCATTGAAGCGCCGCCGGGGATTAAAGGCGATCGCGCTCAGGGAGGCACCAAAGTAGTTAAATTAGAAACAAACACTCTGGTAAATGTTCCTTTGTTTATAAAAGAAGGAGATATAGTTGAAATAAATACTGAAACCAACGAATATGTAAGGAGGCCGCCCGCAGGCGGCGGGAAATTCGTGAGCGGAGCGAACTGAATTTCCCAGTGGCCGAACCATAAACAAATATGAAAGCAAAAATAAAAGAAATATTATTTAAAGGGGTAGAAGAAATTATTGAAAAAGAAAGCTTATTAAAGAAATTAAAATCCGGGAAAAAACTGCGGATTAAACATGGTATTGACCCAACAGGGCCGAAAATTCATTTAGGGAGAGCTTCTGTTCTTTGGAAACTGAGGGCTTTTCAAAATTTGGGGCATCAGATTGTTTTGATTATCGGTGATTTTACTGCTCAAATTGGCGATGCTTCGGATAAAACAGCGATGCGAAGACCTTTAAGCGATAAAGAAATAAAAGAGAATATGGAAGATTATATAGGGCAAATCAATAAAATTTTAAATGTGAAAAAAGTTGAATTGCACTACAATAGTAAATGGTTAAATAAATTAACTATGCATGACTTGCTTTCTTTAGCAATGAAATTTACTGCCCAACAAATGATTCAGAGAAGAAATTTCAAAGAGAGATGGGATGAAGGGAAACCAATCGGTGTTCATGAATTATTATATCCTCTATTTCAAGGATATGACTCCGTAATGGTAAAAGCTGATATTGAAATCGGTGGTACAGACCAGTTATTTAATTTAAAAGTTGGTCGAGAAATTCAAAAAATGTTTAACCAATCCCCGCAGGATATTATAACTTTTAAAATGCTTTTAGGTTTAGATGGCGAAAAAATGTCAACTACTCGCGGTAATGTTATTAACATTACTGATAAGCCAAACGATATATATGGGAAGATAATGTCAATGAAAGATGGATTAATCGGAGATTATTTTGAACTTACCACTCCCCTACCTTTAGAAGAAATAGAAAAAATTAAAAAAGAATTAAAAAATAAAGAAGTAAATCCAAGAGATTTAAAAGCAAAATTAGCTCGAACAATTGTAAACTTATATTATAATGAAAAAACGGCTGAAGAGGCAGAAAGAGAATTTAACCGTATTTTTAAAGAAAAAAAATTACCATCAGAAATTCTTGTTTTTAAAACCAAGAAGAAAATTTATCCCCTTCTTGATTTACTATTCGATTCAAAATTAGTATCTTCAAAAAGTGAAGCAAAAAGAATTGTTTTGCAAGGAGGAGTTAAAATAAATGAAAAAGTAGAGAAAGATTGGAGAAAAAAAGTTGAAATAAAAAAAGGAATGGTTATTCAAATCGGTAAAAGAAAATTTTTAAAAATTGGTTAATTATTTTGGTCTTTCCCATATTGATGTTTATCGTCGATAATGTCTTTTTCTTGCCAGTCTTTCACCCAATCTTCAACTAAAAAGATTTTTATTTCCCCCTCTTTTGTAGAACATACTACTCTTTTTAAACCAGCATTAATAATCATTTTTTTACAAATAAAACAAGGGAAAGAATCTATTCTTTCCCCTTTTTGATTTTTAGCATAAATATACATATCTCCATTTAAAAGAGATACCCCGGCTCGGGCAGCATTAATAATACAGTTTTGCTCCGCGTGGCAAGAGCGACAAATTTCGTAATTTCTGCCGTGAGGAATCTTTAATTTATCTCTTAAACATTCCCCTCTTTCAAGACAATCTTTTGTTTTTCTTGGCGCGCCAACATAACCGGTAGCGATAATCTGGTCGTCTTTAACAATAATGGCTCCAATTTTAACGCGAAAACAAGTAGCGCGATTTGCCACTTCTTCAGCAATCATTAAATAATATTCATCTTTTGTTGGTCTCATAGAAGATGGGAATCCTAATCAATCTAACTAATTAAAGTTTAACAAAAAATAAATTAAAATCAAGAATAAAAAAGCGCTCGATAATCTGAGCGCTTTTTACTTGAGTAATTTAAGTCTTTTCTTTTTGTTTTTCCATTCTTTTTCTTTCCTCCTCCTCCTTTTCTATAAGATAATATCGGAGAAAAGGTAAACACCAAACAATATTACCTAATAGAATCAACAAACCGCATAATCCTGGTTTTATATCCAGCCACCCAGCGCAATACAAGCTGAGCGCTATTAGATAATAAATTACTATTATTGATACTACAACCCATTTTCTTTTAAGAAACGCCATATAGCCTCCTTTTTAAAGAACTTAATTCAAGATTATATAAATAATATTATATAAAATTTTCAGTAAAATGTCAAATTTTTGAGATCGGATCTCGAAAATTTAGTTTGGCGTAGCGGAATTTTTGAAATTGGTCTTTAAAGAATTGAATTTGATAATTCTCCTTTTTCGCTATTCTTTCAACTTCTTCTTTTTGGAAGGGGTCAAATTCAAAATAAATTTTACCATCTTTGTTGAGGAAATTTTTAGCTTCTTTTAAAAATTTTGAAATAATTACTAATCCCCTTTTTCCTCCAAACCAGGCAATTTTTGGTTCAAATTCCTTTATTGTATCTTGAACCTCATTTAATCTTTCTTTAGCCACATAAGGAGGATTAGCTAAAATAACGTTATATTTCTTACCCTCTAGTTTTTTAAATAAATCAGATTTGTAAATTTTATATCTTTTCGAAGAAATCTTATTCAGTTTTAAATTGATTTTAATCTGTTCAATCGCCTTTTTATCATTATCAACAAAATCAACAAAACTATTTTTTATATTCTTTGAGACAGCAATACCAAGACAACCGGTTCCGGCAAATATGTCTAAAATTTGCAATTTGTCATTTACAATTTTCAATTCTCTTATCACTTTCTGTATCCAAAATTCCGTTTCTTCTCTGGGAATAACAAAAAATTTTGAAAAATCAATTTGAACATTTAAAAAATTTTTGTGAAATAAAGAATCAAACAAATAATCTCTAACCTTTAATTGTTGACTAAGAGAATTTGTCACTTCAATGGCAATAAATTGGGAAAAATATTTCGGGGGATAATTTTTTAAATAATCAAATTCGGAAAAATTTTCAAAATGATGTTCGTCGTAACGAAGCTCGCCGCTTTTATCAAGATGGGTAAAATTTTTTATAGCGGAGATATGATTACAGCCAATGGGTAGAGAATATTTTTCAATTATTTTTATATTTTTTGAGAATCTCTTTTTATTTAAAAGCCGGTCATTTTCCAAATGGGAAAGGTCTAAACAGATGCCGGCAAAATTTTTAAGTTCCTTTTTATCAAATTCCTGAAAAACATTTTCAATATATATTTTGGATTTATATTTAGAGTAATCATGAATTAAAGGGTACTGGGCTTGGGTATGAATATTAAAAACCTCTGTTTTATAATTTTTAATAAAAAAATCCAATTCCTCCAAATTCATATCGCTTCTCAAATGAACAAAAGGGATATTTTTAATTGTTGATTTTTTGAGTAAAAAATAAAGTTCCTCTCTTTGCTTTTTATTAAGACAAGTAGGAAAAAGGGCTATTTCTTTTAGCCCTAATTTATTTGCTTCTTTTATTTTTTCTCTCCAACCTGAATTTTTTGTTGTAGTAATGCTTAAAAGAATCATTTAAACGCTTTTTCGTAATCAACAACGAGATATTTTTTGCCTTTCCGAATGATTTTATGTCCTTCTTTTTCCAAAAGCTTCTTTTGTCCCTCTAACCCACTTGGATATTTTTCGTTAAGAGAGCCGTCGCTTTTTAAAGTCCGCCAATAGGGCGTAATATCTTTTTTACCCTGTTTTCTTTCTTCTTCAGCTGCATTAGCAGCAATCCAAGCGAAAATACCACAAGTTATAGGACAACCAATGGTTGCTTTATGTCTTTTGGCAATAACTTGACGGATTTGATTAATACTAATAAGTTTTCCTTTCGGCACTTTTTTCATAATCTCATTAACTTCCATCGGAGCTGGGATTGCCACTGAACCTGTTCCCCATCTTTTACTCATTTTGCCGGTAATCTTTACTACTTTTGGTAAACCTTTATTATTTTTTAATTTTTCAACCCAATTTTTTTGTTTTATCATAATTCCTTGATTAGGTTATTCAAATAATTTATTGAGCCGTCATTTAAAATTAAAACATCAAAACTCTTTTTATACTTTTCCAAATTCTCTTCAATATTTTCGTTTAAAAACCCTATTTTCAAAAGATTTTTATAATCAAACCCGATTATCATTCCAAGGTCCTCAATATTATCACCAAGTAAAATAACATTTTTTCTATCTTTTATTTTTTTATAAATTTCAGGAAAATCTTTAATCATCGTCTCGTCTTTGTTTATTACATGAATAATGGGTTTTTTTACTTCAACAGCATTCCCTTTTTTATCCCATTTAAATGAATTGGAAATAATATAAATATTATTGTAAAGTTTTCTTTCTTTTTCTAACATCATCGCAATTGCATCTCCGCCCAAACCACTTGAAGACATAATAACAAGAGGAATACCTCTTTCTTTTAAAATATCCATTAATTCTAAAGCGTTTTGTCTGAATTCCACCTTCCCAGAATTTACAATTTCTTTTAAATGTTTTTTATTCAAACCAGACTTTATCAATAAATCAAAATGAAGTGTCCACCACTCCTCCATTGCTTTTTTCTTTTTTTGATGGGGAATATTTGTATCAATTTCAATTGCGTGGTATTTATTATAAAACCCATGCGCTTTTGAAGCATAATTTTGCGTTAAATAATTACCATCTCTCAAAACTGAGGTCAGAGACGGCCGGCTCTGACCATTAACAAAAGCTTTTGTCAAAGTCCTGTCAAAATCAGCCAAAACATGAAGGTTTTCTACTCCATCCTTTATAATTTTATTTTTTAATTCCTCTAATTTTTCTGAATTTGAAACAACAACTGTCATATTCTTTTAATTTAGCTTATTTTTGGTTTTTTATCAATTTTAATTTTAAAAAGTAAAAAATAATTTAATTTTAAAATTTTGACTTTTTTTGACAGTTTGCTATAATTGTGGTGTTATAAAAGTTCTTTAAAAGGAGGTAATATGGAAAAAAGAGAGAAAGATTTAATTTCCTTGGAATATGGTCTTCGTGAAATAATGGGACGCAACTTCTTTGGTATTGAAGAGGCCATTCAGTACTTCGGGATCAATCCCTCGCATGAGCAACTTATTACCCTTTCAAAAATTCCGTTTCCGTTCTCTAAAGCGACGCTCCAAAATCTGAAAGATACTCATATTCTTGTGGCGGTCTTTCCACTCTCGATTCTCGAGCTTCGTGCAAAGATAGACTCTAAGCTTTTCTACGATGAATCGTGGTATGGTAAAGGGTTCGTTTTCGCTACGGAATGCGACGAAGTAAGTTGGAAACTGGTTCGTAAGAGTCCTGTGGACAACTCGACTTCGAAGAGTTGGCGAAAGCAGCTAGTACTTCTCGGTGAAGACGAAGAAGTGCCTAGAGCCCGTGTGATGATTTATACTATCATCGGTCATTTTCTAGCTACAGGTGAACGTCTATTTGAGCACATCTATGTTCGTACATTAGATCGGCCTCGTGACTATACGATGAGTGAGCTTCGGGAGTATATCTATGTCGGTTTCTTCGACTCTTTCTGTTACTTTTGGGATGAGAATCCCGTCGCCTATATCGGTATTGCATCCGTTCGCAAAGAGGACCTTTAAGTAATTGAGCCTTCGACGAATTTTTTTCGTCGGAGGCTCTTTTCTTTTATTTAAATTAAAAAACAGAGGCTTTAACCTCTGTAAATTTAAAAACTTGTCTTTTTGTCGAAATGCTCTTCTGATGCTTCTGCTTCTTCTTTGGTTTTATGAATTGTCTTGTCTTGATGATTCGGCGGAGAATAAATCGTGTAAAGTTTGAGAGGTTCGTCTGAAGAGGTGTTTATGATATTATGTTTTGTCCCCGCTGGCACTACAACTGCGAAACCATCTTTAATCTGAAACTCTTCTCCTTCTATAACTACTTTTCCCTCTCCTTTTTCAAATCTGAAAAATTGGTCTAAATTGTTATGAACTTCTTCACCGATTTCTTCACCCGGTTTTAAACTCATCAGAACTAATTGGCTGTATTTTGCCGTAAAAATAACTTTTCTAAAAAAATCATTACCCTCAGTATCTTTTTCAATATTCGTAATAAATCCTCGCATATTAAGATATATTATCTTTTGTGATTTTTATTGTCAAGATGAAAAATCAGGTTTTTCTTCGCCGAGATTCTGCTTTTCTTACTTCTTTTTCATCCATGCCAAAATGATGGGCAATTTCATGCCAGACGATATCTCTGACAACTTTTTTAATTTCTTCTTCCGATCGGGCTATTTTTTCAATTGGATTTTTAAAAATAGTGATTTTATCGGGCAAAACCTGGCCGTAACCCCATCTTTTTATTTTAGGAATTCCTTCGTATAAACCCAGTAATTGTTCTGAAGTAGGTTCGTTTTCAATCACAATATCTACATTATCCAATTTTGCCAAAAACTCCTTGGGAATAGCTTTGATTCCCTCATTTACTAATTCTTCAAACCTTTCAATTGTCATATAAATTATAGTATGAAAAAACCGCCCGGTCTAAAATGTGTAATGTCCCAAAGCCCAGCTCCGCTTCCCTGGTGGTTCGATACTACTAACAGGCCTTCCATCTTTATAGAGTTTTTCTGAACAATCAATCCTTCTTGAATGGCCTCAGACCACGCCTTGGTCGGTCCTTTGCCCCAATGAAGCCATGGTGTTAGGTCATCAATAATAACAATTGTGTCTTTGGTAGATAGCCGTCTTAAATTTATAATATCTGATTTGGCTGTTTTGTAATCATGCCCGCCATCAATAAACACAAGATCAAAATAAATATCGGGATTTTCTTCGGCAAATTTAGGAAGTGTCTGTTTGGAATCACCATAAATTAATATGTGGCGTCCAGGAAATTTTTTATCAATCATTTTTTTAGCACTTTTAACATACGAGTACTTCACTAAATCAAATGAAACGACTTTTATATCAGGATTTGTATCCAAAAATATATAGCTTGAGAATCCCGCATTAAATCCCACCTCACCTACAAGTTTTATATTCCCATTACTAACCAATCCTGCTAGATAAGCGAGTTCTTCAGAAGAAGTACATCCTTCAATAACAATTTTACCCCTCAAAGCAAGGCATACTTTAATCTTCCTTATTATTTTATTTTTTATTTCTTCTTGGTTTAACATAATTTTTTCAAGTATTTCTTTCCTTTCAACTGAGCGGGCAGAAAAGATTCCTTGGAGTATTTTTCATATCCTTTGCCGTAATTCAATTCTTTCATCAGTTTTGTTTCCGGATTCCGCAAATGCAAAGGTATGGATAAGTTTCCGTATTTTTTTACGTCTTCCATAGCTTTCATATAGGCCTCGTAGGCGCTTCTGTCTTTTTTGCATTGGCACAGATAAACTACTCCGGCCGCCAAGTTAATGCCGCATTCGGGCAACCCGATTATTTCCACGGCTCTAAAAACATCGTTAGCTACTACCAAAGCCGTGGGCTGGGCCAAGCCTATGTCCTCTGAAGCGAAAATAACCATTCTTCTTGCTATGAATTTGGGATCTTCGCCAGAATCAATCATCCGCGCTAAATAATATAAAGCCGCATCCGGCTGACTGGCTCTCAGGCTTTTAATAAAAGCTGAAATAGTATTGTAATGTTCCTCCCCTTTTTTGTCGTATCTTAAAAACTTTGACTGGAGAGCGTTTTTTAAATTTTCTATTGTGATTTTTTTGTAAAGTTCATTCGTATTCTCCAGCATGGTTATCGCCTGTCTGGCGTCGCCGTTGGCCATATTAATCAGCCAGTCCTCTGCTTTTTTGTCCATTTTCAGCCCGGTTCTTTTAATAATGGCTTTCATATTGTCTTCCGAAAGTTCGTTTAAAACAAAAACCCTGCAACGGGAAAGCAGGGGCGGAATTATTTCAAAGCTCGGATTCTCGGTAGTGGCTCCAATTAAAGTGAGCTCCCCTCTTTCAACGTAAGGAAGCAGAAAGTCCTGCTGGGATTTGTTAAAGCGATGTATTTCGTCTAAAAACAAAACCTTCGGGATGGCCGAGCCGGCCAGGGAATCTTCATTTAGTATTTTTTTGATATCCGCTTTCCCGGCCGAAACCGCGGACAATTCGTAAAGCTTGGCATTTAAACTCTTTGCGTATATTTTGGCCAAAGTCGTTTTTCCGCTTCCCGGGGGCCCCCATAAGATAAAAGAAAACAAATGTTTTTGTTTTATGGCAATATTTAAAGGCTTTCCTTCACCGGCCAGATGTTCCTGCCCGACGAATTCTTTCAAACTTTTAGGCCTGATTTTTGATGCTAATGGCTCCATAAAAATTATTTAATAAAAGATTGTCCGTGTTAAATGATAAGGTTTGTCATCGGGAGATTTATTTTGACCAAGAAGCCATAAATAAGAGTCAATATCCATCGATGTAATATTTGGAATTTTTGGTTTTATTTTTTCTTTCATCATTTCAATCGCCCAAATTGTATTCGCCCGTATCTCTATCTCTTCTTCACTTCCAGATAAAATAGGAATTTGATTGTCTATCTTTGAGGCTAATTCCGGTGAGTATTCCAAAATCTTTAATTTTCTCAAAACTTGAGGGATTTTGTAATCAGAGAAAGCTGTTAACAGCTCTATATTTTTTAATTTGTCATAATTTTCCCCTTCGAATGTTCGATAAATATCTGAAATAAGAAGCTGAACCCTTTTGTAAAAAAGAACTTTATATTCTTTATAAAAGGCGACATCATTAAAAGAAGGAAAATCAGAGATGATTATTTCTAATAAATTTAAAGTATCTTTTTTCGCTTTTTCGACTATGCTTGCAAAATCTCCTTTATATTTTTCTTCTAATACTTTTCCATTTTCTTGTAAGATTTTTAAACGCTCTTCAAATAAAGGAATAAGGATATTTCCCTTAAGAATCTCTTTCAATTCCCCTTCACTGATTTTTGCCAGATATTTCGCTTGTAAAATTGGCACTTTATTATCAATCGCTCTTCTTAGACAGCCAATCATTCCCCAAGCACCATCATATTGGTTTCCTTCGTATTCAATCGTCCATTTTGGCTTTCCCCAATAACAAAAATTGATAGAATTAAAAACAAATATAAAATTAAGCTTTTCTTTGTCGCTTAAATCCGAGAGGTTAAAAGGGGAAGCCGCCATCCAATATTGAACATTTCGGGAGTTAAAGTCTTTACAAACCGCTTCAATATTTTCTTCGTTAATTCTAACGAGTTCTGCCAATTTAATTACTGGTTTTATGCTTTTTAAAATTTTATTTTCCTCAACTTTTATAACCATTGATTTTGATGATTGATTACTGTCATATTTTATTCTACCAAAAAACCGCCTTAGCCATTTAATCTTTTATAATTTTAACAATTATTTTTCTGTTCCTCGGCCCGTCTAATTCCAGTAGAAAAATTTGCTGCCAGGTCCCCCGGATTATCTGGCCGCCTTTCACAAAAAGAACTCTTTCCTGCCCTACGAAACCGGAAAGAATATGAGAATCGGCATTATTGTCAATTCGATTATGAAGAAAATCAAAATCAGAAACTAATTTCTTTAAAAATTTTAACCAATCTTCTTTTAGGCCTGGTTCATTTTCAGTTAAAATAATACCGGCTGTTGAATGAGGAACAAAAACCAAAACCAATCCGTCTTTAACCTCGCTTTCTTTTACTATTTTCTCAACTTTGTCCGTAATATCAATCAGCTGATATTTTTCTTTAGTTGAAATATTAATTTCACTGAGCATTTTTTTGGTTTTGAATAAACTTTTCAATTGAACGGTCGTAAGTTTTTTCTGTTTCCGGCGAAAAATAACAAGCAGGAAGCTCGTCGTTTTTCCGATGATACTCCAAACATTCGCAACAAATCCCCTTTCTCGGACACCCGGGATAAGTACAGGGACAACTCTTTAAATTTTGTTCCTTTTTACACTCCATAATTTTATTTTTTACCCCGTAGGAAGCCAAAGGCTTTCCTTCGGGGCTCAATTAATTCTTCGACTTTTGTTAAAAATAGAGTTGACACCTATTTTTTATAGACACCTATTTTCCTGCAAATAATGAGAATATGTTCACTTATTCCAATAGCTACAGGGTGTGTACAAGTTTTATAATGCGTTTCTATCCAAACCCTCCAACGCTTTTTATTTTTAGCAAGTTTATTAATTTTTTCATCAAAGTGGGAGCCGATTCCTTCTAAACCAACCATTTCTAAAATTTTGATATTTCTCTTTTTAAAGTCTTTTCGCAATTCTTCTGGTAAAAAGAAGTGACAAGCTGTAAAACCATATCCACCGAGGTAGTCTCCTGTATCACGAACTTTTCTGAAAAGCGGGTGTTCTATTTCGTGTTGGAATAATTTAAGTTCGGATACTAATACAGATAGCCTGCTTATAACAGAAACAAAAATTGGCGCACCTTTCTTTACTACTCTGATCAACGCTGAAATTGCTTTACTTCTCTCTTTTTTGTCCAAAATATGAGATAAAGGACCACCTAAACAAATAATTGCATCAAATGTATTATCAGCAAATCTTGACAAATCTACTATTGAACCCTCTATAACTTCTTTGATTTTATTTCGTAATTTTGCTTTTTCAATTTGTCTTTTCGCAAATTCAAGATTCGCTGGCGTAATGTCTAACAAAATAACATCATAACCCTCTTTCGCAAGAGCAATCATATATCTTCCTGGTCCTCCACCAGCATCTAAAATTAAACCTTTCTTTGGAAGATATTTTTTAAGAAAATGTAACGTCGTGTCAAATTCCAACTTACTATAAGAATCCTTAATTAATCTTCTCCATTCTTTGCGAACATATCCTGTATAATATTTTTTGACCAATTCTTTTGTCATTAAAATATTTATTTTATATGGTTTATGTCTTTTTTCAAATTTTTACCTGCTCTGTAACAAGCCGAAATCTTTACTTTTGTTAACTCCTCAATTAATTCCCTGCCCCGTAGTGAACGCAAAGCGTTCTACTACTGGGGTTCCGCCGCCGCCGAATTTCGTGCCAGCAAAGCTGGCGCGCCGCCAAAATTAAAACGGAATATCTTTAGGGTTTAACCCCTCCTTAGAACTTTCCTCTTTAATGTCATTCTCCTTTCCCTCATTTTCTTCTTTAATATCTACTTCTTTTTTAATTTCTTCAAATTCGT
>Ga0210049_1000820_pt1 | contig 27894 bp, 22 predicted proteins | sample CryGeyCG2014_300_2_FD_183964 | JGI IMG/M metagenome (GOLD analysis project Ga0210049, IMG submission 183964) | Groundwater microbial communities from aquifer - Crystal Geyser CG06_land_8/20/14_3.00 (SPAdes) (version 2) | ecosystem: Environmental > Aquatic > Deep subsurface > Groundwater | place... | reverse complement strand
TCGCTTCGCCAGATGATTCAAGAATTATTAGGGTCGCAGCCGGTAGCTTCGTCTGAATCCCTCGACCAAACCGCCATTTTCTATTATGACGGCGATGGCGATGGCTACGGAAATTGGGCCAACTTTGTTACCGACCCTTCCCAGGAAGGTTATGTCGCCAATAGCGATGACTGCAATGACGATGATCCGGCAATTAATCCCGGCGCCGCCGAGATCTGTGGCGATGGAATTGACAACAACTGCAACGGACTTATAGATACAGCTGATCCAGATTGCTCCACTACTACTGACGCAACAACCACAGATGCCACAACCACAGATGCCACATCCACTGAGCCAGTTTGTACTCCTAATTGGTCTTGTTCAGATTGGCAGCCATTGCCCGAAACCATTGCCTGCGGCGCAACTTCCACCCAAACCAGAATCTGTACTGATTCAAACAATTGTGGTACTAACGATGGCAAACCTTCAGAATCCCAAGACGCTACCGGAAATCTCTGCTCAGCTCAAAATGCTGCCGGCGCTTGCCAAACAGGAACTTGTAATTTCACTTGCGCTGCGGATTATTCCGATTGTGATAATGATATGAGTAATGGTTGTGAAACCGCCAGCTCTACGTGTCCTACACCCTAACAAAAAATCCCTAGGCCCCGAAGGGCAGGGATCCCGGCAGTTTCCAAAATGTATTATTTATATATTTTAAAGAGTTTAAAAGATTATAAAGGTTATATCGGAGTTACAAAGAATATCAAGAGAAGATTGCGAGATCATAATGCGGGTAAGGTGAAATCAACCAAAAGTAGAACTCCATTTAGTATAGTTCATACTGAACAATTTAAAACCCTATCTGAAGAAAAAAAACGCGAATGGTTTTACAAATGTACTCCTCAAGGAGGTAAATTGAAAAGAAAAATTTTGGAAACTGCCTAGGGACAGCCCTTTGAAAAGCTGCCGTGCGTAGTGAAAAAAGAAAATTTTAGAGTTTATTCCATTTCTTTCTGTCAATTCCAACCTGATGGAGAATTTCATTGACTAATCCCACACTGATGTCACTTTTATGTTTAGAAGGTATGTGAATTCTGAGAGAACCCTTTTTCATAAACAGATGCTTACCACCACTGTATGGACCTTCAAAACCGAGCTTCCTGAAATTCTGGACTAATTTTCTCCAAGACATTACCTTAGGCATAAACCTTTTGTCTTGCCTTAATGGACGGAAAATCAGGAATGGAGTCGCCATCGCGTAATTTCAAAATCAGCCACTCTTCCAAAACTTCGCGAAGGGTTTCCCGGCATTTCTCAAGAGTTTTTTCTGAAGCCCAAACGCCTTGAAGACCAGGAATTTTGCCAAAATAAGTTCCGTCATCCAAAATTTTATAGCGAGCCCGAGCTAATTTTTGAGAAATGTAATCTGTCAACATATATTTCCATTATAGATTTTTGATAACCAATGTCAAGATTAAAACTATGTTCACATATATTTTTCTAGCCGCCTTCGGCGGCGGTTTCATAAGAGGACTGGTTGGCTTTATCAAGCACCAGTTTTCATATAAAAACGTGCCTTTCAGGTGGAAGTATTTTTCAGGCATGATGGCGGTTTCAGGTTTAATTGGTATGGTTTCGGCAATCGCCATAAAAGAATTAGGTTTTACTTTGTTTGGCCAATTTACACCAGCCCTTGCCTTTGTCATCGGCTATGCCGGCGGCGATTTTATAGAGAATATATATAAAATCATAATTAAAAAATCTTCATTATATGGAGAATAAAACAGAAGAATTATTAAAAAGTTTAAAATCTAAAAAAGTTGGTGTATTTTGCGACGACTCCAATCTTTATCATGCCTTTAAGAAATACGGCTGGAGAGTTGATTTCGAGAAATTTAAAAGATTTTTAGGCAGATACTGTAATTTACAATTTATTAATTATTATATTGCTATTCCCGATAAGAGCGACGATGTTTTTAGGGGAAGCGAAAGTTTTCTTTTAAAGATAGGGCCCTTCGTGATTTTGAAAAAGAAGTTTCTTAAATATGTTCCGGTAGCTGGTAAATTTATGAAAAAAGCGGATGTTGACGTTGAAATTGTTTTAGATGTGGTAAGAAATATCGATAATATTGATGTGGTGATAATTATGAGCGGAGATAGCGATTTATTAGAAATTAAAAATTATGTGGTAAAAGATAAAGGGAAAAATATTATCTTTTGGGCTTACGAAAAAAATATGGCTTGGGAGTTGAAATATTGCTGGCATTTATATCTGGATGATTATCGGAAAGAAATAGGTTTTCAATAAAAAAAACAACCCCCGAGTTTTACCTCGGGGTAGCGTTGCTACTATAATAATAGCAAAGCAAAAAGTTATGTCAAGTGTTTGGAGGAGATTTTATAGAAAACGTTTATAAAATAATCATCAAAAAATCAGACCCTTATTCTTGAAGCTGGACTTGGCTTAGCCAAGTTCCAGACTTGGCTAAGCCAAGCGGAGAAACAAGGCGGAGAAAATATGAAGGGAATTAAAAAGATTAAAATTTTGAAGATAGTTAAAAAACCAATGGCAATAGGGATAGCAGTGGGGGTGGTTTTGGCTGCGGTTGGTACCGTCGGTGCCCTTAACGGCTGGTTTGGCGGCGCCCCGTTAGAGATATAATATGTATATGTATTACAAAGTAAAAAAGATGGTAAATGGTATACCGGGTATTCTGATGATTTGAAGAGAAGATTTGAAGAGCATAATAAGGGATTGGTTTACGCGACCAAGAAGAGAAAACCGTTTCAAATTATATACTATGAAGCATGCATCAATGAGCAAGATGCAAAAATGAGAGAAGTTTATTTGAAAACAGGAATAGGTAAGAGATACATTAAGAATAGGTTGAAATTCTTTTTCTCTGATCTCTAACGGGGAGCACGCCAGCCCAAATCCAGCAGGATTACAATCAAGGAATGTCCACGTATTTTAAGTAAACATAAAGGAATAAAGATAAATGCATGGCGCTCGCTTCGCTCGCGCTTTCCCCATCCCGATAGAATTATCTCCTCGGCTTAGCCAAGTTTGCTATCGGCTTGGCTAAGCCGAGGAGAAGTCAAATAAAGAAAAAATGAGAAAAATTAAATTTACAAAAGGAGGAATATACCACATTTTTAATAGAGGAGTGGAAAAAAGAAATATTTTTCAAGATGATGCCGACAGATGGAGATTTATTCAGGGTTTATATCTGTTTAATGATAAGGGGAATTCGGCAAATCTGCTATGGAAATTAGAAAACGAAAAAGGGGGATTAAATTTTAGAACATTAAAAGATTTTATGGAGCGTGAGCATAAAGAATGGAAACTCTTGGTCAGAATTATGGCGGATTGTTTAATGCCGAATCATTATCATTTAATTCTGGAAGAAATAGAAGAAAATGGCATTTCCGCTTTTATGCACAAAATAGGAACAGGATATACGGGATATTTCAATAAAAAACATGAGAGAGTAGGAAGCCTGTTCCAAGGAACGTTCAAAGCCGTTCCGGTAAATAAAGATTTATATTTACAATATCTTTTAATTTATTTAAATGTTGTCAATCCGGGAGAATTAGTAGAACCAAAACTTAAGGAAAATGGAATAAAAAATATAGATAGTATTATGAAATTTGCAGAAAATTATCCGTGGAGCACCCACCAAGAATATTTAGGAAAAAGAAATTCAATAATTATCGATAGGGGCGTTTTGGGTAATTTTTTCTCAGAGCCAATGAAATACCAGGAATTTGCTAAGGATATTTTATTAACAAAGAAATTTAATGTAGCCAACCATCTTTTCTTGGAATAATTACCAGCTTAGCTTAGCCAAGCGGAAGATAAAATGTGGAATCAATTAAAAGAAAACATAATAGATATTTTATTGCCAAAGACCTGCGTCGGGTGCGGAAAAGAAGGAAAATATATTTGTAAAAAATGCAGTTTATTTTTTTCCGAAGCCCCAAGTATTTTTATGACAGGCGGCTTGGAGGAATTAGTTGGCGCGTGGGAGTATGAAGGGCTGATTAAAAATATTATTTTTAAAATTAAATATGACGGTATGTTTGACGCGATAGGCGAACTTGTTGAAAAAGCTTTCAAAATAAGAGAACCGTATATCCCGGAAGACACGACAATAACTTTTGTACCGATGTTTAGAAAAAAAGAAAAACGAAGAGGGTTTAACCAAGCGGAATTGATCGCCAAAAAAGTAGGAGAAATAACAGACAGAGAAGTACTGTCTTTGCTTGAAAAAATAAAAGATACGCCATCTCAAACCGAATTAAACAAAGAAGAAAGAATGGCAAACGTTAAAGATTCTTTTCGGAGAAAAGAGGGAATAAATTGTTATAACAATGTCCTGTTAGTAGACGATGTTTGGACAAGTGGCGCGACGATGCAAGAGTGCTGTAGAATATTAAAGAGGTCGGGGGGAGTGAAAAAAGTTTGGGGGTTTACCCTTGCCAGAACAGTATAACCATGGAGAACGTAATTACAATTAAAGACAAAAGATATCCGGAATTGTTAGGAAAGATTGGCAAGGATGCACCGGAAAAAATTTATTACAAAGGAAATTGGGATTCGGAAATTTTTAAAAATTGTCTGGCAGTAGTTGGTTCAAGAAGATTGACCAGTTATGGAAGAAAAATTACAGAGCAATTGGTAACAGAGATTGCATCGGCTGGCGTGACTATAGTCTCTGGGTTTATGTACGGTGGGGACGAAGCTGCTCACAAGGCTGCGGCGGAAGCGGGCGGCAGAACAATAGCCGTGATGCCCTGCGGAATAGATATGATACATCCTGAATATCAAGAAGAACTTTACAATAAAATTTTAGAGAATAAAGGATTAATTATTTCTGAATATGAAGGAAAATTTCCGCCGGCCAACTGGACTTACCCCAGAAGAAACAGGATAGTAGCTGGTTTATCAAAAGCAGTTCTAATTGTAGAGGCGGGATTAAACAGCGGGACGTTGATAACCGCCGAATTCGCCAAAAAATTCGGCAGGAAAATATTCGCCGTTCCGGGACCGTTGACCAGCGAAGTTTCTAAAGGAACGGCCCAATTAATAAAAGAAGGGGCAGAAGTGGTAACTGAAGCGAGAGACATTTTGAAAGATTACAATATTTCCTTAACGAAGCCAAACTTGGCTAAGCCAAGTTTGAATATCGAGGGAATAGAGCAAGAGATAATTAATCAATTGCAGAAAGAGCCGTTGGAAGCAGATAATTTGGCCAGAATACTGGGTATGTCAGTTTCAAAAATCGGAACAACATTATCTTTAATGCAATTAAAAGGTTTCATAAATCAAGAAGGAGGAAAATATTATGTTGATTAAAGTTCCATCAGTCGCAAACTTGGGGCTTGAGAGCATAAAAGTAGACGTGGAAGTCAATTTGGCAAACAGGGGTTTGCCGGGGTTTGAAATTGTTGGTCTTCCGGACAAAGCGGTAGACGAAAGCAAGGAAAGAGTCAGGGCGGCGATTTCAAGTTCCGGCATTGATTTTCCGGCAAAGAAAATCACCGTTAATTTGGCGCCAGCCGACATTCCAAAAGAAGGGTCGCTTTATGATTTGCCGATTGCCATTGGAATTTTAAGCAGTATTTTGCAATTTACCGTGCCCGATAAATCATTATTCTTCGGAGAATTATCGCTTGACGGTTCTCTGCGGCACACAAAAGGAGCGCTTCTGATGGCTCTTTTTGCCAGAGAAGCGGGGTTCCAAGACCTTTATGTGCCCAAAGATTCGGCCAACGAGGCAGGGGCGATAAAGGGGGTGAAAGTTTTTCCGGTTGAAAATTTATTTCAACTCGCATCTCATTTTTTGAAAAGGAAAAATATTGAGCCGGCTGTATATCAAGAAAATTCAGACAACCTGCCGGCCCCGGCCGAATTTGACATGAAAGAGATTTTAGGTCAGGAACAGGCGAAAAGAGCCATGGAAATTGCGGCTGCCGGCGGGCACAATATTATTATGGTCGGCAGCCCGGGTTCCGGAAAAACCATGCTGGCCAGAGCTCTGCCCGGAATTTTACCGCCACTAAACGAAAAAGAGTCATTGGAAGTAACCAAAATATATTCTGCGGCAGGAAGTATTCCGCCCGGAGGTTCGTTGATAACTTATCGGCAATTCAGAGCGCCTCACCATACGGCTTCTCCGGTGGGTCTCATCGGCGGCGGCACAAGGCCGCATCCCGGCGAGGTAAGTTTAGCGCACAGGGGAGTTCTTTTTCTGGACGAGTTTAACGAGTTTCCAAGGCAGGTGATGGAAGCAATGCGGCAGCCCTTAGAAGACGGTTATCTTACAATTTCAAGGAGTAAAGAAATAGTGAGATACCCGGCGGATTTTATGCTGGTGGCTTCCGCTAATCCTTGCCCTTGCGGTTATTTAAATCATCCGAAGAAAAACTGCGTTTGTACTCCCCGCCAGGTAAGAAAATATCAAAAAAGAATTTCAGGACCGATCTTAGACAGGATTGACCTCCATATTACCGTCCAACCGGTTGATGCAACGGAATTTTCGGACAATCAAAAAAACTCCGAGTTGCTCGAGTCGTCGGAAACCATAAGACAAAGAGTTATTTTGGCGAGAAAGAGGCAGGAAGAGCGTTTTGAAGGGGAATCTATCCAGTCAAATGCTCAAATGAAAAACAGCCATATCAAGAAATACTGCAAACTGGCAAAAGAGGTAGAGCAACTTTTAAGACAGGCGAGTATGAAGTTTCAATTATCCGCCCGTTCATATATGAAAATGATAAAAGTCGCCCGGACTATTGCCGATTTAGAAGGAGCACCGGAAATAACCGTTTCCCATATGGCAGAGGTGCTACAGTACCGGCCAAAAATATATGAATCAATCTAATTTGGAGACGGGGAAAGTTGGAGAAGAGATTGCGAAGGATTATCTAAAAAGAAAAGGATATAAGATAATTGAACAAAATTATAAAACAAAATATGCGGAGATTGATTTGATTGTCAGAAAGGGAAACGAATTAGTATTTGTGGAAGTAAGAACAAAAAAAGGAGAGGATTTCGGCACACCGGAAGAAACAATTGACAAAAGAAAATTGAGAAAATTATGGGGCAATGCCAGAGCTTATACTGCTTGGAAGAAATGGCAAAGGCCCTATAGAGTTGATGCCGTATGCGTAGTTTTAAGATATGATAATACTATAGAACGTTTAAACCATTACGAGAATATCGGCTTAGCTTAGCCAAGCGGAAAAAATTATGAGTATTTTATATATATTCATTGCGGCGTTTGGAGGAGGATTTGTAAGGGGATTGGTAGGATTCATTAAACACCAGTTTTCTTATAAAAACGTTCCTTTTAGATGGAAGTATTTTTTGGGAATGATGGCGGTTTCGGGATTAATCGGAATAGTTTCGGCATTTGCCATTAAAGAATTGGGATTTACGCTTTTCGGACAATTTACTCCCGCTTTGGCATTTGTCATCGGCTACGCCGGCGGAGATTTTATTGAAAATATATACAAAATAATCATAAAGAAATCAAATTTATATGGAGAATAATTATGCTTTTATAGATAGCCAAAATTTAAATCTCGGCGTTAAAAGCCAAGGTTGGACTTTGGATTTCGCCAGATTCAGGCAATTTTTGAGAGATAAATACCAAGTCGAAAAAGCGTATTTATTTATCGGGTTTGTGCCGGGTAATCAAATGCTCTATACTGGATTGCAAAAAGCCGGCTATATTTGTATTTTCAAACCGACTTTAGAATATAAAAAAAGCGATACAACTTATACTAAAGGCAATGTTGATGCAGAGTTGGTTTTACACGCGATGATTGAATATCCGAATTACGACAAAGCTATTATTGTTTCTGGAGATGGCGATTTTTATTGTTTAATTGAACATTTGCTCAAGCAAAATAAGTTGCGTAAAATAATCGTACCAAATATCCGTTTTTCCTCTTTACTCAGAAAATTCAGTAGTTTCATCGTTAACATCCAGTTGTTTAAAAAGAAATTAGCCAAATAAAAAGAGAGGCATTTCCGCGGGACGAAACCCTTTGGTAGTCCTCTCATCGTGATACATTAATGATAACAAATCAAAAAACATTGTCAAGAAGAATTATCGGCGGAGATTTTATTGAAAATGTCTATAAAATTATAATTAAAAAATCAAACCTTTACTCTTGAAGCTGGACTTGGCTTAGCCAAGTCTGGAACTTGGCTAAGCCAAGCGGAGAAACAAGGCGGAGAAAATATGAAGGGAATTAAAAAGATTAAAATTTTGAAGATAGTTAAAAAACCAATGGCAATAGGGATAGCAGTGGGGGTGGTTTTGGCTGCGGTTGGTACCGTCGGTGCCCTTAACGGCTGGTTTGGCGGCGCCCCGTTAGAGATATAATATGTATATGTATTACAAAGTAAAAAAGATGGTAAATGGTATACCGGGTATTCTGATGATTTGAAGAGAAGATTTGAAGAGCATAATAAGGGATTGGTTTACGCGACCAAGAAGAGAAAACCGTTTCAAATTATATACTATGAAGCATGCATCAATGAGCAAGATGCAAAAATGAGAGAAGTTTATTTGAAAACAGGAATAGGTAAGAGATACATTAAGAATAGGTTGAAATTCTTTTTCTCTGATCTCTAACGGGGAGCACCCCCGCGCAAATTCTCCAGGACTATAATGCGGGGTTATCAACGTATTTCAAATAGAATTTTATGAAAATTAACCTAATTAACCTAATTAACCTAATTTCTAATCAAATCCCAAGCTCCAAATCCCAGAATTAGTCATTGGGACATCGGGATTTATTTAGATCAATTAGAGTAATTAGAGCAATTAGACATTAAAATTACTAAAGGTTATAATAAATAATTAATTAACTAACGCATCCATATATATGTATAATCGCATTATCAAACTGAGCATCTATTTATTGGTATTTTTACTGCCTCTGTTTTTCCTGCCCTTTTCATTCGAGGCGTTTGAATTCAATAAGCAGTATCTTTTATTTTTCTTGGTTTCGGTGGGCTTGTTCTTCTGGATAGCCAAGATGGTTCTGGTTGACAAGGAAATCCGTTTTAAGCGTTCGCCTTTGGATATTTTCATTCTGGCGTTTTTATTCATAGCAATTTTAAGCGCAATTTTCTCGGTTGATAAAAGTTCAAGCTTGTTCGGTTTTTACGGAAGATTCTCGGACGGATTGATCGGGTTATTGAGCTTGGTAATAATGTATTTCCTGATTACGAATAATGTTTCGGAAAACAAGGAACAATCAACAAAAAATAAGGAAAAAGAAGCGTTATCCGTTCCGTCTTTGATAAAAGCATTTCTATGGTCCGTGTTTTTCGTGATTTTGACGAGCTATCTTTCGATTTTTGGAATTTGGGCGAGACTCGCAAATTTCCAATTTTCCATAGCCAACTTCCAATTTAAAATGCCTTTGGTGATGCAGCAGTGGACGTTTAATCCCGCGGCGGGAAGTTTTGAAGGATTGGCCGTTTTCCTGGCGATTATCATCGCTTTATTGACGGGCTATCTCATCAAAGGGGGAAAGAAAGAATTTAACAGTGTGTTTCTTTGGATATTGTTTTTGGCTTCTTTGATATTGCTTATAATCGTAGATTTCACTCCAAGCTGGATTGTAATTATCGGAAGCTTGGGATTCTTCGTGCTGATTACTTTATGGAAAAGGATTTTTAAGGCAGAAGTCAATAAGCTTTTACTGCCGATATTCCTGATTATTTTGGGAGGAGTATTTTTTTTCTTCAATACGTCGGGGCTCCAGACTTCGCTTTTCAAATATCAACTGCCCAGAGAACAGGTTTTGAACCCGGGGCTCTCCTGGGAGGTCGGGTTGAAAGGGGCGGTTGAAAATATAAAAAGCGGATTTTTGGGTTCAGGAATCGGGACCTGGCATTATGATTTTTCAAAGCTTAAACCAATGAGCTTCAATCAGAGTTTACTCTGGCAAATAAGGTTTGACCGCGCCGGAAGCTATATTCCGGAAATTCTCGGGACAACGGGATTTCTGGGCATACTTTCTTACCTTGCTCTGATAGGACTGACTTTAATGATAAGTTATTTCTTTTTGCAGCAAAATCGGAGCGGAATACCCTTATTGATGGCTTTCTTGGCTTTGATAATCTCGCAGTTTGTTTATTACCAGAATACGATTTTAGCCTTTGTTTTTTGGTTGATTCTTGGGCTTTCGGTTGTGATTTGGCAGAAGCCGGTCAGAGAAAAAACCATTACTTTCAAAGATTTTCCGGAATTGTCCTTGGTTTTTTCGGCTCTTCTGATAGTTTTGGGGTTAGGATTTCTGGGAACGTATTTTTTCGCCGCGAAATTTTATTTGGCGGATATCCATTATAAAAATGCAGGGGGAGAAAATTTGACTCAGAATTTGGAAAAAGCGGTAAGTCTTAATCCTTATCAGCCGCAGTATAAAATAGTTTTAGCCCGGAATTATTTAAGCAAGGTGACGGCCGAAACTCAAAAACCGCAGGACCAGAGAGACCAGACCGCTTTGTCCGCCAATGTGTACCTTGCAATAACTTACGGGAAAGGCGGACAGGTAGGCGGGACAAACATAAAAGGGGCAACGGAATTGGCTCCCAATAGAGTGGCCGCCTGGGAAACCTTGGGGATGATTTATCGGGACATACAGGGAGTGGCTACGGGGGCTTTGGAATGGGGGATTAAATCATTTGAAAAAGCGATTTCCCTGGAGTCGGCTAATCCCGTTCTGCATACCGAGCTCGGAAAGTTATATTTGGTTTCTGAAGACGCAGAGAAAGCAAAAACCGAATTTACGAAAGCGATAGAATTAAAACCGGATTATACCGATGCCTCAATCCAGATGGCATTGATGTACGAAAGAGAGAATAATACGGAAGAAGCCATAAGGCAGATGGGAAGCTTGGCGAATGGGGATCCCTTCAATCCCGAAGTTTTATTCCAATTGGGACGGCTTTACTTCAATAACAATCAGATAGACGAAGCGATCACGCAGTTTGAAAGAGTGATAAGCTTGATGCCCAATCATTCCAACGCTCATTATTCTCTCGGGGTCGCCTATCAGAAAAAGGGCGAAAAAACCAAAGCCCTGCAAGAGTTTGAAAAAGTGCAGGAATTAAACCCCGGGAATGCCGACGTTCAGGCAAAAATAGAAAGTTTAAAGTAAGCTTGACCCCGTTAGAAACTGCTCATGTGGTATGTCTATGTTTTACAAAACAATAAAAGAAATTGGTACATCGGCTCCACAAGAGATTTGCAAAAAAGAATTTTAAAACATAATTCAGGAAAGAATAAATCTACAAAATGCGGAATTCCTTGGAAAATTATTTATTGTGAGATTTGCTTAAATAAACATGATGCCAGGGCAAGAGAAAAGCATCTTAAATCTGGAATGGGTAGAAGATACTTAAAAAATAGATTAAAATTCTTTTTCGCCAAAAGTTTCTAACGGGGTTGACAGAAAATCAGGAATGGTATATTATCAAATTTACCCGTTGATTTTAAGGGGTTTCCCTTAATATTTTTAATATTTTAATCCTTGGTCATCTTTTGCCCAAAAAATTAATAACTTTTTTACCCTAAATAACTAAATTTCAGTAATTAGGGTATTTTTTAATGTTTGGCGAAGAAGACTTCGCTTGGTTTATGAAGGTTAAAAATTTTGCCAAAGCAAAAGTCCATCTTTCTCTTCCTTATTTATTGGCCGTCCAAAAAGACAATTGGAAAACTTTTTGGGACAGGGACTTGAAGGAACTGTTGGAAGAGGTTTCCCCCATCCGGGACTATACCGGAAAAGAGCTGGAACTCTGGTTTTTGGATTATAAATTGGAAACACCTAAATATAAATCCGATTTTGAAGCCAGACTGAACAACGACTCGTACGAAGCGTCTCTGAGAGTCAGGACAAAACTGGTTAACCTGAAAACCAAAGAAATTAAGGAACAGGAAGTTTTCTTGACCGATTTCCCCTTGATGACCGAAAGGGGAACTTTTGTCGTGAACGGAGTGGAGAGGGTAACCATTTCGCAATTGATCCGTTCGCCGGGAGCTTTCTTTACCATGCAGAGAACGGGAGGCAGGAATTTTTTCGGCGCTAAAATAATCCCCAACAGAGGGGCTTGGCTTGAATTTGAGACGGAATCTTCGGGAGCAATCGGAGTAAAAATCGACAGGAGAAGAAAAGTAATGGCGACCACTTTACTGCGGGCCTTTGGCATTGCCGACGACAAGTCAATCAGAGAGGCCTTTCAGGACGTGGACAGAGACGAAGAGATAAAATACATCGATGAGACCCTCAAAAAAGACACAACCCATAATCAGGCGGAAGCCTTGGTCGAAGTTTATCAGAGAATAAGACCGGGAGATTTGGCAACGTCCGACACCGCCAAAGAATTAATCTGGAACATGTTTTTCAATTTTGAAAGATACGATTTGTCAAAGGTGGGAAGGTGGAGAATGTTCCAGCGTTTGCCGGAACAACAAAAAACAGAAAACAAAAAACAAAAAACAGAGGAAGAAATCACGGTAAAAAACAGAGTGTTGAAACTGGAAGACGTTGTGCAGGTTATCAAAGAAATCATCAGATTGAACAACACTCCCGGAGCCAAGCCCGACCAGATCGACCATTTGGGAAACAGAAGAGTCAGAACTCAGAACGAACTGATGCAGAACAGGTTGAGGGTGGGTCTGATGAGAATGGAAAGAATTATCAAGGACAGGATGTCCACCTTGGACATTTATACTTTGACTCCGGCCCAATTGATCAATCCCAGGCCCTTTATGGCGGTGGTGAAGGAATTCTTTACTTCTTCCCAGATGTCCCAGTTTATGGACAACGAAAATCCCCTGGCTGAATTGGAACATAAAAGAAGGCTGTCTGCCACGGGCCCCGGCGGATTAACCCGTGAGCGTGCCGGGTTTGAAGTAAGAGACGTGCAGCCTTCCCATTATGGCAGAATCTGCCCCATTGAAACGCCCGAAGGCCCGAATATCGGGCTAGTCGGCCACATGGCTTCATTCGCCAAAATCAATCCTTATGGTTTTTTGGAAACGCCCTATTTCAAGGTTGAAAAGGGGAGGGTGACTTCGCAGGTTCTGTATCTTAACGCCTATCAAGAGGAGCAGTATAATATTGCTTCCGGTGCCGTAAAAATTGATGAAAAAGGGAACATCATAACCAAAACGGTTGAGACGAGAATAAAGGGAGAGCCCGGAATGATGGACAGGGATAAAATTGATTTTATTGACGTTTCCTCCGAACAATCCATTTCGGTTGCCACTTCCTGCATTCCTTTTTTGCAGAATGACGACGCAAACCGGGCCCTAATGGGTTCAAACATGCAGCGCCAGGCAGTTCCCCTTATCAATCCTCAGCCGCCTCTGGTTTCCACCGGCATAGAAGAAAGAGTCGCAAGAGACTCGGGGCAGGAAGTCATTTCGGACGTTGACGGCCGAGTTTCCGAAGTTGATGCGCATCATATAACCATAAAATCAAAGGATCAGAAATCCATAACCTATAATTTAAAAACATTCCTCCGCACCAACCAATATACCTGTTTCCATCAAAAACCCATCGTAAATAAAGGAGACGCAGTCAGGAAAGGAGACGTTTTAAGCGATGGAGGAGCGATATCGCAGGGCTCCCTTGCTTTGGGAACCAATATTTTTGTCGCATTTATGCCCTGGCGGGGAGGGAATTTTGAAGATGCAATCATCATATCTGAAAGACTGGTGAAAGACGACGTTTATACATCAATCCATATCGAGAGTTTTTCCTGCGACGTAAGAGAAACAAAACTCGGGCCGGAAATTACCACTCCGGACATTCCCAACGTTTCGGAAGAAAAATTAAAAGATCTGGACGAAGAGGGAATCATCAGAGTCGGAGCCGAGGTGGGGCCGAACGACATTTTGGTCGGAAAAATTTCTCCGAAAGGAGAAGCGGATCTGACCGCCGAAGAAAGATTATTAAAGGCGATTTTCGGGGAAAAAGCGAGAGAAGTCAAAGATACTTCCCTTTTGATGGAACACGGAAAAAGAGGAAGAGTAATCGGAGTAAAGGTTTTTTCCCGGGAACTGGGGCATAAATTGGAGCCGGGCGTCATCAAGAAAATCGAAGTGGAAATAGCTCAATTAAGAAAAATTAATGCAGGCGACAAGCTCACCGGCCGCCACGGGAACAAAGGAGTAATTTCCACGGTTTTACCCGCCGAAGAGATGCCGTTTATGGAAGACGGAACCCCGGTTGACGTAATCTTAAATCCCATGACCGTCGCCTCCAGAATGAACCTTGGCCAGATATTGGAGACCCATCTCGGCTGGGCGGCGAAGAAATTGGGATATCGGGCGATAACCCCCTCTCTGGCCGGAGCGGTTGAAGCAGATATTAAAAAAGAATTAAAAGAGGCCGGCCTTCCCGAAGACGGAAAAATCACTCTTTATGACGGCAGAACCGGAGTCCCCTTTACCGAGAAAGTCACCGTCGGAGAGATTTATATGATGAAATTGATCCATATGGTGGAAGATAAAATCCACATGAGGTCAATCGGGCCTTACTCTCTGATCACCCAGCAGCCCTTGGGAGGGAAGGCTCAATTTGGAGGGCAGAGGTTCGGAGAAATGGAAGTTTGGGCGCTGGAAGGATACGGAGCCGCCTATACTCTCCAGGAAATGCTTACCATAAAATCCGATGATGTTCAGGGTAGAGCGGCCACCTACGAAGCGATATTAAAAGGGGAAGAAATCAGAAATCCGAGCATTCCCGCTTCGTTCAATCTTTTAGTTGCCGAATTAAAATCATTAGGATTAAGCGTTGAAGTTAAAGAAAAACCAATAGAAGGCAGTAAATAAATTTATGCGCGTAGCAGATTTAGAAGCAATCAGAATAAAATTAGCCTCACCCGATGAGATTTTAAGTTGGTCTCACGGCGAAGTGACGAAACCCGAAACTATCAACTACAGAACCCAAAGAGCGGAAAAAGACGGGCTGTTTTGCGAAAGGATTTTCGGTCCGACGAAAGATTACGAATGTTATTGCGGCAAATATAAAAGAATCCGCTACAAGGGCATGATCTGCGACAGATGCGGAGTGGAGGTGACGAAAGCCCAGGTCAGGAGAGAAAGAATGGGCCATATCAAATTGGCCAGCCCCTGTTCCCACATCTGGTTTTTAAGAGGAGTTCCCTCGAGAATGGGAGTTGTTTTGGATACGCCCATGCAGCAATTGGAAAAAGTGATTTACTTCGCTTCTTACGTAGTTACCAGCGTTAACGAAGACGCAAGGAAAAAAGCCTTGGAAGAAATTGAGAAGGAATACAAGCAAAAATCCAAAAGCCTCGCCTCCGCCAAGATTTCAGCGGGCAAGCAAAAACCGAAAAGTAAAAGCAAGGGAGGGCGAAGAGATAAATCTCTTCTTCACCCTTCGCTGTCGTTCGGGCAATTGAAAGCGGCAAAAGACAGGGCGAGAGAAGAGGTTTTGAGCTTGAAGCCTTTGAAAATTTTATCCGAAGTTGATTATCGCAGGCTTTCTTTGAAATACGGAGAAATTTTTGAGGCGGGGACCGGAGGAGAATCCTTGAGAAAAATTTTTGAAAAAGTTGACTTCAAAAAAGAAATAGCCGGTCTGCAAATAGCATTGGAAGAAGCCCAGCCGGCTTCCAGAAGAAAAATATTGGCCAGATTAAAAATTCTTCAGGGAATGAAAAGAGCCGGCGTCAGGCCGGAATGGATGTTTATGACTTTGCTGCCGGTGTTGCCGCCGGATTTGCGGCCGATGGTCCAATTGGACGGAGGCAGATATGCCTCTTCTGATTTAAACGACCTTTACAGGAGAGTAATCAACAGAAATAACAGATTAAAGTATTTATTGGAAATAGGAGCTCCGGAAGTCATTGTCAGAAACGAAAAAAGAATGCTGCAGGAAGCGGTTGACGCCTTGATTGATAATGGAATGAGAAAAGGAACAATGACCGCCGCCACCACGGGCGGAAAGAGGCTGCTTAAATCTTTGGCTGACATACTGAAAGGCAAACAAGGAAGGTTCAGGCAGAATCTTTTGGGGAAAAGAGTCGATTATTCGGGGAGATCGGTAATCGTCGTCGGGCCCGAATTGAGGCTTGACCAGGTGGGGATACCGAAGCAAATGGCTCTGGAACTTTTCAAGCCGTTTGTAATCAAGAAACTTCTGGACAAAGAATTGGCTTACAACGTCAGAGGAGCCTCACGGCTTATAGAGGAAGAGACGGATGAGGTCTGGGCGAATTTGGAAGAAGTGGTGAAAGACAAGCTTGTTTTATTGAACCGGGCTCCCACTCTCCACAGGCTGGGCATCCAGGCTTTTTATCCCGTGCTGGTTGAAGGAGAATCAATCAAAATTCATCCTTTGGTCTGCAAGGCGTTCAATGCCGATTTCGACGGCGACCAGATGGCGGTTCATCTGCCTCTTTCCGACCAGGCTCAGAAGGAAGCGAGGGAAATTATGCTTTCCACCCTCAATCTGTTGAAACCGGCTACCGGCGTTCCAATCGTAACTTTGTATCAGGATATCAGTTTGGGCTGCTACTATCTGACGAAAGTCAAGGAAGGCGCCAAGGGCGAAGGGAAAATTTTTTCAAGCCCCGACGAGGCCCAGCTGGCTTTGGAAGCCAACGATATCAGTTTGCAGGCGACGATAAAGGTAAGGCTGCAGGAGAAGGGCCAGCTTGTTGAGACAAGCTTGGGCAGAATTATTTTTAATACGTCTTTGCCGAAAAATTATCCTTTTCAAAATTCGCAGATAAAAGTAAAAGATTTGGAAAAGATAAGCAGGGACATCATCGAAAAGTACGGCTTTGAAATCGCCCGGGTCGCTTTGGATAAAATAAAAGAACTCGGTTTTGAATATTCAACCTGGTCCGGCATTACCTGGGGCATGGATGATTTGACCGTTCCTCCCCAAAAAGGAAAAATTATCGAAACAGCCGAAAAAGAAGTGGAAAAAATCGAAGAGCATTTCAAAAAAGGATTGCTGTCGAGAGAAGAAAAAGTTATCAAGGTAATTGAGATTTGGAGCAGGGTAAAGACGCAAATTGAAAAACTGGTGCCTGAGACTCTGTCCAAGGAGGGTTCAGTTTTCCAGATCATCGATTCCGGTTCCCGAGGCTCCTGGGGTCAGCCCGTCCAGATGGCGGGGATGAAGGGATTGGTGATCAATCCCGCAGGCCAGATCATTGAATTGCCCGTAAAAAGCTCTTTTAAGGAAGGATTTGACGTTTTGGAATACTTTATTTCCACTCATGGCGCGAGAAAAGGAACCGCCGACACGGCTCTCAGAACTTCTACCGCAGGATACTTAACCCGCAGATTGATAGACGTTTCTCATGAAGCAATAGTTACCGAAGAAGATTGCAAAGACGAAGAAGGATTTGAAGTCTTCAAAACCGATTCCGATGAACTCGGCCAGAATTTTGTTTATAAAATTTTAGGAAGAGTAAGCCTGGAAAACATTAAAGGGATTTGTAAAAAAGGAGAGATTATTGATTGGAAAATGGCCGAAGAAATAGCGAAATCCGATATTGCCAAGGTCAGGGTGAGGAGCCCCTTGAGCTGCAAATCAATAAGGGGCCTTTGCCAGAAATGCTACGGCTGGGATCTCGGAAAAAACCGATTAATAAAACTGGGAGAAGCGGTGGGAGTCGTGGCGGCTCAGGCAATCGGAGAGCCCGGCACCCAGTTAACCATGAGAACTTTTCATACCGGGGGAGTGGCGGGAGGCGGAGATATCACCATGGGTTTGCCCAGGGTCCAGGAAATTTTTGAAGCTCGCACGCCCGGAGGAAGAGCCGAAATATCGGAAGTCTCGGGAAAGGTTTTGGAAATCACGCAAGATAAAGTGATCAGAATAAAGCCCAAGCCCTCGGACGAAAAACCGAAGCAAAAGAAGGAAAAATTGGATGTTATAGAATATAAAATTCCCCCGAAGACCGCAATTTGGGTGGAGGCGGGCGAAGAAATTAAAAAAGGCCAGCAGCTTTGCGAAGGAAGTTTGGATTTGAAGGAACTTTTCAAATTGACGGGAGGGAGCGAAGAGGCTCAGCGTTACGTTATCAAAGAAATTCAAAAAATTTACGTTTCCCAGGGAGCGTTAATTCATGACAAACACATAGAAACGATTTGCCGCCAGATGTTTTCAAGAGTCAGGGTTAAGGATCCCGGAGATTCGGTATTCAGTATCGGAGATGTTGTGGAAAGAACGGTATTTTTAGAGGAAAATGCCCGATTGAAACTGGAAAAAAAGAAACCCACAAAAGGGGTTGCGATTTTGCTTGGGATTTCCCGCGTTGCTTTGACGACGGAGAGTTTTCTTTCGGCCGCTTCTTTCCAAGAAACCTCCCGAGTTTTAATCAGGGCGGCTTTGGAAGGGAAAGAAGACAAATTGCGAGGATTGAAAGAAAACGTAGTAATTGGTAAACTAATACCAGCAGGCACTGGTTTCAAGAAAGAAGAGAAAGGGAGAAAGGTGGCAAAATAAAAAATACCAATAAATAATCAACATCGTAAGTTGATTATTGCCAAGAATCGCCAAGAAGGCGGTTTTTTGGTAGAATAAGAATATGAGGAAATTAGCGCAAAACGATATCTATATTGAGTTACATGTTCCTAGCTTCGATAGAGTTAAGGATTTCTATGGAAAATTAGGTTTTCAAGTAGCTTGGGAAAAGAAACCTGAGAATAGAAATGGTTATCTTGTAATGAAACGAGATAATAGTATTCTGTGTTTTTATGCTGGTAATGAACATGTTTATGGGCAAAGCTATTTTAAGAATTTCTCTAGGGATACAAAAAGGGGCTATGCAGTAGAAATTTGTATCATCGTAGAGGATATTGAGAAATTTTATAACAACGTTAAAACGTTTACCAAGGTAATAGAAGAATTACAACTGAAACCGTGGGGATTGAAGGATTTTCGGATTGAAGATCCATTCGGATTCTATCTTAGATTCTCCGAACCTCACAACATCTTAATTCCTTAGGGTTGAATAATCAACATCGTAAGTTACTTATGAGAAGATTTGAAAATAATCAGCCAGTACATATAACTTCTCGAGCGCTAGTAGATATTTTTAGGAAAAAGGAGGATTGCTACAGATTTATTTTTCAATTTTTTGTCGCTAATTTGGGAAGACGAGGGACAAATGTGTACGCTAAAGATGCGGTAAAAGCGGGTGAATCTTTACTTCGAGGAGAAAACATTACCTCAAAATTTGTGATTAAGGAACATCCTCCCCTAGTAGAATTGATAGATTTTTCTTTAGTAGTAAACCACTATCATTTTTATTTATTGCCGAAGATTGACAACGCTATCCCTATTTTGATGAAAAGATTAAACGATGGATTTGCCAAATTTTTTAATATAACTCATGGTAGAAAAGATGCAGTATTTGGTAGTCGATACAAGGGCGTAGTAGTCAGCAGCGATCACCAATCATATGCCGTTAGCCGTTATATAAGCGTAATTAACCCTTTAGATGTTTTTCAACCAGGTTGGAGAGAAAAAGGATTGAAAAATTGGGAGAGTGCTAGAGAATTTCTGGAAGATTATGATTTTTCTAGTTTTTTAGACAGGGTAGGCAAAAGAAATGCTAAAATATTAGCCCCGGCAGAAATTTTAGAGCAGTACTCTTTTGGCATTTCTCCTACGGGTAGGGAGAAATATGGAGAATTTGTAGAAGAATTTTTGAAAGAACGGCAAACATCAAATTTTCAATCCCTATTTCTCGAATGATTATTAATCAACATCGTAAGTTGATTATCATTATTTTAAAGATAAAAAAGTGTGGTAAGATAAAAGAGAAAGACTAAAAAGAATGGCTAAGAAGAAAAACAAAAAAAACCAAAAGAAACCAAGAGAGCTGGTTGAAAAATTAAGCATTTTTTCCCTGCCCGAAGAAACTAAAAAGTGGATTCTTGGGGTAGTAGTTTTTATAGTTGCCATAATTGTTGCTTTGAGTTTTTTTGATCGGGCGGGAGTGGCCGGTTCGGCGATAATATCGGTCCTTACCTTTTTAATTGGAAAAGGCGTTTTTATCACTCCTCTTATTTTGGTTGTGGGAGGATTGGTTTTTTTCAACACAAAATACGAAAAATTTATGAGTCCTGTAATTCTGGCGATTTTTATTGAAATTGTGGGAATTTCCGGAATCTTGGAAAGCTTCAGTCCGGGAGTAAAACAAGGAGGGTGGATAGGATATGCGTTTACCTGGCCATTTTTAAAACTTTTCGGAATTTTGGTGAGCAAAGTTGTTTTCAGCGGGGTAATTTTAGTCGGAGGATTGATTTTCTGGCAGCTTTTAAGAGGAGGGTCGATTAAGGAAGAAAAGAAACCCTCCTTCGTTTCAAACGGAGTTTCAGAGGGCAAGCCGTCCCTGATTAAAAAATTTTTTGCTCCGAAATTCAAAGTTAAAGAAATCGAACCCAGAATAAAAGAAACTCCGCAAAAATCGGAGGAGCCGGTTTTGGAATTGAAATCAAAGGAAATTTCCCGCACTGCAGCCAATGGAGTTATGGGAGCTGAATATAAGATTCCGCCTTTGGACTTGCTGGAGGAGGAAAAGGGGAAGCCGAGCGCCGGCGACACAATTAACAACTCGGCAATAATCAAAAAGACCCTGGAGAATTTCGGCCTGGGCGTTGAAATGTCGGAAATCAACATAGGACCTACGGTTACCCAATATGCTTTCAAACCTGCCGACGGCATCAAGCTTTCAAAAATTACGGGGCTTAATACTAATTTAGCTTTGGCTTTGGCCAGTCATCCGATCAGAATCGAAGCCCCCATTCCCGGAAAACCTTTGGTCGGCATCGAAGTTCCCAATAAAACAAGATGCAAAGTCAGATTAAGAGAATTGATTTCAAATCCCTCTTTCCAAAAAACCGCTTCAAACCTGACCATCGTTCTGGGCAAAGACGTTTCCGGCAATCCCAATTATGCCGACTTGGACAGAATGCCCCATCTTTTGGTGGCCGGAGCCACGGGAACCGGGAAAACCATATTTTTAAACAGTTTGATTCTAAGTTTGCTTTATCAAAATTCTCCCCAAATTCTGCGTCTTATTCTAATAGATCCGAAAAGAGTTGAATTTTCGGCTTACCGGGAGCTTCCCCATCTTTTGTGCCCCGTGATTCTCGACTCCCAGAGAGCGGTAAACGCCTTAAGGTGGCTTATTATGGAAATGGAAAGAAGATTTGACGTCCTCTCGGGAAACGGTTCCAGGGATATTTCAAGCTATAACGGAAAAGTTTTGAAGGAAGGAGAAGAGCCCTTGCCCTACATCGTTTTGATTATTGATGAATTAGCGGATTTGATGGCGGCAAGGGGGAGAGAAGTCGAGGTGGGAATTGTGAGATTGGCCCAGATGGCGAGAGCCGTGGGAATCCATCTGGTAGTGGCCACCCAAAGGCCGTCGGTGGAAGTAATTACGGGTTTGATTAAGGCGAATATCACCTCAAGAGTTACCTTCCAGGTTGCGTCCCAGGTTGATTCAAGGACCGTCCTCGACATGGCGGGCGCGGAAAAACTCTTAGGGCTGGGAGATCTCCTCTTCATTTCAGCCGAAACCGTCAAGCCCAGAAGAATGCAGGGCGCTTACGTTTCGGAAAAAGAAGTAAGAAAAATAGTCGATTGGATAAAAACTGAAAACGTTCATCTCAGCCAGGGCCAGGATGCGGGAATAGAAATAACGGAGGGATTATTCGGAAATCATTTGGCTCAGGATCTTGAAAAAACTTTGGAAGGCGGTACTGGGGAATCGGGAGGCACTCCCGTAGAAGAAGACCCCTTGTATCAGGAAGCCAAAAAAATGGTCATTGAAGCAAAAAAAGCTTCCGCATCTTTTCTGCAGAGAAGATTAAGGATCGGCTATGCGAGGGCCGCGAGATTATTGGATATACTTGAAGAACGGGGCATAGTGGGGCCCGGCGAAGGGGCAAAACCGAGAGAGGTTTATTTCAAACAGGAAATTGAGAATAATGACGAAGAAGGGGAAACCTGGCAAAAAGTGTAAATAAACAAAGCCCGAGGTTGTTTAAATAGCGATTGTTAGCTGTTAATTGTTTTGTTAATATTAAAATATGGTGAAGAAAAAAACAGAGGAAACAAATACCGGAAATCTTCAGGAAGCGGTTGATGAAATCAAGCAGCGGTTTGGTGAGGGGGCAATTATGAAATTGAAAGACGTAGGCAGGGTTGACGTTGACGTGATTCCTACAGGTTCCATATCTCTTGATCTGGCCCTAGGCGTAGGGGGCGTACCGCGGGGAAGAGTGATTGAAATTTTCGGTCCCGAGTCATCGGGAAAAACAACTTTGGCATTACATATTTTAGCCGAAGCCCAAAAACAAAAAGGAGTAGGCGCTTTTGTCGATGCCGAGCACGCTTTGGACCCCGATTACGCCAAAAAAATCGGAGTTAACATTGACGACCTTTTAATATCCCAGCCGGATTCCGGCGAACAGGCATTGCAGATTGTTGAGACCTTGGTGAAGTCCGGGGAAGTGGACGTTATTGTCGTTGATTCGGTGGCGGCCTTGGTACCTCAAGCCGAGATTGCCGGGGAAATGGGCGAATTCCAAATTGGTCTGCAAGCCAGATTAATGTCGCAGTCTTTAAGAAAGCTTTCCGGTATCATTGCTAAAACAAAAACAGTTCTAATTTTTCTTAATCAACTTAGAATGAAGATCGGAATAATGTTCGGTAACCCTGAAACCACTTCCGGAGGGCTCGCTCTTAAATTTTACGCTTCGGTCAGGATAGATTTAAGAAGGATTGCCCAGATAAAACAGAGAGACGAAATTATCGGCTCCAGGATTAAGGCGAAAATAGTAAAAAATAAAGTTGCTGCTCCTTTTAAAACCACCGAATTTGATATCTTGTACAATGAGGGTATTTCCTATCTAAGCGATATTTTGAATACCGGAATCAAATTGGAAATAATAAAAAAAGCCGGTTCATGGCTCCAATTTGAGGATATAAAACTCGGGCAGGGAGTCGAAGGAAGCAAAGAATTTCTGAGACAAAACCCGGAAATTACGAAGAAGATCAAAGCTCTGCTATTTGGAGGTGGATAGCGAAGAGAACTTAGTTCTCTTCTTTACCTTCGCTCCGTTTATTTGGAGCTCGGTGAGAGCAGAGCTAAGTAGCGGGCTCTTTTAATCGCTCGGGATAATTTTCTTTGATGACTGGAACAAACTCCGGTTCTTTTTTTTGGTTTTATTTTTCCCGCCGCCGAAATAAATCTCCGCAAAAGTTGCGTTTCTTTGAAATCAATTTCAGAAGCATTTCTTTGGCAAAAATAACAAGGCATATCGATAATACTTAGTCAGGTCGCGGCACGCGCGTATTATAATGTCGCCTTTCGGGCGAGCGCGCTAACGCCGCTCCTTAACAACCCTCGGTTTTTAATATTTTCCTACACGGAAGAACCGGATGGTTCTCCCGACCCCTCTCCGATATGGGATGATAATCAAAAGGGGATTTTGCTTATATCGATTTCTTCCTCTTCTTCGACTATTGGAATTTCTTCTGTTGGTACTTTGTCCTGTGTGGGGACAGTGGGTTTTTCCTCTGAAGGAGCTGTTTTCCCCGCCGATCTCGGTCCCAGCTGTATTCTTTCGGTGATGATTTCAGTTCGAGACCTTTGATTTCCCGAAGAATCCTTCCAGCTTCTTGTTTGCAGTCGGCCTTCGATTAAGACCAAAGACCCTTTAGTCAAATACTGGGAAGCGATTTCCGCCAATCTTCCGAAAGAAACAATATTGTGGAATTCCGTCTGCTGCTGTTTCTGGCCGGTTTTATCGGTGTAAAAACGGTCGGTAGCCATCCCAAAAGAAGTTAAAGACTGTCCCGAAGGAAGAGCCCGCGTTTCGGGGTCGCGGGTGAGCCTGCCGATTAAAACTACTTTATTGAGATTCATCTGAGTTTTTATATTAAGAACGAAGATGAAGATGGCGAAGAGAATTTAGTTCTCTTCAGCCCCATCCTTTAGAATTTCTTCTAATTTCTGCTCAATTTCTTTTACCCAGTATATCATCTTCCAGAAGCTAAAGCTTTTTTTGCGCTCTTCTATAGAAGAGCGCACTGGAAGTTGTATTACTGGGTTTAATTCGACCTTTTAAGTTTCGTCTAATATCTCTTCTAATTTTTTTTCAATTTCTTTTAGCTTAACCTTTTTTTCCTCGGTGACTTCTTTTGGTTTTCTGACGCGGGAAGAGATTCTCATCGGCCTGGGTGATTTTTTGATTAAGATTAAATAACGGAGAATTTGAGCGGTTTCTTTCAATTTTTTTTCGAAATCGGCCAATTTCTCGGGATTTAATTGAAAATCTGAAACAGTCAGATAAGCTTGGGTTTGCCCTTTTATGGGATAGGCCAATTTCCTTCTTAAAAATACGTTTTCCTTATCCAAAATCCCTCCTTCTTCCTGAGTTAAGGAGGTGACTTTATTCTGCAGAGACTTCACTTCTTCTTCCGGGATTTCGTCCGATATTAAATATGTCAATTCGTAGCGTTGCATGTATTAAATCAAGAATAGTATAGCAAGTTGGGATTAATTGGTCAAGAAGTAATATAATTATGATATAATGAATTTGTATGAAAATCAACCCGTATATATTCCGCGGTTACGACCTGCGGGGGATAGTTGATAAAGATTTAAATCCGGAAATCGTCGAAAATGTCGGCAAGGCTTACGGTACTTTTTTGAAAAGGAAAGGAATTAAAAAAGCGGTTGTCGGTTGTGATTCAAGAGCTACCAGTCCTCAATACGGCAAAGCCGTAATTTCCGGTTTAAGTTGGGCCGGGATTGATACGATTGATATCGGCATGGAGCTTATCGGGACTTTCTATTGGTCGCAATATTGCTTGAATTCTAAGGGCGGGGTTTATGTCACCGCTTCTCATAATCCGGTTGAATATAATGGTTTTAAATTCGCCGTTGATTTTTCTGAAACTCTGGTCGAAGACGGCATACAAGAGTTAAGGCGAATGGTCGAAAATGACGATTATGAAAAAGCCGCCTTTCCGGGCAAGGCTACAAAACAAGATATCCGCGAAGCATATTTCGCCGATTTGCTTGAAAAATTACCCTTTGAGAAAAAATTCAAAGTGGTTGTTGACCCGAGTTGCTCAACGGCCGGGGTGATTGCGCCGGATTTATTGAAAAGAGCAGGATGCGAAGTGATCGAAAGTAATTGTAAATTAGACTCTTCTTTCCCTTTGGGCACGCCGGACCCGACAAGTATCGCCGTCGCCGAGCGTCTGAGAGAAAGAGTTCTGAAAGAAAAAGCGGATGTCGGTTTTTCCTATGATGCAGACGGCGATAGGATCGGAATAGTTGACGACAGAGGGAATATCGTCTGGAACGATGTTTTGTTGGCGCTTTTTGCAATCGATGTTTTGAATGACCACCCCGGGGCCGTAATAATGTATAATATGCTTTGTTCAAAAGTTGTTGACGAAACAATCGTAAAATACGGCGGCAAACCATTTATGTGGCGGGTCGGCCATTCGGTTTTGAAGAAAAAAAACCAGGAAATCAAAGCGGCTTTCATCGGCGAATTATCGGGACATTTCTTTTTTTCGGCCGATTTCTACAATCACGATGACGGCCTCTATTCAACCCTGCGGTTGCTGAGTTATCTGGCAAAAAATAATCTGCCGCTTTCGGTTGCCATTGATTCTCTTCCCAAATACATATCAAGTCCGGAAATAAAAATATATTGCGCTGATGAAAAAAAAGCCGAGCTTATAAAAAAAATAAGTCCGGTGTTAAAAAAAGATTTTCCGGCCGCAAACGTGATTGATGATGAAAGGGCGGGCGACGGAGTCAGAATTGAGTTAAAGGATGCGATGTTCGTTATCCGCTATTCCCAGAATGGTCCGTATTTGACGGTAAAATTTGAAGCGAAAACAGAGGGGGAATATAATAATTTAAAAAACTATATCAAGAAAATACTCCGCAGTTACAAAGAGATAGACTGGGATTCAAAAACAAATGTAAATCTCGAAGTGCTTGGTTAAATTAAATCAGCCCCATTTTCTTTCTGACTTCCTGCATGGTGGAATTGGCTATAACTTGGGCCCGATTTCTACCCTGATTCAAAATTTCTCTTACATAAACTTCTCTGGCGAGAAGTTCTTTCTTTTTTCGGCGGAACGATTCCAAAGAATCAATCAGCAGTTCTGATAAAGATTTTTTGAACTCCGAGTACCCCTTTCCTTTGAATTTCTTTTCAAGCTCCTTTATCGTTTTTCCCGAAAACAGAGAGTAAATCATTAAAAGATTGGAAATGCCCGCTTTCTTTTCCGGATCGTATTTTATTATTTTTCCCGTATCGGTGACGGCTTTCATGATTTTTTCCTTTATTTCTTCCGGTTCGTCAAAAAGCCCGATATAACTTTCCCGAGAGTCGGTCTTTGACATTTTTTTTGCGGGATTTTGCAAACTCATTATTCTCGCCCCGGATTTGGGAATCCTTGCTTCGGGAATTTTAAACACGTCTCCGAATTTCTGATTGAATTTTCTCGCAATGGTTCTGGTTAATTCCACATGCTGTTTTTGATCTTCGCCCACGGGGACCAAGTCCGTCTGATAAAGCAAAATGTCGGCTGCCATCAGAACGGGATAATCCAGAAGGCCGGCATTCAAATTTTCCTTGAATTTCTTCGATTTTTCTTTGTACTGAGTCATTCTGGCGAGGTCTCCTAAAGGAGTGATGGTATTCAACAGCCAGGCAAGCTCCGAATGCTCTTTAACCTGAGACTGGACAAAGATTATGGATTTTTCCGGGTTGATGCCGGCGGCCAGATAGACGATCGCTTTTTCCAAAATTGAGTCCTGAAGATTTTTGGGATTAAAGGGAACGGTTAAGGCGTGCAGATCGACAATGCAAAAAACGCATTCATTTTGTTCTTGAAGCAAAAGCCATTGTTTTATGGCCCCAAGATAATTTCCGATATGCAGCGTACCCGTTGGTTGAATGCCGCTAAAAATTCTCATAATGAATTAAATTCGAAATTCGAATATCGAAATCCGAAACAATATTTAAATTCTAATTTTTAAATCTATAAAACCACTTATTAAATCTTTTGATAATGTTGGGTAGGAAAACAAAGAAAGCGCCGGAAATAATTTCAATTACGGCCAGGGTAAAATAATGGCCAATTAAATAACAGAAACCGATGAAAATCCAAAAAACGCCAATAATTCTAATAATTAGTTTTAAATATTTTTTAGATGTTTCGTCTATAAATTTCATTGTATAATTGGCTATCTTTTTTATTATATTGATTTTCTCATAATTGAACTAAAAATCATCATTAACTCCGTAGATTCTTTTATGAGTTCTTGGCGTTCTCTTTCCAAATCTTGATTGTTATTGATATCTATAAGGAGCAGCCAATATTTACTTTCTTTTGCTTCCTTGCGAGAAATTTTAATCCTCATACCGAAATCTTTCTTACTTAATGATTCATTCGCCTCTATGTAATTAGCGCCAATCGAGCCGGAAGATCTAATAAGCTGTTTTCCATCTTCGATATTACCTATGGTTCTGGGAAGTTTTTTAACGAAATCTCTGATTCTTTTAGCAAATTGAAGTGTGCGTTCTTCTAGGTCGTATTGTTTTGGATTTTTAATTTCAGTCATTTGAATTTGTTTCGAATTTCGTGCTTTGTGCTTCGGATTTTTTTACACTTCAATAACAACCGGGAGAATCATAGGACGTCTCTGAGTTCTCGTGTAAAAGAATTGGCCGATTTTATTTCTGATTTCGTCTTTAATATAAGTCCAATTGACCGCTCCGTTGGCTCCCGCCGCCTTATTTACGATTTCAATTACTTTATTTCTCGTTTCTC
>Ga0210049_1000819_pt1 | contig 27917 bp, 33 predicted proteins | sample CryGeyCG2014_300_2_FD_183964 | JGI IMG/M metagenome (GOLD analysis project Ga0210049, IMG submission 183964) | Groundwater microbial communities from aquifer - Crystal Geyser CG06_land_8/20/14_3.00 (SPAdes) (version 2) | ecosystem: Environmental > Aquatic > Deep subsurface > Groundwater | place... | reverse complement strand
CAAACACAATCCGCTGGTGAACTGGCAAGGCACGCGGCTACCCGCCGCAATGAATCTGCGCTTTAGCGATTTTCCTGCTGATTTTTCCCGGCTGCCCACTGTCTCCTTCGTCATTCCGAATCAGGACGACGACATGCACGACGGGAGTTTCGAGGCGGCAGATGACTGGCTGAAGACGCATATCGAACCCTATGTGCAGTGGGCAGGCAAGCACAATAGCCTGTTAATTCTCACTTGGGACGAGGATAACTATTTGAATAATAATCATATTTTTACACTACTGACGGGGCCGATGGTAAAATCAGGCAGCGACAGTCAAGCGATCAATCATTACAATGTGCTGCGCACCCTGCTCGACTTTTATACTTTGCCCGCAGTGGGCGCAAGCAGCACGGCTGCCCCTATCTACTCTGTCTGGAAATAACACCCATGCCACTTTTTAGCGAAGCTCTCCCTGCATCCAACAAAAACAAACCCGGCAAGAGAAATACCGAAGCGTTCTACCGCTGGGAAGGTGACACGCTGGTACTCAACATCCTCGGTCGCCCCAGCGCCAAACGGGATAAGATAGGCAGGGTCATCGGCCACCAGCTCGAAGTTTCCGTCAAAGCGATTCCGCACCTGGGCGGCGCGACCGCGTACATGGTGAGATTTCTGGCAGAAGTGTTTGACGTGCCGAAAAGCGCGATCGAGGTGGTGTTTGGCGAAAGGAACGTGAACAAACAAGTCAAAATCCACGCGCCGAAAAACCTGCCCGCCCCCATACAAGCCGCCAGCGAGCCTGTCGCCGCACCCGACACAGCGTATAAAAAATCCCACAAAAAACCGCGCTGAGTCGAGCGCGGTTTTCGGGTCACACAGCCCAGCTAACGGGAATTAACCCTTGGCCGCCATCAGTTTTTCATATTTAACCTGCAACTGCTCAGGGGTTTCTACATGGGCCGAATCTTTGGGGATGCAATCCACCGGACACACTTCCACGCATTGCGGCGTGTCGTAGTGGCCTACGCACTCGGTGCATTTGTTCGGGTCAATTTCATAGATGGTATCGCCTTGCGAGATCGCGTCGTTCGGGCATTCCGGCTCACACACGTCGCAGTTGATACATTCATCGGTAATAATCAGTGCCATACTTCTTCTCCTGTTAAGATTAAATCAAGTTAAATTATTTTTTTGTTTCAATCTGGCCACCACGGTAGGCGAAACGAATTTTCCCACCTCCCCGCCAAAGCGCGCAACTTCGCGCACCATTGTAGCCGAGATAAAGGTGTACTGTTCTGCGGGGGTCAAAAACAGCGTTTCCATCTCGGGATACAAATTGCGATTCATGCCCGCCAGCTGAAATTCATACTCGAAATCGGACGCGGCGCGCAAACCGCGCAATACCACGCGCGCCTGTTGCGAGCGCACAAAATTCATCAACAAACCATCGAAGCCTTCCACCCGCACGTTGGCGTAATCCACAAAAACCTCGCGCGCCATCGCCACTCTTTCATCGAGCGAAAACAGCGTGTTGGAGCGACTGGCGGCAACCGCCACAATCACTTCGCCAAACAACCCAGTCGCGCGCCGCACCACGTCTTCGTGGCCGCTGGTGATAGGGTCGAATGTTCCGGGATAAACCACTTTAATCATCTTAAATCCATTTTGAAGGCGAATCGCGGTATCGCGTGCTCGCTCATTCCTTGTCTATTCATCTATATGCCTGCGTCATTCGCTGCGCGGCTTCTTGCGCTTCATCCCTCAAAAGTGGATTTCTTGATTTGTATCAGTTGAAACCACACCTGCCCCGCCTTGCCCGATTTAATGACCTGCCAAGACGCTGGAACTTCAAATGGCGCGCCGGTTTCTACATACACCACGCCACCTTCGTTCAGACGTTCCGGCAGGACTTCCAACAGCTCGGGCAAATAATCGCTTTTGAAGGGCGGATCCAGAAAAATAACGTCGTAACGCGTCAGTTGTTGCCCGCGTTTGTCGCCCCGCGCGAATTTTAGCCCATCTTGATGGCACAAGGTGACATTGGCGCAGCCTAATTTACCCACATTGTCTTTCAGAGCGCGGAATACCAACGGGTTGGTTTCCACCATCACTACCTGCTCCGCACCTCTGGACGCAGCCTCGAAGCCCAGCGCCCCGCTGCCGGCGAACAAGTCCAGACAAATTCTGCCATACAGCGTCTGCCCCAGCCAGTTGAACAGCGTCTCACGCACCCGATCGGGCGTGGGACGCAAGCCTTCCGCATCGGGAAAGGCAATCACGCGGCTGCGCAGCTCGCCTCCCCCTATTCTGAGCTTATTTATTTTTTACTCCCGAGGTTTCCTTGACTTCGGGCGCGCCGACGATGACCGTCGCCATTTGCGCGGGATGGATATGACGCGCAAACGCCTCGTGAATCTGCGCCACCGTGACGCGCTCAATTTTTCCAGTAAAATCATCCAGATAAGTCAGCGGCAAGTCATAGAAACCGATGACGCTGAGATAGTCCAGTATCTTGCGGTTGCTGTCTATGCGCAGCGGGAAGCCGCCGATGATATTCTGTTTCGCGCCCAGCAATTCCTTTTCGGTCGGGCCTTTAGCGATAAATTCCGCCAGCGTGTAACGCACCAGCTTGAGTGCCTCGTCAGCCTGTTCCTTCTTGGTTTGCAGCCCGATCTGCAACGCGCCCGGTTGTTTGAGCGGCATGAAATAGCTGTAAACGCTGTAGGCCAGCCCGCGTTTTTCGCGCACTTCATTCATCAAGCGCGAAACGAAGCCGCCCCCGCCCAGTATGTAATTACCGACGTACAGCGGGAAATAGTCGGGATCCGTGCGCGACATACCCGGCGCGCCAATCAGAATATGGCTCTGGCTGGCGGGATGCGGGATGCGCTGTTCGGAAGCCGCAATCTGCATGGCAACAGCGGGCAAAGCAGGCGGCGCGGCGGATACCGGCAACGCGGCGGTGAGTTGCTGGGCAATCGCTTCGGCTTGCGCTTGGGTCACGTCGCCCATGATGGCGACCACCGCACGGCTGGCGCTGTAATGGGTGCGATAAAAATCTTGCAGGTCTTGCACGGTAATTTTTTCCACGCTGGCCACTTCGCCCGACACTGGCAAAGCGTAGGGGTGTGCGCCGAACACCGCTTGCTGAAAGGCTTTGTCGGCGATGCTGGCAGGCTGCGTTTCCGCCTCCTTTAAGGCGGCTACGACGCGCGCTTTTTCCCGCGCCAAAATAGCTTCGGGGAAGACTGGCTGTTGCAACACGCCCGCCATCAAGCGCAATGCCTGGTCGCGTTCGCTGCTCAAGGTGCGCAAAGACACACTCGCCCTGTCCTGATCAAAACTGCCGCCCAGCTGCGCGCCGATATCGGCCATGCCGCGCGAAATATCGTCCTCGCTCGACTGCGCTGTGCCGAGATCGAGCAAGTGCTGTGTCATGCCCGCCACGCCGGATTTTTCCGCCGTATCAAAACTGCTGCCTGCCGCCACGCTGACCGCCACGTCCAACATGGGAATGTCATGATTTTCGACAAACAACACCTTCGCGCCGCTGGCGCTCTGCCAGTGTTGAATGTGTGGAGTCGCCAAAGAGGTCGTCGCAACACAGCACAGCACTACCGCCAACGCTGTCCCAGCGCGCAATTTAGCCGCGAACAATTTACTGGCGAGCATGGCGATTTCCTTCCGTAATTTTCTTTTTATTGTTATCCAGCGGTTGCGGGTCAAGTACCGCCACCGTCAAATTATCATCCTGCAAAAAAGTCAACGCGACTTGTTGCACCTGTTCGGCGGTCACCGCCTGCAATTTCTCCAGCATCAACGGCAACGTCTTGTGTCCCAGACCGATACTTTCCATCTGACCGATTTGCATCGCCTGATAGAACACCGAATCGAGCTTGTAAACTTCCCCCGCTCTGACCTGAGCCTTGACGCGCTGCAACTCTTCGGCGCTCACACCGTCCTTGACGAGCGATGCGATTTCCTGACGCAAAGCGGCTTCGACCTCACCGATCGTCTTGCCCGTGCTGGGAGTCGCTTCCAGCGTTACTAACCCTGGACCGCGCGAGGCAGAGTCATATCCCACCCCCACCGCGCTGGCTATCTGCTGCTCGCGCACCAGATGCTTGTTGAGACGCGCCGACTCGCTGCCATCCAGCACCCCGACCATAATCTCCAGCGCATATGGCTGCCAGTCCTGAGCGGGCTTGCTCAACACGGGCGCATGGTAGGACATCACCAATTGCGGCAATTCTGCGGGCGCTTTCACTGCCAGATGCTTGATGCCGAGTTGTGCGGGTTCGGTGAAGTTTCTGCGTATCGGCAAAACTTGACGGGGGATATTGCCATAGTAGCGTTGCGCCAGCTTGAATACCACGGACGCATCTACATCGCCCGCAATCACCAGCGTGGCATTGTTGGGCGCATACCACTGGCGGTACCACGCTTTTGCATCTGCCGCTGTCAGCGTCTCCAGATCGCTCATCCAGCCGATCACCGGATGCTGGTAAGGATGCTCCTGAAAGATTACCGACATCATTTTTTCCTGCAACAACGAATGTGGATCATCGTCGGTACGCATCCGGCGTTCTTCCATTACCACCTTGATTTCTTTGGAAAATTCAGCATCCGTTAAATTCAACCCATGCATCCGATCCGATTCCAGCCGCATCGCCAGCGGCAATTTTGATTTATGCAACTGCTGAAAATAAGCGGTGTAGTCATAGCTGGTAAAAGCATTTTCACGCCCGCCAGCAGCGGCAATGCGCCGCGAAAACTCACCCGCCGGGACTTGCTTTGTCCCCTTAAACATCAGATGTTCCAGCACATGCGCGATACCAGTCTTGCCGGTAATCTCGTCCATGCTGCCCGCCTTGTACCATATCTGCTGCACCACCACCGGCGCACGATGATCTTCCTTGACGATCACTTTCAAACCGTTCGACAACGTGTGTTCAAACACTTCGGCCTGCGCAACTTGCAGCGTTCCGGCAACCAGCAACGCGACAAAAAAACGATAAATCCTCATATTCCCTAGCCCTTTAGCCTCTAATCAGCATAAAATAAAGCGGCAGCCCCTTAAAATACGGTGGCTGCTCCTTGTCTATTATGCCTCAGCCCGGAACGCATCCCAAATGTTTAGTTTTCTAAAAAGAAACACACCCGAAAAATCCACGCCCCATGTTGCCGAGAAGCCCGGCTCAGGCTGGGTTGCACGGCTTAAGTCGGGTCTGGCGCGCACTGGCAGCCAATTATCCGACCTGTTCAGCCGTGGCGGCAAGATAGATGACGACCTCTACGAAGAGCTGGAAACCATCCTGATTAGCGCCGATGTCGGCATGGATGCAACCAACGCGCTGCTCGCCGATCTGCGCCGCCACGTCAAGGAACACAAGCTCGTCGAAGCAGCCGAACTCAAGGCGGCGCTGGCGCACTGCCTGCTGAAACTGCTTAAACCCCTGGCCGTACCGCTACAAGCGAATACGCATCAGCCTTTCGTCATCATGATGGTCGGCGTAAACGGCGCGGGCAAGACTACTTCCATCGGCAAGCTGGCCAAGCATTTTCAGACACAAGGCTTGTCGGTGCTACTCGCGGCGGGCGACACTTTCCGCGCGGCGGCGCGCGAACAACTGATTGCCTGGGGCGAACGCAACAACGTTACCGTTATCGCGCAACAGAGCGGCGATGCGGCCGCCGTGATTTATGACGCTATCCAGTCGGCGCAGGCGCACAAAATAGATGTGGTGCTGGCGGATACCGCAGGGCGACTGTCCACCCAGATTCACCTGATGGAGGAAATCAAGAAAGTGAAACGCGTCATCGGCAAGGTCTTGCCCGATGCGCCTCATGAAGTGCTGCTGGTGCTGGATGCCAACACCGGACAGAACGCGCTCAGCCAGGTCAAAGCCTTTGACGCGTCACTTGGCGTGACTGGCCTGATTTTAACCAAGCTGGATGGCACGGCCAAAGGCGGCGTAATTGCCGCCATCGCCCGCGCGCATCCCATTCCGGTGCGTTTCATTGGCGTGGGAGAAGATCTGGATGATCTGCGGCCATTCGTCGCAGAAGAGTTTATTGCAGCCTTACTGGATATGCCTTCATGATTTCATTCCAACAGGTTTGCAAGCGTTATCCCGGTGGCTACGAGGCGCTAAAGAGCATCTCGTTTAATCTGGAAAAAGGAGAAATGGCCTTTCTTACCGGGCATTCAGGTGCAGGTAAAAGCACATTACTCAAACTAATCGCCGCGATTGAGCGCCCTACTTCGGGAATTGTGCTGGTCAATAATCAGAATGTTGGCGTACTCAAAAGTGCTGCCATACCCTATCTGCGTCGCCACCTCGGCATCATCTTTCAGGATCATAAATTACTGTTTGACCGCACTGTGTTCGACAACGTGCTGCTGCCGTTACAGATTTGCGGCTTTGACAGTCGCGAAAGTGGCAAACGGGTGCGCGCAGCACTGGACAAGGTCGGTCTGCTGAAACAAGAAAAAATCAACCCCATCGCGCTGTCTGGTGGTGAACAGCAACGGCTGTGCATCGCGCGAGCCATCGTGAACCGTCCTTCCATCCTGCTGGCTGACGAACCGACCGGCAATCTGGATGCGGAATATGCGCAAGAAATCATGAAAATTTTCGATTCATTTCATCAGGTCGGAGTTACCCTGCTCATCTCGACTCACGATACCAGCGTACTGCATGACCCTAAAATTCGGGTAATTGCACTCAAGCACGGCGAAATACAACCACCGCAATACGACCTGCCCCCAGCAAGCTCAGGACAGGCATGATGCGTACCCTTACTCAGCCATTGATTATCTTATGGACTGCCTTGCGGCGCATATTCGCTTCTCCCTTGGCAGGATTGCTCAACATCTTAGTCATAGGCATTGCGCTCAGTCTGCCTGCCGGCATGTATGTCCTGCTACAAAATGCCCAAGGCCTGGTAGCGCAGCTATCCGGCCCACAGCAAATCAGCCTGTTTCTTGCTTTGGATGCCAGCCAGGAGGACATCGCGCAATTACGCACGCAGCTATCCCGACACCCAGCTATCGCCAGCGTAAAGTTTGTGTCCCGTAACGATGCGCTTGAAGAACTTAAACAAAGCTCCGGCCTTGACGATGTCATCGCTGGACTGGAAAGCAATCCATTGCCCGATGCTTTTGTGATAGTACCCAAGCCTGGCAGTGCCAAATCACTGGACGAATTGCGCACAGCACTCCAGAACATGCCCAAGGTAGAACAAGCACAACACGATTCTGCATGGGCTTATAAACTGGATGCCTTGCTGAGTTTTGCCCGTGTCGCGGTGTTTATACTCTCCGGTCTGCTTAGCCTTGCCCTGATTGCCATAACTTTTAACACGATACGTCTGCAAATTCTTACGCAACGTGACGAAATTCAGGTCGCAAAGTTAATCGGAGCGAGCAATGGCTTTATTCGCAGACCGTTCCTGTTTTTTGGTGCCCTGCAAGGTCTGCTGGGCGGTATCACAGCTTTGCTAATCATCTCCACCAGCCTGTTGTTGCTCCAGCCCCCTCTTGCGACACTGTCCAGGTTATACGCCAGCAATTTTTCCCTGCAACCGCTATCACTAGGCGACGTGCTTTCCCTTTTATTATTCTCAGTCTATCTTGGTCTACTCGGGGCCTGGCTATCGGTGTCACGTCATTTGTCTCATGTTGAATCTCACTAACGGGCATGGCAAAAATGCAGCTCCTGATAATGAAAGGCTATGTCACAGTTAATTGTTGAAGCAAAATCCATCATTCAAATTATACTTAATAATCAATGAGTTGTGTTTTTATAACCCCTGCCGAAACACTGCATCCATAAGGCTTGCGAGACCACCACTATTTAACTGTGACATAGCCTAATGAAATGATTCTCGCAGGGAGGTTGCCCTGTGGGTAACAGCAAACCCGCCATGCCCGTTCCCTCCCTTGCAGGGCGCATTTCGGCGTAGCCGAAATCGTTCACAAGGCTTGGTGCGTGCTCCGCGAAACCCCTCGTTCACCCCCCGCTCCCCCTCTGATGGAACCACTGATAAAACAACTCAATTCTGGCTAAGGCCCAAGCCATCATGGATAGCCCATCCACTGGTGAAACAACCAAGTATTGACCAAGCAATCAAAAAACGATTGCAAAGTCACTCCTTATAAGCCAGCACCCCCTAAAGGGTACAAGCACCCTAAAGGGTACAAGCACCCTTTGGGTACCAGAGCTGGCAAGTGGCTGGTTACCCCAGAGGGCGAGGGGTACGATTCGTCGCTGCGCAAATTTCACGTTAAAAAACGACCCACTGAAGCCATATTCAGCTTTGACAAGCATTTTTTCTTATGTAACTCACATTTGCCACTCACAATCGGATATTATTTCGCCCTTGATTTCTGCTTTTTTATTGACTTTAAAGATAGGGAGTAATGATGGATTCCAAATTACGTGGTATGTTTCTGGCAATACCTGTAGCAATCGCGCTGTTCCTGATTGGCGGTTTTGTTGTCAACAATATCCTCGGCATGATCTTGGTACTGATTGCGATTGGATTATTGGGTTACTCAGCAGGTAGAGTTCTGGATTCACCCTGCTCTACGGCTGGCGAAGAATAATTTTTTTAAAATTGAATTTTCTATAGTCTTTAAGCGGTTTTAATTCTTTTTTCATGAACTTCACCATCCCTTAGCTCTCAAAGACGAGTGCCAAGGTTCCTTGGTTAATAAGGTGACGCTATGAATAACGCTATGAATTTTCCGATTCCTTCTGCTGTTGGTAGTCTGGATAGTTACATCCAGTCAGTCAACCGCATCCCGGTACTGACACAGGAGCAGGAGCACGACCTAGCCCAGCGGTTCAAAACTCAGGATGATCTCGATGCGGCACGTCAGTTGGTCATGTCTCATTTACGCGTCGTGGTTAGCGTGGCGCGCGGATATGCCGGTTACGGCTTGCCTCAGGCAGACCTGATCCAGGAAGGTAATATCGGTCTGATGAAGGCAGTCAAGCACTACGACCCGGAACGCGGTGTGCGTCTTGTTTCCTTTGCTCTTCACTGGATACGTGCCGAGATTCATGAATTCGTAGTACGCAACTGGCGCATGGTCAAGATCGCCACCACCAAGGCTCAACGCAAACTTTTTTTCAATTTGCGCAGCCTTAAAACAGGCTTTGAATCCCTCAAGCCAGAACAAGTTAGCGAAATTGCGCAGCAGTTGAATGTAAAAGAATCTGATGTACTGGAGATGGAAGCCCGATTTGCAGGACACGAGGTAGCACTTGATCCTACGGATGCCGATGAGGAAGATGCCTATAGCCCGATTCATTATCTGGCTGAAAACAGCGAGCTTGAACCCTCCCGCATTCTGGAGGCATCGGAATACGAACACCTGAAAACCGTAGGCTTGTCGAGTGCCCTAGCCAGTCTGGATGAGCGGAGTCGTCGTATCATCGAATCGCGTTGGCTATGTGAAGGTCAAGCCAGTACCTTGCACGAACTGGCAGCAGAATTTAATGTTTCGGCAGAACGTATTCGTCAAATCGAACAGAAAGCACTCGGTAAAATGCAATCACTAATCACCATGCCTTCCTAGAAAATCTACTCTTATGTGTTGAAATAATAAAGCCGCTATAAGCGGCTTTATTATTTCAACTAAACAGGAAACTGATTTATTTAACGATTTTTAACATCGGCCTGCCTGATGATTTTGGTTTGGTTTCTTCTCCGCCCGAATCAGGAGGCGGCTGTTGCGAGTCAGACCCTTGAAACACTAAACCTTGCCCCGTTTCCTTGGCAAAAATTCCGATCACAGCCTCGACTGGAATGAATAGCTGAAAGGGCGATCCACCGAAACGACTATTGCAACTAATAAACTCGTTGCCCATTTCCAGATTTCTAACGGCTCCTGCACCAAGATTCAGCGTGATTTCACCCGCTTTGACATAGGCAACCGGAACCTCAGTATTTTCGTTGACACGCACAGCTAGATAAGGGGTCAACGCACTGTCTATACACCATTCGTATATCGCTCGTATCAGATACGGGCGAGTAGACAGGTCGCTCATTTCCGCATGGCTCTTTCAGAGGGCGTCAGCGCATCAATAAAACCCTGGCGAGAGAAGATACGCTCTGCATACTTCATCAGTGGAGCGGCTTCCTTGGGCATATTGATACCAAAGTGATCCAGCCTCCACAACAGCGGCGCAATTGCCACATCTAGCATGGAGAACTCCTCTCCCAACAGAAATTTCTGCTTGGTCAATATCTGAGCCAACTGCGTCAAATTATCGCGAATGATGACACGAGCCTTGTCAGCAGCCTTCCCCCCCTGCTCTATCGTAGCGATATGAGCGTACAACTCCTGCTCAAACTGATGCAGGAATAAACGAGCACGTGCACGCATCACTGGATCTGGCGGCATCAATTGTGGATGCGGAAAACGCTCATCAATATACTCATTGATGATGTTTGCTTGAAACAGCACCAGATCACGCTCAACCAGAACAGGGACTTTGCCATATGGATTGTTAACTGCTGCATCATCGGTCTTATGCAACATATCAACATCTATGACTTCAAAGTCCATGCCTTTTTCAAACAGCACGATACGGCAGCGGTGGCTAAATGGGCAAGTAGTACCCGAATACAACGTCATCATTAACACTTATTCCTTTACTAACTGAGTACCTTGCAAACGCGTCTTGACCAGAAAATATCCAATCAAGGCAACCGCGCCGCCAATTACTATTGTCGCTACAAATGGATAATCGCCCTTACCGGTAACCCCACCAATCCAGACGTAACGCTCAAACAAAGTACCTACGATAATGCAAATGGCCACTGCATTGATTGCGGCAATATTGTGACGCGGGCCGGGGAAAGAGAGTGCTGTAAAAGGAACGACAAATTTCAGCACCAATACAGACCACCACAGAAAAGCATAGTCACCGTTTTGCATACCAAACACACGTCCTGTTTCGTCTGGCAAATCGCCATACCAAATCGTAAGATACTGCGAATAGTAGGTGTATATCCACAACAAGGTAAAAGCCAGCAACATCTGTGCAATATGGTTGTAAATATAAGCCGCTATCGGATGCGCCTGATTTTGGCGGGCATTCCATGCTGAAACCCAAACCACCAAAAAGGCAAGGAACATGCCAAAGTTACTGACGAACTGCTGTAAGCCATAAATTGCGCTGTGCCATTCAGGCACGAGAGTCATTTCAAAATCCCAAGCGATCATTGTGCTGTACAGCACAAAAAAGAATGGAATTACAGTAGCCACTCGGTGAAAACTGGCTGCATCTGCCGGGCTGCGGTCACATACATTCTGACGCTTGATAAACACCCAATACAGCACCATCATAAACAGCATGCCGATCACTTCGCGTGCGATAAACCAGTGAGGCTGATACCAACTCGGGATGCTGGCATGAACACCCACCTTATGTCCCCACCATGAAAAGAACGCAGGACCATTCAGCAATATCACTACCAGCAACACAAACGCCAAAGGAAACAGCGCAAACAAGGAGGTAGCCAGATGCTTGACTTCATTTTGCCATTTGGCTCCCACCAGATGCAGCACAGAACACAAGGCAACGCCACTCAACGCCAGTGACAGCACTACCACGAAACTTACATTCAAAACCGCCAAATTACTGTATGCAAACATTTCGTAGCCTCCTAATTTGCTTGAGCCGCAGCTTGTTGAGCTGGGTTATTCTGCAACACTTTTCGGATGTAATTCACCACATGCCAACGCTCAGTTGCCGTCAAATCATTGGCATAACTAGGCATCACAGCGCCACCCAATGAGACATAGCCAAAAATGTAACCATCTGGATACTCGGCAGGATTCCAATTATGCATTTCGTTGCTATTCGTCAGATTCCATGGCTTCATCACCAATTTTTCACCCACCAGACCATCACCCGTTCCGCTCTTGCCGTGACAAGGGGTGCAGTAAATACCATATAAACGTTTCCCGCGAGCAACCGACGCTTCATCTGCCAACATCGGGTTGATCATCTTGCGAGCCGCATCAGCGTCTTTGACGATAACGGTCGTACCCGCTACAGGCAGAGAACGCTTTGGAAAGGGTGTCATGCCGGGATGGGCTGAATCGGGACTTTCCTGTGGTTTGACACTCACCTGATTGGCCATGTCCTGTGACCATGGCCACGCTTGTGCCAGAGAGGGCGCTATCAGCAACGCAATTGCCAGAGATAATTTTTTCATTTACCTGCCTCTTCTTGAATTTCCAATGCTTGATGCTTGGTGAAAATAGCCCTCAGCGTACTGGTTGCACCTGCTTCGGATTTTACCAGAATCGCGATTTTATCTTCCGATACGCTAGAACTATACAAAGGTGAGCGCTTTGCCGGCAAACCCGCGCAGATTAAGAATCCCAGCACTGAGATATACACCCCCCCTAGAATAAACATCTCATAGGTCAACACAAAGTTGGGTGGAAACGGCACGATTGGCTTCCCCCCTTTTAACTGTTCAAAAAAATTGGCCTGCGCACCCGAGATCAGAAAGAACCCCAGCAAACCACCCATCAGCGCACCGAACAAGGTAAACCATTGCACATAGACGGGTTTTTCGCCAAGAAACTCTTCAACCTCAGGATGTTCGATGGGTGATTTGACCACTAAATCATCATTGACATCGAAGCCCTTGATAGAGGTATTGCGCAGTTCCTGTACGACTAGTTCAGCCTCATCAAAACTGCTGAACATTGCGAGTAAATGACGTTTGCTCATATCAGTGCGCTCCTTGTCCAGCAGTTTCATTCTTTTTCAGATGCAAACTGCGGTGATAGACCATTTCCTTGACTTCATACATGGATACCGATGGGAACACCTTGCAGAACACCATGAACAGCAAAGTAAACCATCCAAAACTACCCATTACCATACCCCATTGAATCAGGCTGGGCCATTGATCGTTATCCCAGACCCATGGATAGTAACCATGTGAAAAGGTTGGCGCGACGATCATCCAGCGTTCCAGCCACATCCCCAAATTCAACAGCAGCGATACTGCGAACAACACCGGGATATTGGTTTGGAAGCGTTTGAAGGCCAGCATAAGGGGTACGACCGAACCGCAGAACACCATCCCCCACCAGAATGGCGCGAACGGACCCGTTGCTTTTTGAATCAGCACCGCTTTCGCATCCATGTCGTGACCATACCAAACGGCAGCGAATTCTACGGCATTCAGGTAAGTCCATACCATCGCGATCGCAAAGGTTAGACGCACGGTCTTTTTCAGGATGCTCTTGGTCATGTAATCTTCAAACCTGAACACATAACGCAGAATAATGAACAGCGTGATAATCGCCGCACAGCCGGAATACAGCGCACCCGCCACGAAATAAGGAGGGAATGAAGTAACGTGCCAACCTGGTTGCTGTGACATGGCAAAGTCACTTGCAACGATAGAGTGTACCGACACCGCCAATGGAATCAGGAAACAGGCAATGGTCAGATAAGTCACTCGGAAGTTGCGCCATTGACGGTCAGTACCTTCCCAACCCAATGCCAATAATGTGTACAGTTTTTTGCGCCAACCTTTATGTAGGTTATCGCGACAAATGGCCAAGTCTGGAATCATACCGACATACAGAAACAATACCGACGAACTCAGATAGGTAAAAATAGCCATCGCGTCCCACAATAAGGGAGACTGGAAGTTCGGCCATGTCCCGCGATCATTTGGATAGGGCAACGCATAGTAAAATTGCCACAAGCGCCCGATGTGCACCATAACGAACAGTCCCGCAGTCATCAGCGAGAAAGTCGTCATTGCTTCAGCGAAACGATAGATGGGCTTACGCCAGTCAGCATGCATCAAGTGCAAAATCGCTGACAATAGCGTACCCGAGTGACTCATCCCGATCCAGAAAATAAAGGTGGCGATATACAGCCCCCACACATTCGGGTTGTTCAGATTAGCGACCCCCATACCAACCTGGTACTGATAAATCTCGCAGCCGAGACCTACGCTAAAAAGCGAAAGTGCCCCGAACACGATGACCCAATACAACTTCCTCGGATTTTCCAGACTAACCAATACATCCCGGTTAATCTTTGCCCAAGCGATGTCTTCGCGAATATCTTTCATAGTTATTCCTTAAAGGTTTTTCTGTTATCTAACGGGCATGGCAAAGAAACCACCCCCGATAATGAAACACGTTATAACTGTTTCCCTTACATCAATCCGCTCCGGCAAAGCCTCAAAGATACAAGAGCGGGAGGCAAACAAAACGCTACTCGAGTTTCATGTTCATGCACTAAATAGCACTTTCGCGCACGCGTTCCAGATACATCACAGAAGGGTACGGACGCAATTCTTCCAGAATACGGTAGCCACGCAAATGAGAGCCGCCGGGTTCCTTGTCTTTTTCCTGTTCATCCACATTCATCTCGACTTGCTGGGCCTGCCATTGTTTGTGGACTCTTGATTCCGGATCTACCAGATTACCGAATGAAATCGCGCTGGTCGGGCAGGCCTGCTGACAAGCCGTTTGTACTTCGCCTTCGCGTACGATGCGCCCCTCTCCCTTGGCTGTAACCTCTGCGGCGCGCAAACGTTGCACACAGAAGGTGCATTTTTCCATCACGCCCTTGCCGCGTACCGACACGTCCGGGTTTAGCTGGCGATTCATTTCTGCTGGCCAAACGGTTTCGTCGGTTGGATAATCGTACCAGTTGAAATAACGTACCTTGAACGGGCAGTTTGCCGAACAATAACGCGAACCGATACAACGGTTGTAAATCTGTGAATTCAATCCGTCAGCCGTATGATTGGTCGCACCCACCGGGCAAACCGTTTCACAGGGAGCCGCTTCGCATTGCTGACACATCATGGGCAGGAATTCCGCGCCCTGTTCTGGAAAATCAAAATCATGATCCGGCCAGTAACGCTCAATGCGCATCCAGTGCATCTGCTGACCATGCTGAAATCTTTCCTTACCCACTACCGGAATATTATTTTCTGCATAACACGCCACACTACAGGCATTGCACCCTGAACAGGCATCAATATCTATGCTCATCGCCCATTTATAGGGATCGTGCGGCTTATCATCAACTGGGTGAAAATGGCGGAATTGTGACCAATTCTCTAATAAATTACTCACCGACATAACTTAGACCTCCTCTGAAAGCTTAACTTGGTCAGTGGATTTGCTCAGAGCGATCCTTCTTTGCTCCGGCTTACCACCTGCTGCACCCTCATCCTTGACTACGATGATGCGCTGTCCCACCTTGCTGATTTTGACGCGTGTCTCATGCAGCGCCAATTCGCCGGTTTCCTGATCGAACACCGCATCCAGAATCTGGAACGGGTTTACACCGTAACCCTTGGCATAACGACCCAACGCTTCATGTCCTCGACCCAGCGGGATGGAAATAGCGTCAGGATGAATACCGGGGAACAGGTAGGCCTGCGCCCTAATGGATCCCGTCCTGGAGGAAACCTCCAAAACATCTCCCTCGACAATGCCCAATTCCGCAGCCTTTTTGGGATGAATCTCCACCCATGAATCCCACACGATAGTGGTCAGTGGATCGGGAGATTCTTGCAACCAGGGCTGGTTAGTATGACGACCATCACGCAGATAGGCCGTCACACTTGGAATCAGATGGAAGGAATACTGGGCATCCGCTGCCGCTGCTGCGGGCAACTGCAACCCCGCCGCACTCGCATTACCCGACAACTGCTCTGCCGAACCCGCCAACTTGATGATCCCGCTGGTCAATGTTTCATCCCAGAAGGTGTCATCGTCGGTTCCACCACTCCCCAGCGCACCCTTGATCGTCAACAGCGAACCGCGCAGATAACCGTAGTAATCCGCGAAGTCCTTATATTTATCCGCTTCACGTTGTTTGACCAAGGTCAACAGGATGTCACCCATGCCCTGCGTATTGGCATGAAGTTTTTCCATCAACGGTTGTTGGATATTGATCTGCGCGCCTTCCGCCATGTATTCGGGAACTTGAGTACCCCAGTCTTCCAGAGCGGAATCCAGCGGCAACACCAAATCAGCCTCTAGCGCCGTTTCATCCAGATAATGAGCAAAGGCAACCTTGAATCCGGCTTTGTCCAGATTAGCCTTAAACTTCATCGAACCCGGCGCAGTGAATACCGGGTTGGTTGCATAGGTAAACAACACCTTGTATTTACCTGCTGCCAGATCATCATTCAAAGTCTTCAGTGCAGCGGTATTGCCCTTTGCGGGTATCATTTGCGGGAAGGGTACTGAAGCGGAGGCTTCGATCGTTTTGCCGACATTACCCAACACCTGATTGAGCAAGTTGATAGCCGCAGCATTTTGCGAACCGTGCGCGTAACCTTCGGCAGCACTGCCCGCCAACACCAGGCTAGGGGTTCGTTCTTTCAGCAAGGCGACCAACTTGTCCAGATGTTCGACCGAAACGCCGGTGTCATTACTGACACGCGCCTTGTCATAACCTTGAACCGCAGCAGCCACATCGCCCGACAATGTCACACCCGAAGCGCCCAACGCGTTAATGATACCCAGCGCCAGAATACCTTCCGTGCCGGGACGAACCACTAACCAACGGTCAGCGTTCGCACCCGTCAAAGTCATCTTCGACTCGACCTGCACCAGCACCCCACGCTGACCATCCACGCCCTTGCGGAACTGTGCATATTGTTGGGAGAAATGTACCGGAGAAACCCAGCTACCCAGAAAATCCGCACCGAACGACAACACAACCTTGGCTTTGTTGATGTTAAAACGCGGCATTTCCGTGCCATAGGCTTTTTTGTTGGCGGCGCGTTGCACTGCTGGCGCAACCGCTTCATAGACATAAAGATTTTTGCTGCCCAAACTCTCCAGGTAATTGCCCAGCAATACTTTAAGATGACCGCTGACAGCGCCACTCAGGAACGCGACCTGCTCGCCACTCACACCGTTCAGCTTTTCAGCAATCAGCGCATAAGCCTTATCCCAGGAAATTGTTTCCCCCTTATCACCCTTGCGCAACAAAGGTTCACGCACACGATCCGGGTTATAGTGGTGTTGCACCCCTGCCTGCCCCAGCCCACACATCTTGCCCCGGTTGATGGCGGAAGCGGCATTGCCTTCCAGCTTCAACACGCGACCTTCACGCACACGGCCGTTGATATTACATCCCGCATCGCACTGCGCGCAGGTTGAGTTGTAATACACCGCCACCCCCGGAATGACATAGTCAGCCGCCTCCACATAGGAAACCACCGTCTCTTTTCCATTTTCTATTGAAGTGTTGCCGCAACCGCTCAACGCGACTGCCGCGCCACTCCAGCCCAACACCTTCAGAAAATCACGCCGATCAAACGGGTGCCCGGCCAATTGTTTTATGGAACTACTATCAATCATAACAACCTCACTGGTAATTTCTTGGAATCTCATGCCCGCCGGGCATCCGACCAAAAGCCTTTCAGCTTACTTGTGGCAATGCCAGCAGTCATTCGGGCCTTGCGCCTTGACCACACCGTCAGATGAAGCCACAACCGGTTTCTGGAATTTATACCAGTAAGCCTGATTGCCGATCGGCGTACCGCCCTCTGCCGTTACCGGATGATTCTTCTCGTGACAACTGGCGCACCATCCCATAGCGAGTGACTTGCTGCGACGGGCAACTGTCATGCTCTTGACATCGCCATGACAATATCCGCAAGCCTCCTGAGTAGGACGGTTCTGCTGTTCGACGAAACGCTTGATATGACGCTCATGATTAAAACGAACGAAGTCTGGAAGATCGTGAACTTTCTTCCAGGGGATAGCCTTCTTGGCATCCCAGTACTTGAACAACTCTACGATGCGTGGCTTGTTGCGCACAGATTCGATGTTCTGGTGGCAACCAATACATTTTTGTAACGGAGGAATACCGGCTACCGCGCTGCGCCGTGCATAGGTGTGACAATACTGACAATCAATCTCCATACCCCCCTTGCTAGGGTCGCTATTGGTTGGATCATCAGGATTTTTCAGCCCGGCATGGCGATAATGCGGAAATTCGATAGGTTGGGTGACTTGCGGACCTAAATCGTCCTCAGTCGTTAAGGTAGGTTTTTGGGTATCGGCAGCGTAGCTTCCACTAGCAACCAACAACCCCATCAGCATGAATGATAAACGTAAGAAACGGTGCATCGTAAGGGCTCCCCCGGCAAACAAATGACCCCACACCAGCTTGCGGCCAGTATGAACGAACAGATAAATCGGATTATTTTTTGATGCGGTGTGTCGCAATTAAAATTATTATCTGTTTTTCCATCCGAAAAAACACTTTGCAACTACACGGACGAATAATGTCTAGTCTCAAATATAAAGTCAATACTGAATTTTATTTTGTTGCCTATTTAAGAAAAAATTATCATACAAAACAAATTATTACATAATTTGCTAATATACCAATCCCAAAAGGTCACCTACATGAACGAAGAACAAGCTGTCCTGGATTTTTTTGCCAAAAAAGAAAATTTGCCCTTGGGCTTGTCGGTTGCCGAGCAGATGGATGAGATTCGCGCGCAAATCAATAGCCGTTTCTGGAAATCGCTGCAACAACGTATTAGCGATCAACATACTAGTGCATGGATAGCGGAGACCATAGAAGATCGCAACGCAGCCGGGGTACTCGTGGGGCTGCAATGCCGCATGGCCGAACCACAATCCCTGTTTCTGTTTCCCATGCTGGAACAACAATATTTGGGTGGCTCGTGGCGAATTTTTTTCGGTCTGATGTGGAACACGCCATCCAAACAGGATCAACTTTCTCTACCTGCCGTCGTCGCACTCAAACAAGTATTGGCCGATGCCGGATTTAAAGCCAACGAAAATTTCCTGGCCTGGCAATGGACTAACTTTTATCCGCGCCGCAGCGATTTCCTGCTGCGCTACACGCGCAATCCTGAAAAATTGCTCGACGAAATTGAATTCATTTTCAAGACGTTGTTGACAAATAACGGCAAATTAGTCGAACAAGCCAATACTTCTTTAAAAAACGCTCCGCGTACATTAACTATTTCACTGGATCATTTGCACAAAAAACATAGCTCATAAGCACAAAAAAGCGGCAGAGTAATTAGCTCCGCCGCCAGACTGCTCATTAAAACACCCCACAGCGATATTTTAAATATCTTTATTATTCAAATAATTACTTAATATCTTTCCAGATTTCCTGTTTCAGCGCGTAAACCAGTGCCAACAGGAGCAACAAAAATCCCAGCACAATGTAGCCGTATTGATGACGATTTTTTTCGCCGGGATCACCCATGAACACCAAATAGTTAGTCAAATCTACCATCGCGCTGTCGTACTGAGCCGGAGTCATGGAACCCGGTGTCTTCATCACCAGCTTCTTGACTTCATGGCCTTCATGCTTTTCAACTTCCAGCACTTGCTCACCTTGCAAATCAGACATGACAAATGGCATCCCCACGTTAGGGAACGTCGTATTATTCCAGCCACTCGCGCGACTAGCATCAACATAAAAAGTGCGCAGATAGGTATAAAGCCAATCAGCGCCTCGCGCACGCGCGATTACGCTCAAATCCGGCGGTACAACACCGTAGGCCAGCTTGGCTGAGTTCGCATCCATCGCAGATTGCATTTTGGAATAAATTTGTCCGTCTTCCGGTACCGCAATTTCCTTTTTCACCTGCGCATCATTCATGCCAATATCATGTAAACGACTGTAACGCATGTAGGTCGCCGAATGGCACGCCAGACATTTATCGGTAAACAATTTCGCGCCGCGCTGCAGGGAGGCATTATCCTTCTCCAGCGTGACTGGAAATTTGTCCAGGTGAATTTCAGTATTGGCGATTGCCAGTGTCGGCACGACTATCCACAGCAGCACGAGCACCCGTAACTTATTGATTGCATTCATTCTCATTCCTTATCGGTTTGAAACCCCGGCCTTTAGGCCGGAACAAGCACCACCTCGCCCTGAAGGGCGGGGTTTAAGGGTGCGTAGGGGAGGGGATGCAAACCCCTCCCCGCCTAAATCCACCAGCCTGAAGGCTGGTGACAAATTGCTGTTAGCGAACCTCTTTCAATTATGTGGATGTCACACGATCAGGTTCAGGCTTGCACTTGTCTATTTTGGTGTACCACGGCATCAGGAAAAAGAATGCGAAGTAAACCACCGACAAGACGCGCGCGATCACGGTGTAGGTTGGTGTGGAAGGCAGCAGACCCAGCCAGCCCAGTCCGATGAAGCTCACTACAAAAGCCGCCAGAAAGGTTTTGTAGATCGGACCACGATAGCGGATGGACTTGACACGGCCTCGATCCAGCCACGGCAAAGCGAAGAAAATCATCGTCGCCACACCCATCGCCACCACACCGGGGAACTGCGAACCGAACAACGGCGGTATGGCGCGCAGAATTGCGTAGTAAGGCGTGAAATACCAGACTGGCGCAATGTGTTCCGGTGTCTTCATGGGATTACCCGGCACGAAGTTATTCGCCTCCAAGAAGTAACCGTTGATTTCCGGCGCGAAGAAGATAATCGAGCAGAACACAATCAGGAATACCACCGTCGCCACCGCATCCTTGACTACCATATATGGAAAGAAAGGAATCCCGTCCAGTGGATGGCCGTTCGCATCCTTGTGTTTCTTGATTTCGATACCGTCCGGGTTATTGGAACCCACCGCATGCAAGGCCACGATATGCAGAAATACAATGCCGATCAATAACAGCGGAACAGCGATGACGTGCAAGGCGAAGAAACGATTCAGCGTGGAATCAGATACAACATAGTCGCCGCGAATCAAAATTGCCAAATCGTGACCGATATAGGGAACTGACGAGAACAGGTTAACAATCACCTGCGCGCCCCAGTACGACATCTGTCCCCACGGCAGCAGATAGCCCATAAAGGCTTCAGCCATCAGCGCCAGATAGATGACCATACCAATAATCCACAGCAATTCACGCGGCTTGCGGTACGAGCCATACATCAAGCTACGGAACATATGCAGGTAAATCACCACAAAGAACATCGAAGCGCCGGTGGAATGGATATAACGTAACACCCACCCCCCCTGAACATCGCGCATGATGTACTCGACCGAGGCAAACGCCTGAGCCGCATCCGGCTTGTAGTTCATGGTGAGAAAAATGCCGCTGACAAACTGTATGACCAGCACCAGCAGCGCGAGGCCACCGAAGAAATACCAGAAATTAAAATTCCTGGGGGCGTAATACTCGGAGAGATGCTCTTTCCAGGTTGAAATCAGCGGAAAGCGTTCATCAATCCAGGCAATGAGTTTGGTGGCGAGATGGCTCATGCGTTTGCCCCTTCCTTGCCGTCATCTCCGATGAGCAGACGGGTATCACTCAAGTATTTGTGAGGTGGAATAATCAGGTTGGTCGGTGCAGGCACGCCTTTATAAACGCGCGCTGCCAGATCGAAGCGTGAACCGTGGCATGGACAGAACCAGCCCCCCGCCCAGTTCGCACCCAAGTCCGCCGGAGCGGCTTCAGGACGGAAAGAGGGCGAACATCCCAAATGGGTACAGATACCGAGAACCACCAGAAACTCGGGTTTAATCGAACGGGTCGCATTGGAACAATAGTCCGGCTGCTGTTGAACCAAGGACGCAGGATCCGTCAAATCATCATCGTGTTTGGCCAGCAAATCGAGCATTTCCTTAGTGCGCCGCACAACCCATACCGGCTTGCCCTGCCATTCGACACTCAAAATAGCACCTGGCTCCATGGTGCTGATATCCACTTCGACCGGTGCACCTGCTGCCTTGGCGCGCTCACTCGGATTCAAACTCATCACAAAAGGTATCGCCATCCCCACCGCTGCCACACCACCCGCCGCCGCCGTGGCGATCGTTAACATTCGTCGTTTACTGTGATCCACATTATCAGTCATTTCCTTTATCCTCTTACATAAAGCAATATTTTGGCTATGTCATCGTTAGTTGTTGAAATTAAATGTATAATTTATATTGTCTTTAATAATCAATAACTTACGTTTTTATGGTGGCTATCATTGCCTAGTATTCATAAGGCTTGCGTGACCACCACTATTTAACAGTGACATAGCCAATATTTTTAACCAGGCAAGCGCAAGCAACATCAGGTCAGCCTATCCAGAGCAGAATAAAACGAGTATATTCATATAGTTACAAATTTAAGGCTGGCCGCACATTGTATGCTCGCTTAGCCCCCACCAGACTTGTCTAATTGTCTTTTGCACCTTGTTTGACCCACTTTTTCAAGAGCAGAATATATTGACGATCAAGGGTGCCAGTATCGTTCAAGCCCATCGGCATTTTTAGTCCGTTATTAGTACCCGTGAGCAATTTGGTAAATGTGCTGGACTCGCTATTGCCGGGAATGACCACTTTGCCGAATACCGTACCCTTCATCAAGCCCTGATAAGAAGTTAAATCAAGACCGCTTTTTTCGTAACCTTTGCCGCCTGGCTCATGGCAATTCACACAATAATCGTGGAGTATCGGCTGCACCATCCGCTTAAAACTAACTTCACCGATTCCTAACACTTGATTTGCCGCCAAATTCGGCACGTCTTTATTCTCAGATGCCAGTGCATTGAGCGTAAGCGAGGCCAATATCGCACCGCACAACCATATTCCAATTTTCATCCTCATTCCTTATCGGTTTGAAACCCCGGCCTTCAGGCCGGAACAAGCACCACCCCCCCTGAAGGGCGGGGTTTAAAGGTGCGTAGAGGAGGGGATGAAACCCCTCCCCGCCTAAATCCACCAGCCTGAAGGCTGGTGACAAATTGCTATAGCTCCTTGAAATGAACCAACAAAACGACGATGCAAAGCGTTGCAGCAGAACGTCACCCCAAAAAAAAACGACAAGCAATTTTGCATGTAAGCCAAAAATAACCGAAAGACATAATAGCACTAGGGTTATTTAATCCCAATGGTTTTATGTATTTTTCCGCGCCAAAACTGACTGGAATGCTCTGAAATACGAAGCTCGAAACGAGGTTAAACCGGGTTATTTTGATCAATAAAACGGTGTTCGAGGCCGAATCTTACTTGCAAATGTTCGCCCAACGCCCGTATCCCCAGGCGTTCGGTCGCGTGGTGTCCTGCCGCGATAAACGCCACGCCACTTTCATTCGCCTGATGGTAATTTTGTTCGGAAATCTCGCCCGTGAGATAGGCATCCACCCCTAGCGCGATCGCCGCCTCGAAATAGCCTTGTGCGCCACCGCTGCACCAGGCAACTTTTCTCACCATTTTGTCGGGATCACCGATGACTTGTGGTGTACGCCGCAAGCCTCGCTCTATCAGTTGGGTGAATTGGCGCACGGTCTGTGGCGGCTCCAGTTCACCCAGCCAGGCGATATTCTGCTCACCGAATTTTCCCATCGGTCGCAATCCCAACAACCTCCCCAAGCTGGCGTTATTTCCCAGTTCGTCATGTGCATCGAGCGGCAAGTGATAAGCCAGCAAACTCACATCATCGCTCAACAGACGGGCGATTCGGCGCTTCTTGAAACCAACGATGGCGGCATCCTCGTTACGCCAGAAATAACCGTGATGCACCAGCAAGGCATCCGCGCCCCATGAGATTGCCGCATCCACTACCCACTCCGAGGCAGTCACGGCGGTAGCGATGCGCTTTACCTCGGCACGACCCTCGATTTGTAGACCATTCGGACAATAATCCTTGAACATAAAGGTTTGCAACAGGCTTGCGTTATAATCGCACAGTTCATTGAGCAACATCGGCAATCCTTTCTTTGTACTTGCAGGCAAGACCCATCATAACATGCGTAAACATTGGCTTTTATTTACCCAAACCGTCACCGTCGCCCTCGCGATCCTTTTCGTTATCCACACGCTCAAACCCGAGTTGTTGCCGAATTTTGCCCGCACTGGCGTGGTCACGCTCTACGAGAGTGCCATGCAACCCGACGGGAGCAGCTCCGCACCTACCTCAGGCTTGAGCAGGGCTGCCAATAAAGCCATGCCCGCCGTGGTTAACGTATTCACCAGCACAGTCGTCAAAACGCCCGCCAACCCTTTCATGGATGATCCGCGTTTCCGGTTTTTCTTCGGCGACCTGGGTGAGACCGAACCACAAAGCAATTCCAGCCTGGGTTCCGGCGTAATCGTCAGCCCGGACGGTTTTATTTTAACCAACCATCATGTAGTCGAGGCGGCCGATCAAATCGAAGTCGCGCTGGCGGACGGGCGCAAGGCGCGCGCGCATGTGATCGGTTCCGACCCGGAAACCGATCTGGCCGTCATCAAAATTGACCTCGCAGGCAATCTGCCCGCCATCACCTTTGGCCACCCCGAACTGTCGCATGTCGGCGACATGGTACTTGCCATCGGCAATCCTTTCGGTGTCGGCCAAACAGTCACCATGGGCATCATTAGCGCACTCAAGCGCGACCACCTTGGGCTGAACACCTTTGAGAGCTTCATCCAGACCGATGCCGCCATCAATCCGGGCAATTCGGGCGGGGCACTGGTGGACGTAAACGGCAATCTGATCGGCATCAATAGCGCAATTTATTCACCCAACGGCGGATCGCTAGGTATTGGTTTCGCCATTCCCGCCACGACCGCCAAGAAAACCATGGAACAGATCATCAAAAAAGGCTCTGTGACGCGCGGCTGGCTGGGTGCGGGCGTACAGGAACTCACCCCCGAGCTACGGGAATCCTTCAAGCTCAACGATACACAGGGTGTGCTGATTACCGAAGTGATACGCAACAGCCCCGCCGAGTTGGCCGGCGTACAACCCGGCGACATCCTGCTAACCATAGACGGTCAGCCAATCAATGACTGGAATGCCATGCTCAATACCGTCACCAACCTGCCGCCCGGCAAAGTCGCCACCCTCAAACTGATGCGCAACGGCAGCGAGCAATTATTTCAAGCGAAGATAGGCACACGCCCGAAACCCAAAGAACAGTAATCTCAAACAACAGAAATCCCGGAACACTCGGCTGCAGTCATTCCCGCGAAGCGGGGCGAAGTTTCGAGCTTGCAGCCAAACGGGAATGACAAAAAACCAATAAATCAATCGGTTTCAGCCGGTTTGCGTTTACCCACCCAGGCACCGACGATAATGCCTGCCTCGTACAGCAGCCACAGCGGCAGCGCCAGCATAATTTGAGACACCACGTCCGGCGGCGTGAAAATCGCGCCAACCACGAATGCGCCGACCACCACATAGGGGCGGATTTCGCGTAATTTTTCGACTGACACAATCCCCATGCGCACCAGCACCACTACTACCACTGGCACCTGAAAAGTAATGCCGAAGGCGACGAACATGGACAGCACGAAACTCAGATACTTATCAATATCCGTCATTACGGCAACGCCAAGCGGCGCAGATGCGGTAATAAAACCGAACACCACCGGAAAAACCACAAAGTAGGCGAACGCCATGCCGCAAAAAAACAACAGCGTACTGGCGACGATCAGCGGTACGACCAGTCGCTTCTCATGCGCATACAGGCCAGGTGCGACAAAGCGCCACGCCTGATAAAGAATGTAAGGCAAAGCAATCAAAAAAGCCGCCATCATCGCGACCTTGAGCGGCACGAAAAAGGGCGTAGTGACATCGGTGGCGATCATCTGCCCGCCTGCGGGCAGCTTGGCCAGCAAGGGCTGCGCCAATAGCGCATAGAGATCGGATGCCCACGGAAACAGACAGATAAACACCAACAGCAAGGCTACAGCCGAATGCACGAGGCGGGTGCGCAGTTCGAGCAAATGGGCGATAAAGCTATCCGTGGTACTCATCAGCGCTCGTCAGTCGGTAAACGTGCAGCTTCATCAGGCAGCTTCGATGCCGATTGCGTTCTCGCTGATGTTGCCGCCGCAGCAGGTTTTTCTGGCAATGACTTTTCCAATATATCCAAAGGCTTGGATAATGAATCAGCGACAGCACGGTTGAGTTGATTCACCTGACTATCCACCGACCGACCCGCCTCGCGCACCGAACTTTCCAGCGCGCTGGCTTCAGCCTGAATCTTTTGCTGCAACTGGCGGTACTCCTCGATTGCCATGTCGCGCGAAATATCTGCCTTGACACCGTTCACATAGCGTTGCGCGCGCCCGTACAGATGCCCCAGCGTGCGCGCCACTTTTGGCAGACGTTCAGGGCCGATGACAATCAATGCCACCACCATGACCACCATCAGCTCGGGCAGACTGAAGTCAAACATATTTGATTATTAAGGGTTTTATTAAGCGTTAGTGTGCGTCTTGCTTTTGACTTCGCCCTCTATGGTCTGGCTCTCTTCCTTGATTTGCCTGGCAGGTTCGTCCGTGTCGGATGCCATGCCCTCCTTGAAGCCCTTCACCGCACCGCCCAAATCGCTGCCGATGTTTTTCAGTTTCTTGGTACCGAATATCAATACCACCACCAACAACACGATCAACCAATGCCAAATACTCAATGAACCCATGATTTTCTCCTTAAACCTAGTTACGTTTGACCATAGGTGGGATATTGCCACCACCGATAACATGAACATGCAAATGAAAAACTTCTTGTCCGCCACCTTTACCGGTGTTAATCACCGTGCGAAAGCCGGTATCCAGCCCCTCTGCTCTGGCCAGTTTGGGCACCAGCAACATCATCCTGCCAAACAACGCAGCGTGTCCCTCATCTGCCTCGGCCAGCGAAGCCAAATGCAGTTTAGGGATAATCATGAAGTGTACGGGCGCGACCGGATTGATGTCGTAGAACGCAAAAAACTCATCGTCTTCGTACACCTTGCGCGCCGGTATTTCGCCGCGCACTATCCTGCAAAATAGGCAACCTGACATGCTTACTCCTTGATTCTGCTATTTTTTTCTACAATTCCCGACAAGCCCTCGCGGCGCGCCAGTTCATCGAGAACATCTTGCGCGCCAAGACCGTGATGCGCCAACATCACCATGCAATGAAACCACAAGTCCGCCGTTTCATACACGATGTGTGTTTTGTCGCCTTCCTTGCTGGCGAGGATCACCTCGGTCGCTTCCTCGCCGATCTTTTTCAAAATCGCGTCTTCGCCCTTGCCGAACAGCCTGGCGACGTAGGAAGTCTCGGAGGAAGCCAGTTTGCGCGCCTCGATAGTCTGCATCAAATTTTGTAATACCGTCATACTCATCCTAAAAAGTTCACTCACCACTCACCACTCACCACTCACCACTCACCACTCACCACTCACCACTCACCACTCACCACTCACCACTCACCACTCACCACTTATTTATAAATCTCGTCAGGTGACTTGAGCACTGCGTCCACTTCCTGCCAGCCTTGCTGTCCCAGCACGCTGAAAAAGCAGCTTTGCCGCCCGGTATGACAAGCGATGCCGCCTTGCTGTTCGATCTGCAACAGAATCACATCCCCATCGCAATCCAGGCGGATTTCCCTGACCATCTGAATATGGCCAGACTCTTCACCCTTGTGCCAAAGTTTGCGGCGCGAACGCGACCAATACACCGCTTCGCCTTTTTGCCAGGTTAGCATCAAGGCTTCGCGATCCATCCACGCCATCATCAACACGCGCCCAGTCACGGCATCCTGCGCAATCGCCGGCACCAGTCCGTCGTCCGACCAATTCACCTTGTTCAGCCAAGCCTCACTCATAACCTCACCTCAATACCCCGGGATTGCATATATTGTTTGGCCTGCTGCACGGTGTATTCGCCAAAATGAAAGATGCTCGCCGCCAGCACGGCATCCGCGCCGCCCTGTGTCACGCCGTCCGCCAGGTGTTGCAGATTGCCCACGCCACCGCTGGCGATGACCGGCACTTCCAAAGCATCCGTCACGGCGCGTGTCAGCGCCAGATCGAAGCCCTTTTTCTGCCCGTCCCTGTCCATACTGGTCAGCAGGATTTCACCCGCGCCCAATGCCTGCATCTGCTTCGCCCACGCCACCACGTCAA